>Ga0268264_10000065_pt1 | contig 298403 bp, 272 predicted proteins | sample KBSSwiS32_FD_190357 | JGI IMG/M metagenome (GOLD analysis project Ga0268264, IMG submission 190357) | Switchgrass rhizosphere microbial communities from Kellogg Biological Station, Michigan, USA - KBS Switchgrass S3-2 (SPAdes) (version 2) | ecosystem: Host-associated > Plants > Roots >...
GAAATGAACGGCGATCGGAATTAATTCCTCGACGAGCAGCTGTCCCTTGGCGGTGAGATTGATCGCCACCGTGCGGGCATTGTCTTTCAGGCGCGTGCGCGAGACCAGTCCCTTTCGCTTCATGGTGCCGACCAGGCGCGAGAGCGTTGAAATCTCGATCGAGGTCATCGCGGCGAGATCGCCCAGGCGCTGGTCGCCTTTCTCCCAAAGTGCCGCCATGACCCGATACATCGGCAGCGTCACGCCGTAGCCCGCGATGCGTCGCGAGAACAGCTCGCCCATCCGGACGCCGACCCTGTTGAGGAGATAGGGGAGTGAATTGGTCAATCGGTACAATTGGTTGAAACCTGTCGCGCCGCAAATATTGCATTCGGACAGTAGTCGATTCCAATCACCGCATCAAAGCGAAAATTTGCATTTGCAAATTTCGCATTGACATTCATTTGCAACTGCAAATATTGTCTACGAAAGTGATAATCATGCGGGGAAGGAGCAGGTCATGCCTACGGCACCTGAGGAGCTGCGCGCTTCCTTCAAGCTCGCGATGCGACGGTTCCCCGCCGCAGTGTCGGTCATTACATCCGCGGACCAGACCCGGCAGCACGGCATGACCGCGACCGCAGTCACCGCGCTTTCGCTGGACCCGCCATCGCTGATCGTCTGCGTCAACCGTTCGACGCTGTTGCACGACATCATTCTGCAGGGCCGCCATTTCTGCGTGAACATCCTGCGCAAGGACCAGGCGGAGCTCTCATCCGCGTTCGGCGGAGCTGTGGCTCCCGAGGCTCGGTTCGGGTGCGGAAATTGGCTGATGTCAGCGGAGGGTGTGAGTTATCTCGCAGACGCGCAGGCCAATATCTTTTGCAGGAAGGTCGCGGCGGTGCCCTACGGAACGCACACGATCTTCATCGGCGAAGTGGAGGCTGCGAAAATCAGCGATCCGATCGAACCCCTGATCTATCAGGACGCGACCTACTGCGTCTCCGTGGCTCGCGAGACGAAAGTCGCTGGCGCCGAGAGCGCCAATACGCGCGCCGTCAACCGCTAAGGGATCGAGGAGGAGAGGGGACATGGGTGTCGCGGCACAGCTGAAGAACCAGCCCAGGGAGCGGACGACGCCGCCTGATCTGGCGGAACTGAGGGCCCGGCTGCAGTCGGTTGTTCCGGCCATCAAGGAGCGCGCCGAGACAACCGAAAAAGCCTGCCGTGTTCCGGAGGAGAACATCTCGGCGTTGCGGGCCATCGGCTATTTCGACATCGTCAAGCCGGCGATGTTCGGCGGATTCGAACACGATTTCGACGTGCTGGTCGAACTCAACATTGAACTGGCAAAATCCTGCGCGTCGACGGCGTGGGTCGCTGGACTGCTCGCGGCACATCAATGGCTGATTGCAGGTTTCCCCGAAGAGGCGCAGCGCGACGTCTGGCAAAACGATCCGGATGCGCTCGCATGCGGCTCCTATGCGCCGATCGCCAAGGCCGTCGAGGTCGACGGCGGATACAGCTTGAGCGGGCGATGGTCGTTCGCGAGCGGCTGCGACAACGCGCAGTGGTCGCTGTGCGCGGCGTTGCTGCCACCGGGAGCGGACGGTGGGCTGTTCGCTCCTGCTTTTCTGCTCGTTCCTGCTTCGGACTACGTCATTGAGGACACATGGAATGTGGTGGGGCTCGGAGGCACCGGCAGCAAGACGCTCGTGCTCGCGGATGTCTTCGTACCTGCGCATCGGGTTCTGAGCTTTGCTGACACCACGAGCGGCCAAACGCCGGGCGCGGCGCTCCATTCGGGAAATCCCGCCTTCTCGATCCCGATGTTGTGCAACATTCCCTCATGTCTGGCATCAACGGCCGTTGGCGCTGCCAGCGGAGCCCTGGACGACTATCTCGCACGCACCAGCCGTCGCGTCACACGCGGAGCGGTTGCTGGCGGCAACAACCGCATGGCCGAGTTTCCGACCGTCCAGTTGCGGGTCGCCGAGGCCGCTGCTTCGGCGGACGCCGCGCGTCTCCTGCTGCTGCGGGATCTTCGCGAACGCGCGGAGACGGTTCGCTCGGGGCAGGCGGTTTCGGTCGCAGACAGAATCACGAGTCGGAGGGGGCAGGCGTTTTCGGTCGGACTGGCCATTCGTGCCGCCGAGGCGCTGAACGCGTCGACCGGCGGACAAGGACTGGATCTGTCCAACCCGGTGCAACGGGCCTGGAGGGATGCGAACGCAGTCGGTCGTCACATCAGCATGAACTGGGATGCGGTCGGGACCATGTACGGGCAAATGGTGCTCGGACTGTCTCCCCAGGGCCAATATTGATCGCGACAATTCGGGAGGACACGATGCAGGGAAAGATCGCGCTCGAAGAGCACTTCGCCATTCCGGACACGCTGATGGATTCCGCGGGGTTCGTGCCGGACAGCTACTGGCCGGAACTGAAGAGCAGGCTCCTGGATATTCAGGACAGACGACTCGCCGAGATGGACAGGCACGGAATCGAGATGATGATCCTGTCGCTCAACGCGCCTGCCATTCAGGCCATTCCCGATTCTGATCGCGCCTATGATGTCGCACGACGCGCCAACGACTATCTTGCCGAGCAGGTGGCCAGGCGGCCGTCGCGCTTTCAGGCTTTCGCGGCCCTTCCGATGCAGGATCCGGAGCTTGCGATCGTCGAACTCGAACGATGTGTCAACACGCTCGGATTTCGCGGCGCCTTGGTCAACGGATTCTCCCAAGTCTCGGAGCACACGGCGCCGGTCTACTATGACCTGCCGCAATATTGGCCGTTTTGGGCGAAGGTCGAACAGTCAGGCGTTCCCTTCTATCTGCATCCACGCAATCCGTTGCCCGACGATTCCCGGATCTATGACGGCCATCCCTGGCTGCTCGGCCCCACCTGGGCGTTTGGACAGGAGACGGCCGTTCACGCGCTGCGCCTGATCGGGTCTGGCCTGTTCGACGCGCATCCGCGGCTCCAGATCGTTCTGGGTCATATGGGCGAGGGACTGCCCTACAGCATGTGGCGGATCGACCATCGCAACGGCTGGGTGAAGGCGCCCGCGAAACACAAGGCGAAGCGGAAGATCCGCGATTACTTCAACTCGAACTTCTATCTGACGACGTCGGGCAATTTCCGGACGCAGACGCTCATCGACGCCGTTCTGGAGATCGGCGCCGACCGTATTCTGTTTTCGGTCGATTGGCCGTTCGAAAATGTCGATCACGCCGCCGACTGGTTCAACAGTACCAGCATCAGCGAGACCGATCGCATCAAGATCGGCAGGAGCAATGCCGTCGACCTGTTCAAGCTCAAACTGGCTGAATCCGCGTTTTCCGAAAGCGACATGACGGAGGCCGCGGAATGAGCGGCCATGGGGTAAGCGATATGACAATCGAAGCCAACAAGCTCGCCATGCATCGCTTTACGGAGTTCATCAACACGGCCAGCGAAGGGCTGGCCGCAGAGCTTATTTCTCCGAACGCAATATTCCACGTGCCGGGGCACGCCGAACCGGTGCGGGGTCCGGCGGGTTACCTCGCCATCATTGGGATGATGCGAGCCGGCTTTCCCGACATCCGGTGGACGCTGGAGGAGATGATTGCCGAAGCCGACAAGGTGGCGGCACGCTTCACCATGCGGGGCACCCACCGAGGCGCATTCTTTGGTGTGCCACCAACGGGCAAGAAGATCGAGGTGAAAGCCATGAATTTCTATCGACTGTCGGATGGTCAATTCGTCGAAGAGCATGGCCAACCCGATTTGCTTGGCTTGTTACAGCAGATCGGCGCGGTGCCAACGTAGATCGACACCGGAGCATGGTTCAATCAAGCCGCGGAACAAGCGGCCGCAACAAACGGTTCAAATCACAACGGGAGGGATGTGATGGCAGATCACGCGATTGATGTTCATGAAGAGCTTGCCAATGCCAAGGTCAGCGGAGCCCATGTCAGACTGGGATTGATGATGGGGCTTCTGACCCTGTTTGACGGTTACGACACGTTCAACCCAGCCTATGTCATTCACTACGTCGTCGGGCCTTGGGGGCTGAAGGGCGGGCAGGCGGGACTGCTGATCTCCAGCGGGCTCGTCGGTTTTCTGATCGGGGCCGCCGTGCACGGCGTCGTTGCGGATCGTCTGGGCCGGCGTGGCACCTTGCTCGGAGGTCTGTGGATCACGAGCATTTTCACGCTGCTGACGGCGCTCCTTGCGGATTCATTCCTGTCGTTCTGCACCTTGCGTCTCTGCACGGGCCTTGGCCTCGGCGTCCTGTTGCCGCTCGCGACGACCTACATCAACGAACTCGCGCCGCGGCGGGTGACCCACACCTTCGCGCTGTGGGGCGTCGCTTTGGGATGGGCGCTCGGGGGCACTTTCGCTGGCGTCGTCGGCGTATTCGCCACGCCCGTGTTCGGCTGGGGGGCGCTGTACTGGATCGGATCGCTGTCCTTTTTGCTGCTTCCATTCCTGCATGCTCAACTGCCTGAATCCCCGAAATTCCTGGTTCTCAGGCACAGATCCGATGAACTTCTGACCTTGCTTCGGAAGCTTCGTCCCGAACGTTCCGGTGTCTATGCCTCGGCCGGCCTGGCGCTCGCGCATCCTGACGACGTGAAGAATCCGCTGGCCGTGCTTCTGACGGCAAGATATCGGCGCACGACGCTGGCGATCTGGCTGACGGCGTTCCTCAGCCTGTTCTGTGTCTTCGGTCTCACGGGCTGGATTCCGACGGTCATGATGCAGCGTGGCGAGACTTTCTCGGCAAGCTTCGGCTTCGGCGCGATCATGCAGATCATGTCCTTTCTCGGCGGGCTTGCTCTGGGCCATCTGATAGACCGGCTCGGCAGGAGCCGGGGCTTGCTGGGTCTGTGGTGGGCGGTCGGCGGAGTGGCAGTGCTGGCGCTCGTCGCCTTCAACTCCCATCTCGTCAATGTGACGGCCGTGGCCATGTCGGGGTTCTGCATTATCGGGGCGCAGTTCGTTCTGAACAACTTCACCGCCGCGTCCTACGAAACGAGCGTTCGCGCAACAGCCGTGGGCATGGAGCTTTCGATCGCACGCATTGGAGCGATCCTTGGACCCATCGTCGCGGGGACGCTGCAGCAGATCTACCAGAGCCCAACCCCGATGTTCGTTTCGATCGGTCTGGCTGCCGTTCTGGCTGGCGTGATCATCCTGCTCGCGGAGCGACCGCAGCTCGAGCAGGCGCACGTCGTGAAGGACGCCGCCGCGCTCCCTCAGGGCGTGGTCCCCTGACAGACCAACGCAATCGAACGCAGGCACTGCGCTCGGAGAATCCGGTGTGAGGCCCTCACGCCGGAGCATGGGAGGGAGCGAGGATCTTGAGGGATTTCATCTATCAGGCAAGCCCGATGCGGGTGGTCTTCGGGGCCGGTCAAGTCAAGTGCTTGCCCGATGAGTTGGACCGGCTCGGCATTTCTCGCGCACTCGTGGTGTCGACATCGCAGCAGCACGAACAGGCCGAGAGGATGGTGCGATTGATCGGAGCGCGCGCGGCCGGCGTGTTCGCCGGCGCGATCACGCACACGCCTGTCACCGTGACCGATCGGGCGATTGACGCCGTCCGCGGTCTTGATGCAGACGGCATCGTTGCCATAGGTGGAGGCGCGACAACGGGGCTCAGCAAGGCCATCGCACTTCGAACGGACCTGCCGCAGGTGATCCTGCCAACGACCTATGCAGGCTCGGAAATGACGCCGATCCTTGGCGAAACCCGCGACGGGATCAAAACCACCCAATTGTCGACCAAGGTCGTCCCGGAGACGGTCATCTACGACGTCGAACTCACCGTATCGATGTCGCCTCGATTTTCGGCGCTCTCGGGCCTGAACGCGGTGGCCCATGCGGTCGAAGCGCTTTATGCGCGAGACAACAACCCCATCACTTCCATGATCGCCCGGAAGGCAATTTCGAAACTGGCGATTGCGTTGCCCCGGATCAGTGCGCGGCCGAGTGATTTGAATTGCAGGCAAGATGCCCTTTACGGGGCCTGGCTATGCGGAATCTGCCTCGGCACCGTCGGGATGGCACTTCACCACAAGCTCTGTCACACCGTGGGAGCGCTGTTTGATCTTCCGCACGCAGAGACGCATGCGGTCTTGCTGCCACATACGGTCGCTTACAATGCGTCTGCCGCCCCCGATGCGATGGACTCTGTCGCCACGGCGATTGGCGCGAGAGATGCTGCCGAGGGGCTGTTCGACCTGGCGAAGAAACTGGATGCTCCGCTCTCCTTGGCCGAAATCGGCATGCCTGCCGTCGGCATAACGAAGGCAGCAAGGCTGGCGATCGAAAATCCATACTGGAATCCCCGTCCCGTCGAACAGCAGGGGATTCGTGACCTGCTCGTACAGGCCTGGTGCGGCCGGCGCCCGCAGCAGCCGTGATCATGCTGTGCGCACATGTGCAATTTAAACAAATTCACATGGTGCCTGATATCTCGCGATCGGCGGAGTTGTAGGGAAACGGCCGCTGCAGCGGCCGTTTCGGTCTCGACGATGGGCAAGGCCTACTTGGTGGCGAATTTGGCGGCTTCGTCCCAGGTCGGGCAGGTCCGCGCGTCCAGCGCCACATCGAAGGGCTGATAATTGTCCTTGGTGATGATGGTCGGCTTCAGCACGATCTCGGTGACCACCGGCTGATTGCGCAGCGTGCGGATCGCGATCATTGTGCCGATGCAACCTTGCGCGAAGCCATTGTAGTCGCCGGTCGCGAGCAGCTTGCCCGACTTGACCGCGTCGACGGCCTCCTTGGTGCCGTTGATACCGATCACCTGCGCCTTGCGATTGGCGCCGTCGAGAGCCTCGATCGCACCGACCGCCATCGCATCGTTGGCGGCGAGCACGCCGTCGATCTGGGAGTTGGACTGCATCAGGTTTTCCATGACCTGAAGCGCCTGCAGCCGCTGGTAGTTGCCGGGTTGCGAGGCCAGCAGCTTCACGCCGGGATTTTCCTTGATGGCGTCGTTGAAGCCCCTGACCCGGTCGACGCTGGTCAGCGACCCCTTGACGCCCTCGATGATCACGACACTGCCCTTGCCACCGAGCGCCTTGAACAGATAGCGCCCGGTGTCGAGACCGAGATTGTAGTCGTCGGCACCGACGAAGGCGATGAACTTGCCGCCCGCCGAGCGGTCGGTGATGTTGACCGTGGGGATCTTGGCGTCGTTGATCTTCTCGACGCCGGGGACCATGGCCTTGTAGTCGACCGGCGTGAAGACGACGGCATCCGGTTTCTTGACGACGACGTCCTCGACCTGGCTGAGTTGTTCGGGAATGCTGTCCGGCTTGGTCGGAATGTAGTGCAGCGTCTTGGCGTTCAGGGTCTTGGCCGCGAGGTCGGCGCCGACCCGAACGGTCTGAAAGAACGGATTGGTTTGGTTCTTTGTGAAGACGGCGACGGTTTCCCCGTCAGCTCTCGCGGTGGCCGCAAACGTTGCCGACAGCACGAGCGGCAGCGCGATGCAGATCAGTCCTTTGTTCGGCTTCATGTTTCCATCCCTTTTTTGGTCGTTGATATGATCGCACTCAGAGTTTGTGGCGGCGGGTCGTCATGTCGAGCCAGACCGCGACGATGACGATGACGCCGGTGATGAACGGTTGCCAGTTCGCGTTGACGGACAGGAGGTTCATGCCGTTCAGCACCAGCGTCAGGATCAATGCGCCGATGAAGGTGCCGAACACGGTGCCGACGCCGCCGAACAGCGAGGTCCCGCCGATCAGGACCGCCGCGATCGCGGGCAGGGTCAGGCTCTCGCCGATATCGGCCTCGGCCGAGTTGAGGCGTGCGAGGAAGATGATCGAGGCAAGGCCCGCCATCGTGCCGGAGACGCCGTAGACCAGCAGCAGCCGGCGTGCGACCGGAATCCCCGACAGCCGTGCTGCGACGGGATTGGCACCCACGGCATAGATCTCCTGGCCCCATATCGTGCGCTGCGCGAACGCCGTGCCGATCGCAAGGAAGATCAGCAGCAGGTAGACCGGGATCGGCAGGCCGAACAGATAGCCGCTACCGATCTGGCGGAAGCCCGGCGGGAATCCGTGGATGGTTTCACCTGCCATGTACCAGTAGGTCAGGCCGTTCAGGACCCACAGCATGCCATAGGTAGCGATGAAGGAGGGGATGCGCAGCGCCGTCACCATCACACCATTGAGCAGCCCGACGATCCCGCCCGCGAGCAGGCCGGTCAATACGCCGAGCAGGGGCGAGCCGGTGTGCTGGATCACCGTGCCCGCGAGGCAGGCGGATAGCGCGACATTGGCCCCGACCGAGAGATCGAGGCCGGCAGTGAGAACCACGAGCGTGAGGCCCGATGCGATGAAAAACAGCAGGCTGGTCTGGCGCAGGACGTTCAGGATATTGCCGAGGCTGAGGAAGGAGTCGTTGAGCAGCGCCAGGATGATGCAGATCAGCAAGGCCGCCGACAGCCGGTAGAGCAGCTGCATGAGGTCCCCGGAAACGATCGATCCTGGCGGCGCGACGACCGGTTTGGTCATGTCGGTCATGACCGGCTCCGCAAGCCGTCAAGGAACAGCGCGACGATCACGAGGAATCCGACGCTCGCCACCTGCAGCGACGAGGGCAGCGCCAGCAGGTTCAGGCCATTGCGCAGCACGCCGACGGCGATGACGCCGAGCACCGTCCCGAACAGCCAGCCATTGCCGCGCTCGAACGACGTGCCGCCGACGGCAACGGCCGCGATGGCATCGAATTCGAGGCCGAGGCCCGCGGTCGGATGACCCGCGTTCATTCGCGCCGTCATGAACAGGCCGGCGATGCCGGCCATCAGTCCACCGATCATGTAGGCGCCAATCAGCCATTTGGCCGGCGACAGCCCGGCATATCGCAGGGCTTCGCGGTTTCCGCCGAGGGCAAAAATGTAGGTGCCGAAACGGGTGTGATAGAGCAACACATGGAAGACGGCGTAGGCGATCAGCGCAACCACGACCGGAACCGGCAGCCCGGCGAGCGTGGCGGAATAGATGTCGCGCACAGCGCGGGGGATGCCGACCACGCTCTGGCCGTCGCTGACGATCAGGCACAGGCCCTGCGCCATGCCGAGCGTACCGAGCGTCGCCACGAAGGGCGGAATACCTGCGATCGCGACGAGCCAGCCGTTGAGCATACCGAAGCCGATACCGACCACGATCGCCGCAGCCAGGCCGAGCAGCATCGACCCGGTCGCCAGCGAGACGATCGCGACCATCAGCGAGGTCAAGGTCACCACCGCGCCCATCGACAGATCGAGACCCTCGGTCATGATGATGAGAGTCATCGGCAACGCCAGCAGGGTCAGGATCGTGGATTGCAGCAGGACGTTGGAGATGTTGGCCAGCGACAGAAATCCCGGCGCGATGGTGCCGAAAATGCCGACCAGCAGGGCCAGCATGACCGCGACCCCGGGGATGCGGCGCAGCGGACTGGCGGCTGCGGATTCACGCATGATGCATCCCCAGCCTGACGATGTTTTCCTCGGTCAGTTCGTGGCGCGAGAGTTCTCCGGCGATGCGGCCTTCCCGCATCACATAGGCGCGATCGCAGACGTGACAGATCTCGGCCTGTTCGGATGAGATCATCAGGGCTGCGGCGCCATCCGCGACAAGGCGGTCGATCAGGGCGAAGATCTCGGATTTGGCACCGACATCGATGCCGCGCGTCGGCTCGTCGAAGATGAAGAGCTTGGCGCCGGCCGCGAGCCATTTGCCGATCACGATCTTCTGCTGGTTGCCGCCGGACAACAGGCCGACCGGCTGGCGTGCGCTTGGGGTCGCGATCCGCAATCGCTGGATAAGGTCGTTCGCGGCGCCAAAAGCCCGCGGTGGCTCGAACAGGCCCGTGGGGAACAGCTTGCGCAGGGCCGCCACGACCAGATTGTCGCCGGCCGAGCGCAGCAGTGCCAGCCCCTCGCTCTTGCGGTTTTCGGGAATGAGGGCGATGCCGCGCCGCGCAGCCAGGTCTGGGCCATCGGTCATGCGCTGTCCGTCGAAAATCACGTCGCCGGCCGTGATCGTGTCCGCGCCGAAGATGGCCCGCGCGAGTTCGCTCCGGCCGGAGCCGATCAGGCCGCATAGCCCGACGATCTCGCCCTGGCGCACGACGATGTCGATGTCGGAGATTCCGCTGTTAGCCGAAAGCCCCCTGACCTCGAGCAACACCTTTCCCGGCTGTGCCGCGAAGTTTCGCGGGTAGCTCAGATCGATGCTGCGGCCGACCATCATGCGTACGAGCTGGTCGGGCGTCGCCTCCGCCGGGCGCACTTCGCCGATGCGACGGCCGTCGCGCAGCACGGTAATGCGGTCGCCGATGGCGAAGACCTCGGCCAAGCGGTGTGAGATATAGATGATGGCGACGCCATCGGCCTTGAGCCTTGCGATCAGCGCAAACAGGAGCTCGGTCTCGCGATCCGACAGCGCCGCGGTCGGCTCGTCCATGACCAGGATACGGGCGTTCTGGCTGATCGCCTTGGCGATCTCCACCATCTGCTGCTGGGCGACGCCGAGCCTGTCCACCTTGATCGACGGATCGATGTCGAAGCCGATGGAGTCCAGGACCTTTCTCGCGTCCCGCAGGATGCGCCGGCGGTCGATCGTGCCGGGAAGGCGGCCTGCGGGTTCGCGACCGAGGAAGATGTTCTGCGCGATGTCGAGATGGGGGACGAGGGAGAATTCCTGGAAGATCACGGCGATGCCGAGCCGCTGCGCGTCGGCGGTCGACGCGATCACCGCCTTTTCGCCCTTGTAGTAGAACTCGCCGCTGTCGGCGCGATAGGCGCCGCACAAGACCTTCATCAGGCTGGATTTGCCGGCGCCGTTTTCGCCCAGCAGCATGTGCACTTCGCTAGGCCACACCGGGAAGGACACGCCGTCCAGCGCTTTTACGCCAGGAAACTCCTTGCTGATGTCGCGCAGTTCGAGCAAGGGAACCGCTGAAACCGCTTGGCTGCCGGGACCGGTATTCTCGCGGCCTCGATGCTCCTGGCCTTGATCGCTTTCGCCGTGAGGCTCGTGAACGGCAAGGTTCATGCGCGCAGGTCCTCGCTGCGGCCATGCTGGTCCGGCACGCCATGCGCGATGGTCGCGCGCGAACCGACACCGGCTGCAAGGCTATCAAGCGTTGCCGCTATGCCCACAGGCATGCCCATCCGTTTCCTCCCCCGATCCGGTCGGACTCTTGGAAGGTCCAATCCGGGCCGCATGGCCGATGCTATCACTCCTGATTGCCGGAGCGAAGCGGGCGAGGGGGATCGGAGCAGATCAAGCGCCTAAAAAGCAACGAAAAAGGCCGGGTCGCCGCATCGCGGCGCGGGATTATGGCAATTCCCTGGTAGAAATTCCAAGGGGGCCGGATACAATCAGTGATGGAATGATCGGCAGGTCGATATCAGCGCGATGGTTGGCAACCAGCGTCATCCCGTGGATCACGACGATCAGTTCGAAATCGACGCCATGACGGCCATGACCTGCAGCTTGAGAGGAACTGGAATCGGTCTTCCCAAGAGAAGGGTCAGTTCGGCCTCGCTCGATCGTGACATCGGCAAGAGCGAGGGGTGGCACTTTCACGCCGACCACATTTCGAGCCTCCGCGACTTCGCGCGGGCCGGGATCATCACCTGCGGGGAGGCGGCCCGGCGGGTGACGCGCATGAGTGTTGCCGCTGCTTTGCGCCATGGCATCTTCAAGGAGCTGATTCCGCCGGGCTTCGCGCAACGGCTGCGGCCGTTGCAGGGCATGACGCGGGTGCCGACGGACACCGTGCTGGGTGACGGCTATGATCTGTTCGCCGATGCGTCCTATCTTGCGGTGCCCTTGCCCGGGCATGCCTTCGGCCATTTTGGCATTTTCTGGCGAGACGAGGTCGGGCCTGTCATCTATGCGACGGACGCGTCGTGGACGCTCGAGGCCCTGATGCGCGACCAGACGCCTGGGATCTCCAGCGCCGTCGTGTTCGATGATCGCCGCGCCGGTTGGCAGACCCAGCAACGCCTGCGCGAATTCCGGCGCCAGGGCGGACGAATCCTGCTCTGTCACGACGTCGAGGACGAGCGGTCGTGACGCCGCGGGCAATGTCGGCTTTGGCCTCGGCATTTCTGCGCACGCGCGTTCTTCGGCGTTGGCTCACGAGCCGCGAAAGAATTGCGAGATGGCAAGACCGGAAGCTGGAGCAGTTGCGGCGCCATGCCATGGCGGATATCGCTTTCTACCGTGAACTCGGCGATATCCCGTGGTCTGCCTGTCCTGTTCTGAACAAGCAGGACGTCATGCGCCGCTTCGAGGCGTTCAATCTGCTGGGACTGTCCGCGCCGCAGGTCTGGGCGATGATCGACCGCGGGGAGACGCCGGAAGGCTACGACGTCGGCTGCAGCACCGGAACCAGTGGTCACAGAGGTTTGTATCTGGTTTCCGATCAAGAGCGTTTCGTCTGGCTCGGAACCATTGTGGCAAAGGCGTTGCCGCTGCAGCGGTCGCAGCGGGTTGCGATCGTGCTGCCACGGATGTCGCGGCTTTATCAGGCCGCCAACGAATCCCGGCTTCTCGAGCTTCGCTTCCTTGACTTGGGCGATGGCCTGGAGGCCGCCGCGGCGGCGCTGGTCGCGTTCCAGCCGACGGTCATCGTCGGTCCGCCGAAAGCCCTGCGCTTTTTCGCAGAGACCCGCACACCGGTTGCACCGCAGCTGATGTTTTCAAGTGCCGAAGTGCTCGATCCGCCCGATCGGCGCGTGATCGAGCAATATTTCGATCTCAAGCTCCGGGAAATCTACATGGCGACGGAGGGGCTGTTCGGCGTCTCCTGCGAGCACGGCACGCTTCATCTGGCCGAGGACGCCGTGCACTTCGAACTCGAGCCGGTCGGCCGATCGGCCGATCTGGTGCGGCCGATCGTCACCGATTTCACCCGCCGCGCGCTGGTCACGGCACGCTACCGGATGAATGATATCCTGCGGCTCGCCCACGGCCGTTGCCCCTGTGGTTCGGCGCTGCAGGCTGTTTCCGAGATCATCGGACGCAGTGACGACGCCTTTCACCTGCCGCACCTGGATCGGTCGGTGTCTCTCGTCATGCTGACTCCCGACATTCTCCGCAACAGCATCCTTGCCGTCGACCGCAGCATCGTTGATTTCCGCGTGCGCCAGATCGAACAGAATTGCATCGAAGTCGTGTTGTCGCCCGATCTTGCCCCGGCGATTGGAGACCGTGTGCGCACGGCAGTGCTGCTGGCTTGCGCCAGAGCCGGGACCTCTCCGGAAGTGAGGTGGCGCCAGGAGCCTATGCCGGTGCGAACCGACATGAAATTGCGGCGCGTCGAGAATTGCTACGATTCGGGCACCTCATGACGCGAACCATTGTCGTCACCGGCGCCCGGGCGCCATACGCGCTGCATCTGGCGCGGGTGTTCCATGACGCCGGCCATCGCGTCGTGCTGGCGGATACGTTTCGCTATCCGGTGTCGCGGGCGACACGGATGAAGCATCGTTACGTCAGATTGCCGTCACCCCGCGCAAGCTTGTCCGATTATGCCGCGGCGGTGGTGGCGCTGGTGCGGCGCGAGGCTCCCGACCTCATCGTTCCGACCTGCGAGGAGGTGTTTTTTCTCGCAGCGATCCGCGACCTCAGGGGCATCGTTATCCCGCTCTTTGCGCCCCACTTCGATCTGCTGGCGAAGGTTCACAACAAGGCCGACTTTGCCGGGCTTGCGGTCGGCTTCGAAGGCGACCGGTCGCGCTTCCGGAGGCCCTTATGGCAATTTGCATTCCTGTGCCGGTTGATCATAAAACAAGCTGCGGTGTGAGATAGAGCGATTGCCTTGAACAGGAGTCGAAGATGCAGATCAGCCCCCACGACGACCTGCTTCTCGTCATCGACGTGCAGAACGATTTTTGCCCCGGTGGCGCTTTGGCGGTCAATGACGGCGACGCGGTCGTGCCGACGATCAACCGGATCTCCCGGCGGTTTGGTCACGTCGTGTTGACGCAGGACTGGCATCCGGCCGGCCACAGTTCATTTGCCTCGAGCCATCCGGGGGCGGCCGCCTTCGGAACCATCACCATGCCCTATGGGCAGCAAACGCTGTGGCCCGATCATTGCGTGCAAGGCACAGCTGGCGCGGCCCTTCATCCGGACTTGTCGACAGTGTCCGCGGAGCTGGTGATCCGCAAGGGTTTTCGCCCCGAGATCGATTCCTACTCGGCGTTCTACGAGAATGATCGCCGGACGCCGACGGGCCTGGCCGGCTATTTGCGCGAGCGGGGGCTGGCGCGGATCTTTCTGGTCGGGCTGGCGACGGACTACTGCGTCTACTATTCGGCGGTCGATGCGCGCCGGCTGGGTTTCGAGGCCGTCGTCATTGAATCCGCTTGCCGGGCGATCGATCTGGCCGGCTCGCTCGCGGCGGCCTGGACCGGCATGGACGAGGCCGGCGTGCAGCGGATTGCCGATCTGGCTTAGGGTCCAGACTCGATCAAGCCAATATGCGAAGGCTGTCTTGCCGAAACCCACAGGACGAAGGCGGACCGGTTCGTCGCGCGCTTGGGCCGGGCGACACCCCACCAAGAAAATATCGAAAACAACCCCATGCAAAGTAGCCTGACGGTCGCTGGCATGCGCGACGCCCCGCGAAAACATTTTGACACGTCGGGCAAATCACTGGCATAATGGCAACCTCACCCAATTTGCAAGACGCATCAGGCCCTGCTCGGGTGATGACCACCGACGCGCTCAATTGCCAGCGCGCCATCGTGGAGGTCAGCGTGTCCTTGGTTCGAATCAAATCGACGCTTGCGCCGCTGCACTCCCTCTCCCGCTTGCGGGGGAGGGCTGGGGTGGGGGTGCCCGACGCATACGCTGGCGCCAGAAGCTTCCACCTTCGCTGAAGCCTCTGTGGACGAGGCGGTGGACAAAGTTAGCAGTCCCCGAGTGGCGCCCCCACCCCAACCCTCCCCCGCAAGAGCGGAAGATGGAGCGCAGCGGCGCAAGCGTCGGTTTGATTCGAACTTCAAAATCGCTGGCCCAGCGCGCATCCGTCGGTGCGCCTGCTCTCGGGAGCGGGTTGAGCGGAGCTGCGCCGTCCGGCTGATGCGGTTCGGCATGTCGCCGGCCCGATGATGTCGGCGCATCACATTTAAAGCCGCCGGGCATTGTTTCCGACAATTTGCCTGCCCTGGTGAACCCAGCCGGGTGCGAATACGACCGATAGGACGCACCCGATCCAGGACGGCTATGCCGCGATCCGGAAAAGAGGCATCCATGACGCTGCGCGACGATCTACAGAGCTACATGGCAGCGAATGGGCAGGCCACGATCGCACCCGGAACGGCGACGGTGGTCATTGTCGGCGAAAGTCATGGCTTCCTGAAATCGAACGCCGCCGCGATCCGCACCACCGCGATGACCCGCCTCGTGCGCGAGTTGCTGGCCGATCAACGCTTCCGCTATTTCGGCAACGAATCCTTTCAGAATGCAGGCCCGGTAAGACCAGCCATCCGCAATTATTGGCGGCACCACGTCCTGCCGCCGCAGTTCGATGAGGCCGCGCCTGACGCTGCCGCGATGGATGCGCAGGAGGTTGGCCGGCGCGTGATGCCGCACCGCTTCCAGCCTGTGCTTGACGACCTCCGGGCTAACCCCCGCTACGTGCTTTCGATCGGATCGCGCACGAACGGAGACGACCGCGATCGCCGTCTGGCGCTGCACTTCTTCGAAGAGGTCGCGGATCGCGGCATTACCCGTCATACCCCGGGCGTGCTTCTGCTCGGCGCCGCCCATGCGGCGGCTACGGCATTCTTCATGGGACAAACGACCACGCGCATGATCCTTGAGCGGCGCGGCTATGATTGCACGTCGATACTCGTGATGACGGACTTCACCGCCAACGGCAGGTCGGATGACTCGGTGTTTCCGCTGGCCAGCGGAACGCCACCGGGAACGTGGCTGGGGAGCCTGACGCTCAAGTCTCCCATCAGCTTCAACACCCGCCTCGCGGGCAGCCCGTTTTTCCGCGTGCGCGAGGAATTCAGCGACAGCGGCCAGTCGATCGCCGAACAGTACGAATTCGTGGTGGTGCAGCGAGCGTGAGGCTGGTCCACGCATCCACGCGGCCGCATTTGATCGCTTCTTTGGTCTGCGTTCGCAGAGGTGCCGCCGATCGCGAGGTTCGCGAGCCGCATATGGTGAGTCCGACCCTTGAGCTTCCGCTAGCACAAACCAACCTGAGGGAGATCTACGCCGTCCGGCTGGTCCGGTTGGGCATGCCTCCGGCCGCGATGATGTCGGCGCATAATTGTTCGATTGTCGTGCGGTGTCGCATCGCCGTCTCCCGGATCAGCGCGAAGGCGTCCTCCTCGGACAGCGCGTGCGCGCGCATCACCTGCAGGACCGCGGCGAAGACGACACGCCGGGAGCGAATGCGGTCTTCCAGTTTTGCGACATGGGCAGCTTCCTCGATCCGTCGCTGCGCAGCATCGAAGGCGACCACCAGCGCGGTGTAGAGGCCGGCCGAGCGCAGAGGCTTGATCAGAAAGGATGCGGGCTGCAGGTCGAGCAGCCACTTCAGCCGGCTCGGGGTCTCGGTGCCGATCAGCGCGATGATGGGGATGTTGAGTTTCCATGCCACGGCCGGGTCGGATTTGATCGGAACGCTGTCCGCATCGAGCACGATGACGTCGAACGTCTCGTCCATGGGCGGTAGCTCGGCCGGATCGTGTTCGGCAACGCTCATGCCGAGGCGGTTGAGTTGGCGGCGTACGATCGTGAGGTCGCGCTCGTCCCGCATCAGAGTGAGGGCGCGACGGCCGCGGACGGAGAAAGGAGAGGGCCTGGTCATTTTACGACACGCAGATGGTTGGATCGTCTGGCGACCGCATCATGGCCTCTTGTCGGCTTGGTGACGATCGCCGCCATATCGAGGTTCGCGAGATAGGGATCGGGACGCTCGGGGGCGTCCGCTTCCCAGAAGATGTCGAACCGGCAGCCGGGCACGGAGCGGGCGAGGCGGGGTGTCAGGAAGCAGTGATTGTTGTCGGGATCGACCCAGACCGGGCCTTGCGGAGATTCGTAACGGTGATTGGCGGCGCCGCGCCGCACGGCGGCGACATCCGTGGAGCCGGCCCGGCGAATGGCGCGCGCCAGCAGCATGACGCAGACATAGGTCGATTGGCCATCTACCGAGGGATGGCTGTCCGGCCCGTGGCGGGCCTTCCAGCGCGCGACGAACGCGCGATTTTCGGGGCTCTCGATACTTTCGAAATACGCCGATGACGTGATGCTGCCGACCGAGGCCACGGGTCCGATCAGCTTCAGCTCGGGCTCGCACAGGCTGCAGCTCAAGACCGGGATGAAGATCCCCGCACGGATCGAGGCCGCGTGCAGCGCGCGCATGAAACTGTAACTCGACTCGCCGACCAGCGTGTTGAACACGACCGGCGGCCTGCGATCGATGATTTCCTTGACGATATGGTCGACGGTGGTGTCGCCCAGTTCCAGCAGCCGCTCGGCGAGAATGCGACCGCCGGAGTTGGTGACAATCTCGCGCAGCACCCGGTTGGTCTCCCAGGTCCAGACATAGTTCGAGCCGGCGCAGAACACGTCGGTTGCGATGCGTTCGAGCATATGCCGCACCAGCGGCACGACGGTATGGTTGGGCGCCGCGCCGACATAGATCACGTTGTCGCTGCTCTCGAACCCTTCATATCGGGCGGGATGCCAGAGCAGGCGCTCGGTGCGTTCGACGATCGGAATGACCTGCTTGCGCGAGGCCGACGTGTAGCAGCCGACGATATGCTCGACATGGTTTTCGCGAATGAGATCGTCGCACGCCGCATGGTATGACGTGACGACACCGCCGGGATCGCGCAGATGGGCTGCGAATGTAAAGTCGAACGCGGCGCTTTGATTGATCTCGTCAACGGCCATCAGCGCGCTCTTCTCCATCTCCCGCGCCATCATGGCGTAGGGCCCGCTTCGGGAGAAAACGAGGCCGAGAGGAATCGACGGCTTGGTCATGGGAAAGGCTCGAGGTGTTCTGATCGCAAGAACGCTTCGTCTATCGCTTCCTATCATCAATCATCGCTGCGCGCGAATTGTGCTCTTTGAGCATAAAAAAGATGCCCGCGCTCGCATTGACAAGCCGGGCGACGCTAAGACACAATCGTTAGGTACGAAAAATACGTACATTGCGAAACAATCTTCACCCAGCCGATGACGTCTGGGTGAGGAGCTTGAAATCTCGCTCTGTCACGTTTGAGACGCGACCATCGATAGCAACGGCATCAATGCCATTCGGGGCCTTTCCGGGCCACGGGTGGCTTTTTTCGTTTGTCAGCCAACCCGAAGACGCGAGGGACGCATGGGTGTTCGCCTTCCGACGCTCGAGCAGATCGATGATCTCGGATCGGATTTCGGTCTGGTTCTGAGCAGCGAGGAAGTCGTGGCCTTTCAGCAGGCCTTCAAGGGACCTTTGGCTTCCTATGGCCGGCTTGACGAGTTGGTCCCGCCCGCGCTGGCGCCGGTGGCGCCGCGCTCGCCCGGATACAGGCCCCCTGCATCGGAAAATCCCTACGGCGCCTGGTACTGGAGGACCGATATCAAGACCGGAAGCGAAGGGCTGTTGAGCGGCAAGTCGGTCGCGATCAAGGACAACATCTGCGTTGCTGGCGTCCCCATGATGAACGGCTCGGCGCTGCTCGAAGGTTATGTGCCGGAGCTGGATGCGACCGTCGTAACGCGCATTCTTGATGCGGGCGGCACGATCGCGGGGAAGGCCGCCTGTGAGGATCTGTGCTTTTCCGGCGCGAGCCACACCTGCGCCAGCGGCGTGATCCGCAATCCGCACAGCCCTGATCACAGCGCCGGCGGCTCGTCGGGCGGCAGCGCCGCGCTGGTCGCGGCCGGCGAGGTGCCGATGGCGCTGGGCGGGGACCAGGGCGGTTCGATCCGCACGCCATCGAGCTGGTGCGGTGTCTACGGCTTGAAGCCGACCTGGGGACTGGTGCCGACCACGGGATCGATGCCGATCAGCTATTCGGTCGATCATTGCGGTCCGATCTGCGCATCGGTCGAGGATGTCGCGCGGCTGCTGACTGTCATCGCCGGCCACGACGGCTGGGACACGCGCACCATCGCGGCGCGCACAGGCGGCTACATGGCGGCGCTCGGCAAGCCGGCGCGGGGGTTGCGGGTCGGCATCCTGCGCGAGGGATTCGGCCATCCCGAGAGCGATCCCGCGGTCAACGACACGGTGCGCCAGACGATCGCGGCACTCGCAGACGCCGGTGTCGAAAGCGAAGAGGTATCCGTGCCCTGGCATCTCGATGGCCCGCATGTCTGGAGCGGGATCATCCTGGAAGGCGCCGCCGAGATGATGCTCAAGGGCTATGGCGTCGGCAACAATGTTCAAGGCTATTATCCGCTCTCGATGCAGGAAGCCTTTGCCCGCGGCATGGGGACGCGGATCAACGACGTCTCGCCCACCGTCAAGCTGGTGCTGATGCTCGGCGAATACATGCATCGCAACTATCACGGGCGCTATCATTCCAAGGCCCAGAACCTGCGGGGTCTGCTGCGTCGCGCCTACGACGAGGCGCTGGAGAAATTCGACGTGCTGGCGATGCCGACCATTCCGTTCGTCGCGACGCGGATCCCCCCGGCGGATGCGCCGCTGAACACGGTGATCGACACCGCCCTCAACATGCAGGCCAATACCTGCTCATTCGACGTATCGGGCCATCCCGCCTTCACCGTGCCATGCGGGCGGGTCAATGGTCTGCCGGTCGGCCTGATGCTGGTCGGCCGGCATTTCGAGGAGGCCACCTTGATACAGCTGGCTGCGGCGATCGAAGCCGCGGGCGACTGGAAATTGAATTAGTGGATCGATGCCATGAAACGCACATTTCGAGCCACGAGCGTTGTCCTCTCGCTCCCTCACCCGCTCTTGCGGGGGAGGGTTGGGGTGGGGGCGCCACTCGGGGATTGCCGACTTTGTCAGCCGCCTCAACCGCCGGAGCTTCGGCGAAGACGAAAGCCTCTGACGACGGCGTATGCGGCTTTCCCCCACCCCAACCCTCCCCCGCAAGAGCGGGAGAGGGAGCGCAGCAGCGCAAGCGTCGATACGATTCACGACGCACCTTTTTGCTGAAGCGGTGAGGATATCGCCATGACCGACGACCTCTGGCTGAAGACCTCGATCATGACCAAGCGCGGCGTTGCCAAGGGCGCGGCCGGACGGCGTCATGAACTGTCGATCGAAGCGCAGGGCGCTTTCCACTACGTCTACGGGCCCTATGCCAAACCCGTCCTGACGGTCGATCCTGGCGACGTGGTCGTCGTGGAGACGGAAGATGCGTTTGGCGGGGTTATCACCAGCGAGCAGGACAGCCCGAGCGCAAAACTGAAATTTCCCTTCCTCAATCCGCAATGCGGGCCGATCGCGGTGAACGGAATCGAGAAAGGCGATTGCCTGGCGGTGCGCATTCTGGCGGTGGAGACACGGGGCGCGCAGCCCGCGGGCAAGACCTGCATCATCCCGGAATTCGGCGGCCTGGTCGGAACCGCGAACACCGCCTTGCTCAACCCGCCGCTGCCGGAGCGCGTCAGGGTGATGCATGTCGACAAGGACGGCGTGCGCTGGAACGACAAGATCACCCTGCCTTACGAGCCGTTCATCGGCACCATCGGGATCTCGCCGGAGATCGAGGCGATCTCGTCGCTGCAGCCGGACTATCACGGCGGCAACATGGACCTGCCGGACGTCGCGCCCGGCGCGATTCTCTACTTCCCGGTGCACGTCAAGGGCGGCCTGCTCTATGTCGGCGATTGCCATGCGACGCAGGGCGACGGCGAATTGTCGGGCGTGGCCATCGAACAGCGCGCCACCGTCACGCTGCAGGTTGACGTCATCAAGGGATGGAGTTTCGCCTGGCCGCGGCTCGAGACGGAAAAGTTTCTGATGACCATCGGCAGCGCCCGTCCGCTCGAGGATGCCGCGCGCATCGCCTATCGCGAACTGGTGCGCTGGATGAGCGCCGACTACGGTTTCGATGAGATCGACGCCTACATGCTGCTTAGTCAGGCCGGACGCATCCGATTAGGCAATATGGTCGATCCGAAATACACTATGGGCGCATCGATCCTGAAGACATACCTGGTTTGACGCCATTTCGGCAAACGGAGGACTACCGCAATGCCTATCCATCGCAGACAATTCTTGCAAACCAGCGCCGCGGTTGCCGCGGCCGGCCTGTTGTCCTCCCAAGCCAGGGCGGAGGATGCGATCAACGTGGCGAGCATCCACGATCTCTCGGGCGGTCTCGACATCTACGGCAAGCCGATGGTCGATGCGCTGACGCTCGCGGTCGAGGAGGCCAATGCGGCTGGCGGCCTGCTCGGACGCCAGGTCAAGCTGATCAACTACGACACCCAGTCGAACATGCAGCTTTATACCCAGTTCGCCCAGCAGGCGGCGTTGAAGGACAAGGTGGCCGTCGTGCATGGCGGCATCACCTCCGCATCGCGCGAGGTTGTCCGGCCGGTGCTCGACCGTTTCAAGACGCTCTATTTCTACAACACCCAGTACGAAGGCGGCGTCTGCGATCGCAACCAGTTCGACACCGGCGTAACCCCGGCGCAGACGGTGGAAAAACTCGTTCCCCATGCGATGAAGAAGTGGGGCAAGAAGGTCTATGTCGTCGCGGCCGACTACAATTACGGCCAGATCACCTCGCAATGGGTCAAGAAGTACGTCACCGAGAACGGCGGCGAGGTCTCCTCGATCGACTTCTTCCCGCTCGACGTCACCAATTTCGGGCCGACCATTTCCAAGATCCAGGCGGCGAAGCCCGATTTCGTCTGGTCGGCGCTGGTCGGCGGCGCGCACATCTCCTTCTATCGGCAATGGGCCGCGGCCGGCATGCGCAAGAGCATCCCGATGGCCTCGACCACCTTCGCCGTGGGCAACGAGCACATCGTGCTGTCGCCCGAGGAATGCGATGGCATGCTAATCTGCTACAACTATTTCCAGGATCTGAAGAACCCGGCCAACGAGACCTTCGTCGCGAATTTCCACAAGCGCTTTGGCGCGGACTATCCTAACATCACCGAGCTCGCGATGGGAACCTATCAGGGCTTCCGATTGTGGGCGGAGGCGGTGAAGAAGGCTGGCAGCATCGACCGCATCAAGGTGATCGAGGCGCTGGAGACGGGGATCAGCATCGATGCGCCCTCCGGCAAGGTCACCATCGATCCGCCGACGCATCATTGCGTCCTCGACGTCCACATCGCCGAGGTCGCCGCCAAGAAGCTCAAGGTGCTCGAAGACTTCGCGCAGCAGAAGCCGGCGGATACGGCCGCGGTGTGCGATCTCATCAAGAACCCGAACGACAACCAGCAATACGTGATCAAGATCTGACGGCTCATGCGTGAATCGGTGTTTCGGCGCGCTCGGTTTCACCTCGCCCCGCTTACGGCAGGGCGATTGCATATGGCGTTTTGGAAGGTTGCGAAAGTGCACGGCCTTCATGGTTCGAGACGCCCGCTTTCGCGGGCTCCTCACCATGAGGGTCTAGGATTTCGCCGCGGAAAAAGCCTCATCCTGAGGAGCCCGCCTCAAGGCGGGCGTCTCGAAGGATGGCCGCAGAAAGACTGTGCGCTTGGTTTCTTTTCATATGCGATCGCTCTGCCGCTTGCGGGGAGAGGGAGCGTACGTCCGTCGCGGCGGCAACTCGGCCTCATCTCACCGCGTCTTGCTTGGGAAAGGTGAACGTGGATCTTGTTGCGCTCCTGGCCGTCCAGGTCCTTTACGCGATCGCCAGCCTGGCGCTGATCAGCGTCGGGCTGGCGATCATCTTCGGCATGATGCGGGTCATCAATCTCGCCCATGGCGAGTTTCTGATGCTCGGCGGCTATGCGGCGATCGTCGCCACCAGCCGCGGCATCAGCATCTGGCTGTCGATGCTGGTGATCGCGCCGATCGTGGTCGGGATCATCGGCGTGATCGTCGAACGGACGATCATCCGCTTTCTCTATGGCCGCATGATCGACACCATGCTCGCGACCTGGGGGCTCAGCCTGTTTCTGGTCGGGCTCACCACCGCGATCTTCGGCAACACCACGGTCGGCATCTCGGCGCCGCTCGGCAGCATCGAGATCGGCGCCTATCGCTTCTCGACCTACACGCTGTTCGTTATCGCGGTCGCGGTCCTCGTGCTGGCGGCGATCTTCGCCGTCATGCGCTGGACCCGCCTCGGGCTGATCGCACGCGGCACCATGCAGAATGCCGACATGGCGGCGGCGCTGGGCGTCAATCCGCCGCGCGTCTATGCCATCACCTTCGGAATCGGCGCAGCGCTGTCGGGTCTTGCCGGCGCGGTGCTGGCGCCGGTGTCCGGGGTGTTCCCGACCATTGGCGTTGCCTATGTCGCAAAATCCTTCATCACGGTGATCGGCGGTGGTGCTGCGATCCTCAGCGGCACGCTGTCGGCCTCGGCCCTGTTCGGCACCATCAACCAGGTCGCCACCTTCGCCACCACGCCGGTGTTCGGGGAGGTGGCGCTGCTGGCCGCCGCCATTGTCCTGATCCGTCTGCTGCCGCAGGGCATCACCGGGCGATTCTTCCGGAGAGGCCTGTGAAATCCGGCAGCCTCAATATTCTCGGCCTCGCGCTGGTCGGCATCGCAGGGCTTGCAGTCCTGTTGCTGACCCCGCGCTTCGCCGAACTCGACGTGGTGCTCGAACTCACGATCTACATGATCATGGCGATCCTCGCGCTCAGCCTCGCGCTGATCTGGGGCTATGGCGGCATTCTCTGCTTCGGCCAGTCGGCGTTCTTCGGGCTCGGCGCCTACACCTATGCGATCGCCATGTTCAACATCGGCGAGAGCACGGTGCCGGTGTTGCTGGCGGTCATGCTGCCGGCGGCGTTCGCCGCCTTGCTCGGCTATTTCATCTTCTATGGGCGCATCAGCGACGTCTATCTCGGCGTCATCACGCTGACGGTGACGCTGATCCTGTTCAACTCGGTCAACTCCACCGCGGGACCGGAATTCCACATCGGCACCGCGCGTCTCGGCGGCTTCAACGGCATTCCCGGCATTCCGCCGCTCAATGTCCCCGGCAACAAGTCCGCGGTGATCGATCTCGAAGGCATGTTCTATCTTGCCACGGCGTCGCTGCTCGTGACCTATTTCGGGCTGCGGCTGCTGCTCGCGAGCCGCTTCGGCCGGGTCATCGTCGGCATCCGGGAAAACGAGCGGCGCGCCGAACTGCTCGGCTACGACCCGCGCGCCTACAAGCTCGTGACCTTTGTCATCGGCGGCGCGCTGGCCGGGTTTGCCGGATGCCTGTTCGCCAATTGGGGAAATTTCGTCAGCCCGACCATTTTCGGTCTGGCGCAGTCGGCCCAGATCATCATCTGGGTCATCGTCGGTGGCCGCGGTACGTTGATCGGTCCGATCCTCGGCTGCATCGGCATTCAGTGGCTCACCACCGCGCTGGGAGCGAACCAGCCGAGCGGCTCGGACTGGTGGGCGCGGATCATGGCCAATGCCCCGCTTATCTTCGGCATCATCCTGATCGCGTTCGTGCTGCTGGTGCCGAGGGGATTGGTGCCGACGCTGGGCGATTGGGGCGGGCGGCTGCTGCGCTGGCCCCTGCGCCGCGCCTCGCTCGCCCTGAAGCCCAAGCGGGCGGAGGAGGGCTGATGGCCGAGCCGCTGCTGCAAACCCGCGATCTCAGCATGCATTTCGGTGGCGTGAAGGCCGTGCGCCACGTCAACTTCACGCTGGCCGAGGGCGAATTGCGCTGCCTGATCGGACCGAACGGAGCTGGCAAGAGCACCTTCTTCAAGATGCTCACCGGACAGCTGCAGCCGAGCCATGGCCAGGTGCTGTTTAGGGGCCGGGATATTTCCCGCGCCCATGCCCACGAGATCGCGCGGCTCGGCATCGGCATCAAGACCCAGGTGCCGAGCGTGTTCGACGGATTGAGTGCGCGGGAGAACATCTGGATGGCGGCGAGCCGCATCCAGCCGCGCGAGCGCATCAAGGGAGCGGTCGACGAGATGCTGGAGCGGATCGGCCTGACCGCCGCGGCCGAGCGTCTGGTCGGCCAGCTGGCGCATGGTCAGCGGCAATGGGTCGAGCTCGGTATCGTGCTGTCGACCGATCCCGACCTCATTCTGCTCGACGAGCCCGCGGCCGGCATGACCCATGAGGAGGTCTACAAGACAGCCGAACTGGTGCGCGAGATCAATCGGACCAAGGCGCTGATCGTGGTCGAGCACGACATGCAGTTCATCCGCATGATCGCCAAGCAGGTCACGGTGTTCAATCAGGGCAGCGTGCTGGTCGAGGACGCGGTCGAGAACATCATGCGCGATCCGCGCGTGCGCGACATCTATCTGGGCAAGCAGGCGGCCGCATGATGCTCGATGTGCAGGGACTGCGAACGGGCTATGGCCGCATCCCGATTCTCAATGGGGTCAGCTTCTCCGTCAACGAAGGCGATTTCATCGGCATTCTCGGCCACAACGGCATGGGCAAGACGACGCTGCTGAAGGCGCTGATGGGCTTTCTGCCGGCGACCGGCGGCCGCGTGCTGTTTGGGCGTGACGACGTGACCGCGCTGGAACCCTACCGCCGCGCCCGCCTCGGACTGGGTTACGTGCCGCAGGGGCGCGAGATTTTCCCCGGTCTGACCGTCCATGACAATCTGCGCATGGGCTGCAGCAAGCAGGCGGGCGGCGTGGAGCAGGACATCATCGCCGCGGTGCTGGAGCAGTTTCCCCGCCTCAAGGCGCTGCTCGATCGCGCCGGCGGCGCGCTCTCGGGCGGCGAACAGCAATTGCTGGCGATCGCGCGCTGCCTGTGCGGCAATCCGCGGCTCGTGCTGCTCGACGAGCCCACCGAAGGCATTCAGCCGTCCATCATCGACGAGATCGTCGAAACGCTGCAGCGGCTGCGCGCCACAAGCGGGCTCACCATGATCCTGGTCGAGCAGAATCTCGATTTCATCGCCGCGCTGTCGCAGCGCATTCTCATCATTCAGAAGGGCACGATCACCCGGGAAGTGCAGCCGGGCGATCTCACTGATGCGAGTCTGGTCGGAGAGTTTGTCGGTATCGCAACGTAATGCCCGATTGAATCGGGCATTGATCACAGGGAGAGCGCGCCATGGCCGTCAGGAGACCCACACTCGAGCAGTTGCGCAGTGTCGCCGAAGACCTCGGCATGCATATGGGTGAGGCCGAGCTCAAATCCTATGACGCCCTCATGCAGGGGAATTACGCCGCCTATGACGCGGTCGACGCGATGCCGGACTACGTGCCGGCGGTCAAATATCCGCGCACGCCCGGCTATCGTCCCGAAGGCGAGGAGAACAAATACAACGCCTGGTACGTCAAGACCGAGATCAAGGGTGCGCCGAGCGGCAAGCTCGCCGGGAAGAAGATCGCGCTGAAGGACAACATCAGTCTCGCCGGCGTTCCCATGATGAACGGCGCCTCGACGCTCGAAGGGTACACGCCCGATATCGATGCGACCATCGTCACCCGCATGCTCGATGCCGGCGGCACCATCATCGGCAAGGTGCATTGCGAATATTTCTGCTTCTCCGGCGGCAGCCACACCTGTGCCGCTGGTCCGGTCCACAACCCGCACAAGATGGGCTATTCGGCCGGCGGTTCGTCCTCCGGCAGCGCCGTCGTCGTCGCGCTGGGCGAGGCCGATATGGCGATCGGCGGCGACCAGGGCGGATCGATCCGCATTCCGGCGTCCTTCAGCGGCATCTACGGGATGAAGGGCACGCATGGTCTGGTGCCCTATACCGGGGTGATGCCGATCGAGATCACCCTCGATCATACCGGGCCGATGACCCGCAATGTGCGGGACAACGCGCTGCTGCTGGAGGTCCTGGCGGGCGCAGATGGTCTCGACCCGCGCCAGGTTGGACCTGTCGTGGCGAACTACACCGAAGCCCTCAATGGCGGCGTCAAGGGTCTGCGCATCGGCGTGGTCAGGGAAGGTTTCGGTCACGCCAGCTCCGAGGCCGATGTCGACGCCAAGGTCAAGGACGGCGCAGCGCTGTTCAGGAAGCTCGGCGCGACTGTCGACGAGATCTCGGTTCCGATGCACCTGGCAGGCCCCGCGATCTGGTTGCCGATCGCGGCCGAAGGCGGCACCGAGTTCATGATGAAGGGCAACGGCATGGGGACCAACTGGCGCGGTCTCTACAATACCACGCTGCTCGATGCCCATTCGGCCTGGAAGAACAGGGCCGACGAGTTGTCCGACAGCCTCAAGATCACCATGCTGCTCGGGCAATATTTCACCAAGCACTATCGCGGTCATTTCTATGCCAAGGCGCAGAACCTGAACCGCAAGCTGCGCGCGGCCTACGACGCGGCGCTGAGCAATTACGATCTGCTGCTGATGCCGACCTTGCCGATGAAGGCGACGCCGATCCCGCCGCCGGACGCGCCGCGCGAACTTTATATCCAGCGCGCGTTCGAAATGGTGCCGAACACGGCACCGTTCAACGCGACAGGGCATCCGGCGATGAGCCTGCCATGCGGAATGAGCCAAGGCCTGCCGGTCGGGCTGATGCTGATCGGCAAGTATTACGACGAGCCGACGATCTATCGGGCCGCCGCGGCGTTCGAAAGCGCCGGCGACTGGACCAGGATGTAGTGCAGCGAGCGGCCTGCCATGCGGCAGGCCGCGTCAGCTCCAGGGGAGGCGTCAATGGATCTCGGACTGAAAGGGAAGAGCGTCTTGGTGACCGGCAGCAGCAAGGGCATCGGCCGTGCGATCGCCGAACTCTTTGCGGACGAGGGCGCCAACGTCGCGATCTGCGCCCGCAACGCGGACGAGGTGGCGAAGGTCGTGAAGGCGCTGGCCGCCAAGGGCGTCACGGCCTGGGGCCAGGGCATCGATGTCGCCGATCCGGTGGCGCTCAAGGGCTGGATCGATGGCGCTGCGTCCGAGCTTGGCGGCGTCGATTGCATCGTCTGCAATGTCAGCGCGCTCGCAGTCGGCGACACGCCGGAGACCTGGGAGAAATCGTTCCGCACCGACATGATGCACACCGTCAACTCGGTCGCGGCTGCGGTCCCCTATCTGGAGAAGTCGACATCCGCATCGATCGTCATCGTCTCCAGCGTGTCGGGTTTCGAGGTCGATTTCGCCGCGGGATCCTATGGCGCCTTCAAGGCGGCGTTGATCCATTATGCCAAGGGCCTCAGCAGCCAGCTGATCGCCAAGGGCATTCGCGTCAACGCGGTCTCGCCAGGCAACACCTATTTCGAAGGCGGCATCTGGCAGAATATCGAGTGCGGCATGCCCGATCTCTACAAGTCGGCGATGGCCTTGAACCCGACCGGCCGCATGGGAACGGCGCAGGAGGTCGCGGCCGGCGTGGTGTTCCTTGCAAGCCCGGTGGCGAGCCGCATTTCCGGGACCAATCTCATCATCGACGGCGCGCTGACCAAGGCGGTGTAGTTCGACGGTTTGAAGTTGGAAATGAAATGAGGTGCCTCCCCGTCATTGCGAGCGCAGCGAAGCAATCCAGCGCTGTGCAAGGAGCCAGATGGATTGCTTCGTCGCAAGGGCTCCTCGCAATGACGGGAAACCAGCTCTATTTCATGGGTTACATTTCGAGTCAGGCCATCAGGACAACGTCAGAGAGCCTGGACACGCTGGTTCCCGGTTCACGCGCGGTTGCGGTGTCCTACACGACGCGGAAATTGGCGACGCCATCATTGGCGAGCTGGGCCACGAGATGCAGCTCCCAGTCGATATAGGCCTGCATCGCCTCGGTCGGATTGTTGGTGCCCTCGTAGGGGCGCCTGTAGATGTCGTCGGGTCGGGAGATCCAGGACTGATGATCCTGCTCCAGCGCCCGGCCGCTCTCGATCCAGCTTTGCGTACCGCCGGCGAGCACGAATACATCGCGCTGCGTCGCGGCCGACGCATCGGCGAGGGCAAACAGGGCTTCTGCGCCGTCTTGGCTGGTCAGCAGGATCGGACCATCGCCGGGCAGACGTGGCAGGTCGTCGACAAAGCGCGATGCGAGAATGAAATACGCGCCGGGAATGCGGCCCTTGGCGTAGGCCGGGCTGCGCGAGAGGTCGACGAGCGTCCAACGATCGCGATGTTGGGCAAGGTCCGCGACATCGATTGTCGCCGCACCTGGATCGGGCAGAACCGGACGACGCGGCGTGGGATTGCCGGTCTCGGAGGCCTCGACGATATCCGGCCCGACCACGCTGGCGTCCCAGCCCATCTGTACCAGCCATGAGGCGGTCATGCGGGCGCGAATCCCGTCATCGTCGAACAGCACGAGCCGGGCGCCGCGCACCGCGACCCATTCGTCGGTGGCCTGCACCAGCTGGCCGCCCGGCGCCGAGGCAAAGCCCGGTGGATGCGCCGTCGCATATTCTTCCGGCGTGCGGACATCGAGCAGATGCAGCGTCCGCTCATCGGCCTCGTTGCGAAAGCGGTCAAACGTCGCGCGGTCGAGGACTGCGACCCCGACGCGGGCGGCCCAGGCCGTCGCGTCGGACAGCGCAGCTGGATAGGTGGCCTGCGGTCGCTGCAGCATGCGCTCGGTTCGGCCGCGTTCGACCTTGTGTCCGGCAAGCGTCCATCCGATGGTGCCGTTGCGAAGCGCGACGACCCTGTTTGGAACGCCCGCATTGATCAGCGACTGGGTGCCGATGATGCTGCGCGTCCGGCCGGCACAATTGACGATGATGGTGGTGTCGGGCGACGGCGCGATCTCCCGCGCGCGAAAGGCCAGCTCGGCGCCGGGAACGCTGACCCCGCGCGGAATGCTCATGGTGCGGTATTCCTCGAACCTGCGGGCGTCCAGCACCACCAGATCGGCTTCGCCCTCGATCAGCGCCTTGGCTTCGTCGGCCGACACCGACGGCGTGTGCCGGATCGCCTCGACCAGTTCGCCGAATGACTTGCAGGGCACGTTGACATCGCGAAAGACCTCGCCGATCGCGGCATAGGCCTCGAGACCGCCATCGAGGATCGAGACGTCGGAATACCCGATGGCCGCGATGCGTGCTGTGGCGCGCTGCGCAAAACCCTCGCCATTGTCATAGACCACGATCGGCGCGCTCATGCGCGGGATCAGGTCGAGAATGCGCAGCTCGATCTGCGAGAGCGGCAGCGACACCGCGAAGAACGGATGTGCGAGCGAGTAGGGACCTTCCTCCCTGACATCGAGCAGCGCGACCTCTTCGCCGGCCCGCCAGCGCCGGCGCAGTTCGAGCGCGGTGACGCTGTTCGGTGCATCGGGGCGCTTCGCCGGCTCGCCAGGGATTGGGAGGTGCTGCATTCGACTTTCCGGAAATGAATCCACAGGCGGCTCCGAACCGTTCAGCGTGTCAGCGCCGCGAGCACGGCGTCGGGCCGTTCGGTCATCAACATGTGGCCGGCGCCTGGCAGGATCACGGTGCGGGACTGCGGCATCGCCGCCGCCAGCACCTTGCCGGTCTTGGCCGGCGTCATCATATCCCGCTCGCCGAGGATCAGCGTGGTCGGCACCGCGATCCGCGCTGCCGAGGACAGTGCGTCCTGATAGGCGTTGCAGGCTGCGAGATCGCTGAACAGCACGCCGGGCGGGCAGCGCTGCAGCGTGCTTTGGGCGCCGCCATGCATCCACAGGCCAGGGGCCTGGCTTCCGCCCAGTTCGGCCTGGAAGCCCAGGCCCCAGATCGAGACCATGTCGATGGCCCCCTGATCATTCGCTTCCGCGGCCTTGAGCAGATCGGGACCAACGGTCATGGCGGCGGCCGTCCCGATCAGGCTCAGCGCCGAGACCCTCTGCGGATGCCGGGCCGCCGCGTCGAGCGCGATCAATGATCCCATGGAATGACCGACCAGATGCGCCTTGTCCGCTCCCGCGGCGGCGAGCAGGGCGACCGTCCAGTCCGCCATCTCCGCGATGCTGCGTAGCGCGGGGCCGACTGAGCGTCCATGCCCGGGAAGATCCGGTGCGAGTACTCCGTAGCCGTGATGCGCGAACCACCGGCTGTGCAGGGCCCATGCCGATTGATCGAAACCGGCACCGTGCAGGAAAACCACGGCAGGCAGGGATGCATCGAAATCCCGGCCGCCGGTCGCGACGAAAGCCTCGTGGCCACTCACTGACAGCTTCATGGCTCAAACCTTCTGCGAGGCGCGCAGCGCCTGTCCGAGATCATCGGTGATGTCCTGAACCGCCTCGATGCCGACGGACAGCCGCACCAGTTCCTCGCCGATGCCGGCGGCCGTGAGTTGTGCCGCGTCCATCTGCTGATGCGTGGTGCTGGCGGGATGGATCACCAGCGTCTTGGCATCGCCGACATTGGCGAGATGGCTGATCAGGCGCAGCGACTCGATGAACTTGCGGCCGGCCGCGCGTCCGCCCTTGATGCCGAAGCTGACGATGGAGCCGGCGCCGCGCGGCAGCAGCTGTTTGGTCAGTGCATGATCCTGGTGGCTTTCGAGTGACGGATGCAGCACCCAGTCGACTGCCTTGTTGTCCCTGAGGAAATCCAGCACGGCCGCGGTGTTCTGCATGTGACGGTCCATGCGGACGCCCAGCGTCTCGATGCCCTGAAGCAATTGGAAGGCGTTGGTCGGCGACAGGCAGGCGCCGAAATCGCGCAGGCCCTCGGTGCGGGCGCGCATGATGAAGGCAGCAGAGCCAAACTGCTCGTCGAAGACCAGCCCGTGATAACCGGCATAGGGTTCGGTCAGCACCGGGAATTTGCCGCTGGCGCGCCAGTCGAAACGGCCGCCGTCCACGATCACGCCGCCGATGGCAATGCCATGTCCGCCGAGCCATTTGGTGGCCGAGTTCATGACGATGTCGGCGCCATGCTCGATGGGGCGGCTGAGATAGGGCGTTGCAAAGGTGTTGTCGATCAGGAGCGGGACACCGGCCTCGTGCGCGATCTGCGCAACCCTTGGAATGTCGAGCACTTCCAGACCGGGATTGCCGATGGTCTCGCCGATCACGAGCCTGGTCCGCGGCGTGATGGCCGCACGGAAGGCGCCGTGATCGCGCGGTTTGACGAAGGTGGTGGTGATGCCGAACCGGGGCAGGGTGTGCGCGAGCAGGTTGATGGTGCCGCCGTAGAGGGACGCGGAGGCGACGATATGGTCGCCGGCATTGAGCAACGTCGCGATGGCGAGATGCATCGCGGCCATGCCGCTGGCGGTGCAGACGGCGCCGACGCCGCCCTCCAGCGCCGCCAGCCGTTCTTCGAGCACCGCCGTGGTCGGATTGGAAATCCGCGTGTAGATGTGCCCGGCGCGCTCGAGATTGAACAGCGAGGCTGCGTGATCCGCATCCTGAAACACATAGGACGTGGTTTGATAGATCGGCACCGCGCGGGCGCCGGTCACGGGATCAGGATGCTGCCCCGCATGCAGGCTCAGGGTTTCGAACGCGGGCGGCTTCGGCGGGGGCATGTTGGACTCGCTGTGGTCGGCGGTGCGGCGGGCAGGGTATCTTCTGCCATAAAACGGGGCCGCGCGTCAGCGGCTTTGGCGTGACGTATCCGTACCAATCCGGCACGCATGGAGGCGTGTTCGGCTTACGCCCCATTCGTGCCGCTCTTGTGACGACGGAACTCAACGCATCGACGCGAAGCGTGCCGCCAACTCGGCCACTCTTGCTGGGTCCGCCGTGGAGCCGGGTCGTCGCGGTCTCGGTCAGCGCAGGCCGATCGCCCGGTCGCGCGCGCCCAGGATGTGACGCCGCAAGGCTTCTGAGGCGCGCTCCGGATCACGCGCGGCGACGGCATCGATCACGAGCAGATGTTCACGCATCGTCGGAATCACGACGCGTTCATTCAGTCGCGTCTGCTGCTGCCTGATGAGGCGGATCTTGATGGAGTTGACCCGATAGGCGTCGGAGATGATGGCGTTGCCGAGCGAATCGATGATGGTGGCGTGGAGGTCCCAGTCGATGTCCTGCGCCTCGGCGATCAGTGACGGCGAGATTCCGTCCACGGCCTCCGCCTCGACGCAGCGTGCGACCATGCTGTCGTGACGCTGCCTCATCGCCGCAATGGTCTGGACCGATGCTTCCAGGGCGAGGATCGCGACAGCCTGGCATTCGAGGAAAAGCCGGAACTGGAACGCGTCCTTGATCAGGTTGAGATCGACATGCGTGATCTGCATGCCCCGCTGGGGCACGGTGCGGACCAGGCCCTCCGCTTCGAGCCGCGGGATCAGTTCCCTGATCGCGCCAAGCGGCAGGCCGGTGATCTCGACGAGTTCGCGCTGCGAGATGAATTGCCCCGCCCGGATGTCACGTGACAGCAGGTGACGGGTGAAGCTGTCATAGGCTTTCTCGCGCAGATTGGACCTGGCGCGATCCTCAGGCGCGTGCTCGACGAACGCGCCCATGGTTCAGGCCGCCCTGGCCTTGAAGATGGCCGCATAGGCGCTGGTCACCGATGCCGCGTCGGACGCGGACAGCGTCACGAGTGGCGCGCGGGCCTCGCTCCAGGCCGCGTCGTTCGTCTTCAGGGCGACCAGCGCTTTGATCGCCGGGATTACGGGATACTTGATCACCTCCTCGACGAACTGCACGATCTGCGGATCCTCGCGGCCCTCCAGGGCGAGCGGCAACAGGCGCGGCGCGACGAGGTTGGCGAGGCCGGAGATGGCGCCCTGTGCGCCCAGCCTCGCGCCCTGCGCCAAATGCCGCTCGTCGCCGATCAGGATGGTGATGTCGGAGTGAGCCGCGAGCAATTCACGCGTATAGGCCCAATTGCCGGAGGAGTCCTTGACGCCGGTGATGACTTGCGGAAACGCCGCACGCAGCCGCCCGATCAGCGGGACGGAAAGCTCAACCGCGGTCACGGACGGGATGTTATAGAGGATGATATCGCGGGCGCGACTGCCGAGTTTTTCGAACAGTGCGGCGAACCATGCGAACAGCCCATCGTCGCTGACACCCTTGAAATAGAACGGCGGCGCGAGCAGGACCGCGCGGCAATCGGCGTCCATGAGAATGCCGGTCTGGCTGAGCGCATCCTCCACCGAGCTCGATGTGACGCCGCCGACGATCGCGCGCCGCGCATCGATGCCGGCATCCTTGAAGGCGGAGATCGTCTTCACACGCTCGGTGAACCCGAGCGAGGAGCCTTCGCCGGTCGTTCCGAACACCGTGACGCTGCCGCAGCCTTCACCGAGGCAATTGCGCGCGTGTTGTGTCATTCGTGGATAGTCGACATCGCCGTTCGGGAGGAAGGGTGTGACGAGGGCGCAGGAGAGTCCAAAAGCATTTCTCGAAGACGACACAGAAGGCCCTCACATTGGAAACATGAAACTGCCATGGCAGACTAACATGTTAGTTCGTATTTCCTGGAAATACAACAGGAATCGGCTGCGTCTGGTGGTCAAAAGCTGGACGCCCATTCTGTCAGGCGACGGTGCGCGGCCTCGCGCGCCGAGCGTGCCGGGTCGGCGGTCGGTCCGATCAGTGCGAACCGGATGTTCGTGATGCCGATGAAGCGCAGGATTTCGCGCAAATAGGGGCTCGCCATGTCGATGCGCCCGCGGTTCATGCCGGTGACGAAATCACTGCCGCTGGCCAGGATCGCGATGGTGGGCCTGTCCTTCAGCAGCGGCAGATAGCCCTGGGCCGGATCGTAGCGGAAGGTGATGCCGGGCTGCACGATCAGGTCGAACCACTGCTTGAGCTTGTAGGGAATGCCGAAATTCCACATCGGCGTGGAAATCAGCACGCGATCGGCCTGCGCCAATCGCGCTGCCATGCGTTCGATCACGGCGAAAGCATCGCGTTCGGCGCTGTTGAAGCCGCGCCCGCCCAGCCGCGCATATTTCGCATTCAGCGCATCGCCGTCGAACTCGGGGAGGGTCTCGCGCCAGATATCCATCACATCGATGTCCCAGCCCGGCCGCACCTGCCGGAAGCGGGTCAGGAATGCCTCGGCGCCGGCCGAGGATTCGGAAGCACCGCGTGGCGAGCAGCGCAGGTGGAATAGTTTCGGCACGGTCTTTTCTCAGCCCATTGCCTTGATGACGCTCTCGGCATTGGTGACGATGGCGACGTTCTGCATCGCGAAATTGATCGAGGCATTGTGCCACTCGGCATTCATGGTCGAACAGCAATCCTCCGGCACGATCATGAAATAACCCTTGTCGGCGCCGGTGCGGGCGGTGTGCTCGATCGACATGTTGGTCCAGGCCCCGGTGTCGATCAGCATGTCGCGCCCGGTTGCCTTCAGGATGGTCTCGAGCTTCGAGCCTTCCCAGGCACTCATGCGCATCTTCTCGACGACGAAGTCGCCCGGACGCGGCTCGAGCCCCGCCACCGGTGCGACGCCCCAGGTGCCGCGCACCAGCGCCTTGGCGTCTGCGAGGCCCTCGAACAGTGGCGCGTTCAGGGTCAGGCCCGGCGCGCCGGGTTCGACGACGAACCAGACATGAATGACGACGATGCCGCGTGCGCGCGCCGCGTCCGCGAGCCGGCGCACATTGTCGACGACGCGCTGCGCGCGTGCATGCCCCGGTGCACCGGAGTCGGCAAAAGCGCCACCTTCCATGATCACGTCGTTCTGCAGGTCCTGGATCAGGAGTGCGCAGCGTCTCGGATCGATCTGCAGGCCATCGGCCTTGAGCTGTGGCGCAGGCGAAGAAGACGGCGAACCGGCGGCGCCACCCCTTGCGGTCATGTAGGGCTCGTTGCGCGGTCCGACCTTGGTGTTGACCGTGTAGACCGAATGGCTCGCGGTCATGAACAGCGTGCGGAAGTCGGCGCCGCCCCAGCTCAAATTGGCGACCAGTTCCGGCACACGCACCTTGCCGAGGAGTTCGCCGCTCTTGGCATAGACCCAGATGCCGCCTGGCGCCGTCACCCAGATGTTGCCGAACTGATCGCACTTCATGCCGTCGGGCAGGCCGGGCTCGAGTTCGGAGCGAATGCCGGAGGCGAACACGCGGCCGTTGCCCAGCGAGCCGTCGGCGGCGACATCGAAGACGCGGATCACGGCCTGCACGGTGTCGTTGACATAAAGCCGTTTCTCGTCCGGCGAGAAGCAGAGGCCGTTGGGCTGATCGAACAGGTGGCGGTCGACCACGAGCTGCGGCGCACCGCCGCCCGGCGGCACCCGGTAGACTCCCTGGAAGCCGAGCTGGCGCGGTCGTTCGACGCCGAAGACCGGCATGCGGCCGTACCACGGATCGGAGAAATAGATCGCGCCGCTCGAATGCACGCAGACATCGTTCGGGCTGTTGAGCTCCTGGTTCTCGAAATGCGAGGCGAGGACCTCGCGGCGGCCGTCGGGACGCTCGCGGACCAGCGACGAGGTCGCATGCTCGCAGACGATCAGGTTGAGCTCGGCGTCATAGGTCATGCCGTTGCATTTGTTCGCCGGGCGCTTGACCTCGACGACACCGCGCGCGGCGTCCCAGCGGCGGCGCACGTCGGCGGGCATGTCCGAAAACAACAGATACTGCCCGACCGGGTGCCAGATCGGCCCCTCGGTAAAGGTGAAGCCGCTGCCGAGCTGGCCAACAGGTGCATAGGCGTCGATAAGGGTCTCGAACTCGGGACGGAGCGTGGTGTGGGTCATGAACTTAATCCTAACAGGTCTAAACCCTCATGGTGAGGAGGCGCGCGTTCGCACCATCCTCCACGATACTTTCTGAAGCGCGCCGTCTCGAACCATGAAGGCCCGGCTGTGGCCTCAATCCTTCGAGACGCGTCGCGTTCGCGACGCTCCTCAGGATGAGGGGATAAAACAGGTGATGACGCAGTAGGACTTGTTCCCCTTGGCTATTAGGCATCAGGCCGGAAACCAGTTGCGTTTCGGCAGCGACTGGACGATCGGGCCGGGGACCTGGTCGTGCAGCCGCCCGACCACCTGGCCGCCTTCGATCTTGCAGGGACGGTCGTGCACCGGCAGCAGGAAGCGCGAGCCGTGGACGAGCTTCTTGATCGACGCCTTTTCCGCGCGCTTCGAGGTGCCGTGATTGCCTGTGGTGCGCGGTTCGGCGTCGTGGATTTCGCGGAAGGGATCCACCAGCTGGTCGTTGATGTCATAGAGCACGTCGCCGCAGATGGTCGCGATGCCCTCGGCGGTGTGAACATGGATGTTCATCGAGCCTTCGGTGTGGGCATTGGCCGCCTCGCAATAGACGCCGGGGATCAGTTCGACCGGGCCGGTGATCTCGAGATCGAGGAAGCGCAGCGCGCTCCTGGTGTGCAGGCGGTCGATCAGGTGCTTGATGTCGGGCGCCGGATATTGCGGATGCATCAGGCCGGAGACCGAATATTCGAGCTCCTTGCGGTTGAGGACGACCGTGGTGTTCATCGGAAACAGGTCGTCCTTGCCGGCGTGATCGATGTGCAGATGGGTGTGGCAGACGTAGCGGACGTCGCCCATCCGCACGCCGTGGCGGGCGAGCTGGTTCTCGATCATGTTCTCGTGGAATTGCAGCCCGCGCATGCCCAGCGTTTCCATGATCTGGTTGGAGCGGTACCCGGTATCGATGACGATGGGGTAGGCGCCGCCGGTGATGAGAAAGCCCAAGGTCAGGACCCGGCGCGTGCGCCCGCAATCGCGACCGAGCACGAGGAAGCTCGATTCCAGCTCGATGTCTCCGTAATCGAGGATCTTGATTTCCAGCGCCATGTCGGTCTCCCATGTCTCTTGTTGTTTTCGCGCCGGCTATGGCGCTATTCGATAAACGCGCATGGCCGTGTCGCGCAGGATCGCGTCGCGCAGGCCGGGATTTGAACTGGTGGCGTCGAGATAGGCCCGGACCAGGTCGCGATAGCTGGTCCACAGCTTCTCGATCGGGAAGTTCGAGCCGAACAGGCAGCGGTCGGCGCCGAACATCGCCACCGTATCGGCGACGATGGCCGCGACATGCGCCGGATCGTTGCGATGAATGAAGGTGCCGAGGCCCGACAGCTTGCAGACGACGTTGGGGCAGGCGGCGAGGCGGCTCATGCCCTGGCGCCAGGCCGCGCGGCCGGCGGAAGAGAGGTTCTCCAGCATGCCGGCGTGCTGCAGAACGAAGGTGACGTGGGGACAAGCTTCCGCAAGGCTCGCGGCATCCTGCATCTGCGGCGCGAACACCTGCAGGTCGAAGCTCAGGTCATAGTCGCCGAGATGCGCGACGTTACGGCGGATCACGGGGTCGTTGCTGAGATCTGGGCGCGCGGCAAAACGATAGAGTGGGTTCTCATGCCAGTGCAATTGCATGCGTACGCCACGCAGCAGGGAATAGCGCTTGAGCCGGTCGAGCTGCGGGCGGACATCATCGACCGTCACATCCGCGTAGGCGACGAGCGCATGCGGCCAGCCGGTCGCCTCGGCCGTGCGTTGCACCCACGCGGCCTCGTCCTCGAAATGCTCCCTGGCCCAGTTGGTCTGCACATAGACCGACTTGACGACGCCGCAGCCTTCGATGTCCCCAAGATATTCGGTGATCGGATAGTCGCGCCGGATCGGCTCATAGGGACCGAAGATGCGCGGCTGCATCGGTCCGACCAGCCAGGGCAGATCGTCCCTGCGCCAGATGTGATGATGCGCGTCGACGATTCCGGTCACGCGGCTCTCCTGGTTCGGAGCGACAGCAGGTGATCGACGACGGTCGTGCTCGATCCTCCGTCGGTCATGTCGTCGACGAAGCGGCGGATGGCGATCAGCGCCTCGGTCTGCGGCACGAAACCCGAGCCATCAGCGAGTGGCGTCAGCCAGCTGATGCGCCATGCGCGCCGCGACAGTTTTGCCACCGCGTCGCGCAAGGCGCTGACGTCGCCACGCTCCAGTCCGTCGGAGAGGATGACGACAGCCGCGCCGCGGGCGTAGCCGCCAAAGCGGGGGACGGCGAGAAACGCCTGCAGCGCATCGCCAATGCGCGTGCCGCCGTCCCAGTCGCTCACCAGGTGCGCGGCCGCAGCCAGCGCCTGCTCGCGACGTTTCAGCCGCAGCGCCCGCGTCACCCGGGTCAGGCGGGTACCGAAGGTGAAGACCTCGACATTCGGCGCCGCCTGCACCAGCGTATGCGCAAGCCGCAGATTGTCCTCCGATCGCGCCTTCATCGAGCCGGAGACATCGATCAGCAGCAGCATCCTGCGCGGTCGCGCCCGCCGCTTCAGCCGTCCGAGCCGCATCACCTCGCCGTCGTTGCGCGTGGCCTCGCGCAGGGTCCGCCGCAGGTCCGCCCATGGCCCGCGCCGCGTGCGCATGCGGCGATGGCCGCGCCGCCGTGGCAGGCGGGCAGGGGCGTCGCGGGCAAGCCGCCGCAAGGCGTCGGTGGCTCCGGCCGGCCCGAAGCGACGCTCGACCAGGGCTTCGGCGCGAGCTGCCATGGCGCCGGATTCATTGGCTTCATCGGCGAGGGGAGGCTCCTCGCCGCGCCCCTCGTCCTGCAATCGAACGATCTCGTCGTCTTCGGCTTCGCTGCCCGGAATTTCCTCACTGCCGAGAAAGTGGATCTGGAATAGCCTGTCATAGGTGGCGCGCCGCTCCGGGGGCGGCGCCAGCGTCGCAAGCCCGGCCTGCCGGATGTCCTCGGGCCCGCGTGGACCCAGGAGTTCAATGGCGGCGAGGAAGGCGATGGTCTGCTCCGGCGCGATGGCGAAGCCGTTGGCGCGCAGCAGGGTCACGAACCCAACGAAGGTGCGCGCCGCGCGCGGAAGTTCAGGCCGTTCGCTCACGCCACCGCCTCCGCGATCAGCGCATCGAGCCGGGGCGAGATGAAGACGAGGTCTTCCTCGTCCTTCAGCGCGACGCCGATCGAGCGCTTGAACGCGTCCGGCCAGCGTGCACCGCCTTTGTTGAGCAAGGTCGCCGCCTCGGCCCAGTCGACGGCCTCGGCAATGCCGGGCAACTTGCTCAGGGGTTCGTGCCGGAGCTTGCCGACCGCCGCGACCACCGCCCGCGCGGTGGCTTCGGCAACGCTGGAGGCGCGCATCATCACGATCCGGGCCTCGCGTTCCGCGTTCGGATAATCGATCCAGTGATAGACGCAGCGCCGCCGCAGCGCCTCGTGCAGGTCGCGGGTGCGGTTGGAGGTCAGCACCACCACCGGCCGCTCGGTCGCCCGCAGGGTGCCGCGCTCGGGGATCGAGATCTGGAAGTCGGAGAGGAACTCCAGCAGGAAGGCCTCGAATTCCTGATCGGAGCGATCGATCTCGTCGATCAGGAGCACGGTCGAGTCAGGCGCGCGCAGCGCCGCCAGCATTGGACGCTCGATCAGGAAACTCTCGCCGTAGATGTCGATGCTCTGGTCGCCGGCCTGACGGATCGCCAGCATCTGCCGCGGGTAGTTCCATTCATACAGCGCGGCGGAGGCGTCGATGCCCTCGTAACATTGCAGGCGAATGAGCCGGCGGCCGAGCACCGCGGCGATGGCTTTCGCGGCCTCGGTCTTGCCGACGCCGGGTGCGCCTTCGAGCAGCAGCGGCTTGCCGAGCGCGAGCGCGAGATACGCCGCGGTCGCGATGCCGTCGTCGGCGAGGTAATAGGCGGCGCGCAGCGCTTTCTCCAGCGCCTCCGGGCCGTCGATGCCGGCAATGGTGGCGCGGACCGCCATCAGTGCCGTGCCTGAGGCCGGGCGCCGCCCTGCGCCTTGATCGCGCGCAGCACCTTCTCCGGCGTGATCGGCAACTCGTCGATCCGCACGCCGACGGCATTGAAGATCGCGTTGGCGACCGCCGGCAGCACCGGATTGGCGCACATCTCGCCCGGACCTTTGGCGCCGTACGGGCCGTCGGCGGCCGGGCGTTCCAGCACCGCGATATCGTGCGGGCAGATGTCGCCGGGGCCCGGCATCAGATATTCGACGAAGTCGCGCGGGCCCTGGCGCGGGTCCGGATAATAGGGCTCCGTCGTTTCGAACAGCGCGTGACTGATGCCCATCCAGGCGCCGCCGACGAGCTGCTGTTCGACCAGGCGCGGATTGAGCGCGCGCCCCAGTTCGTAGGCGCTGTCCATGCGCACCATGGCGACCTCGCCGGTCTCGTCGTCGACCTCGACCTCGGCGACGAGGCAGGCATGGGCGTAGCAAGTCGCCGGCGACATTTCGCCGGTTTCGGGATCGACGGCAGAGAGCGGCACCAGGAAGATGCCGCGCCCGGAGATGGTCTTGCCCTGCTTGAACTGGGCCGCGATCGCAACGTCCCTGGTCGAGATCGAGCGGTGCGGCGCGCCCTTGACGTGGATGTTGCCGCGCCCATCGGTGTCGAGATCGGCGACGTTGACCTCGAGTTCCTCGGCCGCAGCCTCCATCATCACGCCGCGGGCTTCCTTGGCCGCAGCCATCACCGCGTTACCCACCCGGTGGGTGCCGCGCGAGGCGAAACTGCCCATGCAGTGCGGCCCGGTGTCGGAATCGGCGGTGTCGACATAGACGTCCTCGACCGGCACGCCGAGGGTTTCGGCGCAGATCTGCCGGGTCACCGACTTCATGCCCTGTCCCAGATCGATCGAGGACAGCGACACCGTGAACTTGCCGCTGGGGTTGGAATGCACCAGCGCCTGGCTCGGATCGCCGCCGAGATTCATGCCGATGGGATAGTTGATCGACGCGATGCCGCGTCCGCGATGCCGGGCCATGGTCAGCGCCTCCTTGAGCCGAACACCGAGGAAAACCGCATCGCGCCGTGCGAGGGCGACTGCGGCGCGGGCGGCGGCGAAGCGGGAGGAGGGGGCGTCGGGCGTGGCGGCTCGGTCGGCGGCGGGCGATCATACGTCGTGCGCTGCTGCGCAGCCGGGCGAGCCGGCGCGCGACTATCGGTGGCGGTCGCGGGGATCGCGGCGCGGGCGCCGCCACCGTCCTTGCGCGAGGACATCCGCTTGTAATCTTCGCGCAATGGCCATTTGGCCTTTTCGGCGGCGACCTGCACGCATTCGATCAGCGCGGTGTTCTTGGCTTCGCGGCGATGCGCCTTCATGTCGCCGTCGCGATAGGCGTTGAGGATGCGAAATTCCATCGGGTCCTGGCCCACGAGATGGGCGAGCTTGTCCATCTGGCATTCGATCGCGAAGTCCATCGCGGTGACGCCGAAGCCGCGCATTGCGGTCGCCGGCGTGCGGTTGGTGAAGACGCAATAGACGTCGCCGTGGACGTTCGGGATCGTGTAGGGGCCGGGCAGATGCGCGGTGCATTTGACCACGGCGTAACTCGACAATCGCGTATAGGCGCCGCTGTCGAAATAGGCGCGCACCTTGCGGGCGACGATGCGGCCGTCGCGCATGACGCCGTCCTTGAGGTAGATGCGCTCGGCGCCGCGCGGCGGACCGAACTGCATCTCCTCCTCGCGGCCGAACATGTAGCGCACCGGTCGCCCCGTCAGCATCGCGCCGAGGATGGCAAGTGGCTCGGTCAGGGTGTCGACCTTGCCGCCGAAGCCGCCGCCCACGGTGCCGCCGATGAAGTGGAAGGTGTTGGAGGGCAGGTCGAGGATCTTGGCACAGGTGTCGAGCGAGAAGAACAGCGCCTGGGTCGAGGTGTAGACGACATAGCGTCCGTTGGTGTCGGGGGCTGCGATCGAGCCGTTGGTCTCGGTCGGGGCGTGCTCGATCGGCGACATCTGATAGCGCTGCTCCAGCACATGGTCGGCGCTGGCAAAAGCGCGCTCGACGTCGCCGAAGCGCAGCTTCTGGTGATCGTAGATGTCGTGATAGGTGAAGGTGTTCTTCGGATAGGTCTCGTTGACGACCGGCGCGCCCGGCTTGATCGCGTCCTCGACGTCGAACACCGTTGGCAGCGGCTCGTAGTCGACGTGAATCTTGGCGATGGCCTCGGAGGCTTCGCGCACGCTGTCGGCGACCACGGCCACCACCGGCTCGCCCTTGTAGCGCACCTTGTCGACGGCGAGCGTCGGCTCGTCGTCCTTGCCGAAATTGATCAGGCTGAGCAGTGTGTTGAGGTTGCGCGGTACGTCACTGCCGCGGATGATCCGGCGCACGCCTGCGGCGCGCTCGGCCTCCGCGGTGTCGATGCGCCTGATACGGGCATGGGCGTGCGGGCTGCGCAATACCTGCAGATGCAGCATGCCCTGCAACTGGTGGTCGTTGAAGTAGGTGGATGTACCGGTGACATGCCCGAGCATGTCCTGGCGCTGGGTGCCCTTGCCGATCTCCTTCAGATTGTCGTCGCGCTCGTCGGCGAAAATGTCCTTGCGCAGTTCCAGCATGGCGCGATCCTCTATTCCTGCGTTTCCGAAGTTCGGTCGTGGACTCCCCTCCCTCCGCGCGCATCGCGCGTGGTGGGGAGGGGTCGGGGGTGGGGGGTGGTGCGGCATTCACCGAAGCAGCGGTTCCTGCCGATAGACCCCCCACCCCCGACCCCTCCCCACCGCTTCGCGGGGGGAGGGGAGAAGAGAACTCCAGCGCCAAAATGGAGAACGGACTTTAATGCGTAGTGGGTCGGCGCCGCCGGTGGGTAACTCGGGATGAGGTCGGAGAGCCTGGAACTGATTAGCTTCATGCCATCGATCTCCTAGGCGCGCGCGCGGCCGCCGGAGGCGGCGGCGAGCACGGCGTTGATGATGGGTTCGTATCCGGTGCAGCGGCAGATGTTGCCGCTGATGGCGTTGACCACCTCGTCGCGGGTCGGCGCGGGGTTGTGATCGAGCAGGGCTTTCGCTGCCATCAGCATGCCCGGCGTGCAATAGCCGCACTGCGCGGCGAAATGCTCCATGAAGGCCCGTTGCAGCGGATGCAGGGTTGGTCCGTCCTTGAGGCCGGCCAGCGTTTCCACCGAGCGGCCCGCCGCGGTCTCCGCCAAGGTTAGGCAGGCGAGGTGCGCCTCGCCATCGATCAGCACCGTGCAGGCGCCGCATCCGCCCTGGCCGCAGCCGAATTTGGGCGTCATGTCGCCGACGCCATCGCGCAAGGTGGTGAGCAGGTTGGCGCCGCCGTCCACGAAGAGCGCGACATCGCGGCCGTTGTGACGAAATTGCAGGGCGGTCTTGGCCATGAGATGTTGTCTCGCTTTCCTTACGGCTCGCCGGCAAGCAGGCGGCGCAGATGGACACCTGCGACCTCTCGCCGATACCAGGCGCTGGCGAGTGAATCGTCGATCGGTGAGGTGCCCTCGGTTGCGGCCGCGGCCGCGGCGGCGATGTTTGCCGCGTCGAGCGGACGACCTTCCAGCACGCGCTCGGCTCCCTTGGCGCGAATGGCGGTCGCCGCCATGGCGCCGAGCGCAATGCGTGCGCCGAGGACCCGGCCGCCGCTCGACGGTACCAGGGCTGCGAACGTCATCACGGCGCCGCCTTTGGGGCGGATGCGCGCGATCTTGCGGTAGCGAAACGCCTCGGAAGAGGAGGGGCGCTGAAACGAGACGGACAGCACAAGTCCGGCGGCCTGTCGCGCGCGCCCCGCGAGGAACTCCTCGATTCCCACTTCGCGCGCGCCATAGCTGCCCTGCAGCGCGATTGTGGCGTCGAGCGCGAGCAGCGCCACGCTGAAATCGCCAAATGGCGCCGGCGCGAACAGGTTGCCGCCGACAGTCCCCATGTTGCGCACCGCGGGCCCGCCGATCGAGGCGGCAACCGGATGCAGAAAGGCAAGCTCGCGCTCGGCGAGAACGCGCGCGAACGTGATGCCGGCGCCGATCGTGATGCGGGAGCCTGTCACGTCGAGGCGTGTGAGGGCATGGTCAGTCGCGCGCACGATGGTCGTGATCGACACATCGCCCTCGTTGAGCGCACGCATCACCAGCGTGCCGCCGCCGAAATAGCGCGCGTCGCGTTCCGATGACAGCGCCGACGCCGCCTCGCCCGAGGTCGCGAACGTTCTTACCGTGACGGGCATGAGTTTGCCTCCACTGTCATGCAGCCCCCTGCAGATGCTGCCGGATCGCGTCGAAGCCGGCCTGGTAGATCTGCTCACCGACCATGGCGGTGAGCCCTGCCGCGTCGGCAGGCCGTGCGGTGAAGCGCGACTCCCAGTGCCAGAAGGTCCTGTTACCATCGGTGACCGGCAGCAGGCGGACATGGGCGACGTAGTTGAACATCGGAATCGGCGTATCGAGCAGGCAATAGCTGAAGGTCTGTTCGAGATCGGACAGCGCCAGCAATTGTTCGCGCAATTCGGAACCGTCCTTCAGCTTGAACCGCCTGACACAGCCGATGCGGTCGGAGGCCTGTGCGCGCTCGATGGTGCTGGTCGCGACCGCGGGATGCCAGCGGTCATGGCCGTTGAAATCGCGCAGCACGTTCCAGACCGCAGCCGTGGGCGCGTCGAGGATGGTGCTCTTGACGATGTGCGGCACGGCTAGCCTCCGAACACGCGCTTGAGCGCATCGAAGCCGCCCTGGAATACGCCGGCGCCGATGCTGTTGACGAGCTCGGTCTCGCGCTCCGGCGCGCAATCGAAATCCGCCGACCATTCCAGAAAGGTCTTGTCGCCGTCGGTGACCGGGGTCAGGCGCAAGGTCGCGACATAGTTCTCGACGCCCATCGGCGATTCCAGGATCGAATAGGTGCAGAACATGTCGAAATCGGAGAGACCGAGCAGCTTCTCGCGAATGCGGTCGCCGTTGCGCAGGGAGAAGTCGCGGACGCAGCCGATCTTGTCGGCGGGCTCGCCGCCCTCGATGCGGCTCTCGGCGATTGCCGGGTGCCAGTTCGGCAGGCCGTTGAAATCGCGCACACGGGTCCAGACCCGATCGTTGCGGGCATTGACGACGGTGGACACATAGACTCGCGGCATGGTGCGTCCTCTAGTACAGCGATTTTAAAGTTCGAATCATGTCGGCATCCTTCCCGAGCCTTATCCTGAGGAGCATCGCGTAAGCGATGCGTCTCCGGACGATGCTTTGCATCGCCTTGAGAAGGATGGCCGCGGGCGAGGTCGTGCGAGCGGCCATCCTTCGAGACGCAAGCCATCGCCCTACGGGCGAAGGCGTGCTCCTCAGGATGAGGTCGGAGAACCTGGAAACGATAGGCTTCATGGTATCGATCCACTAGCTCTTCTTGCCCGGTCGCGAGGGGTCGCCTGCGGGCGGTGCATCCGGTTTGGCCTCGCCCTCCTTTTTCGGCGCGGTGTCTTTGCGGATGCCCTGCATGTCGCGGGCCTCGCGAATGAGTCCGGGCATCTTGGAAAGACTGCCGCCTTCGACGCCGATGTCGGCCAGGATCGAGTCGATCAGTGGCGCCTGCACCCGGTAGCGCAGGGCCGAATCGATCACCTCGTCGGTGGCGCTGCGGCCACTGCCGTTGCCGCCAGTGCCGCCGTTGAGGCCGTCGACGTGCAAGATACGGATGCCCTCGATCTTCTCCATCGGCTTCACGCTCTCCCGCACGATGCCTTCGATGCGGTCGAGCAGCTTGCGCCGGAACAGCGAGTAGCGCGCCTGGTCGGTGAGTACGTTCTCGGCTTCGTTGAGCAGCTTCTGCGCTTCCGCCTCGACCGCCGCGCGCACCCGTTCGGCTTCGGCGCCGATGCGCGTCTCCTCGGCTTCCTTCTCGGCGATCAGGATCTCGATGGTCTTGCGCCGCTTGGCGATCTCGCTGTCACGCACGGTAATCGTACGCTCGGCGGCTTCGGTGGCGCGCGCCTTGGCGTTCTCTGCCTCGGCCTGGGCTGCGGATTGCTCGAGCGATTTCTGATAGAGCGCGATCGCCTTCTCCATCAGCGCCGTCTCGACCTCCTTCTCGCGGCTGACCTCGAGCTTGCGCAGGTCGCGCTCGCGGCCGATGCGGGCCTCGTCGAGGCCGCGGTCGGAGGCGATGCGCGCGCGCTGGACTTCCTCGTTGGCGGCGATCTCGGCCTCCTGCAGGGCCTGGACGCGTCCGACTTCGAGCTGCTCGATGACGCGGCGCCGCTCCAGTCTGACGGCTTCGAGCGCCTGCTCCTTGGACACTTCGGTCGTCTCGACGTCGCGACTGGCGACGATCTCGGCCTGCTTGACCTGGCGGTCGGCGTCGATACGCTCGGATCGTTTCGCCGACAGCGCGATCACGCGGTCTTCCTCGGCGAGCTCGATCGTCCGCTTCTGGTCGATATTGAGCACTTCGCGCGCCTTGCTGGAGGCAATGCGCTCGCTCTCGAGCGAGAGCTCGACGCCGATGCGCTGCCGCTCGATGGCGTCGCGCCGCTTCAGTTCGGCCGCCTCGATCGATTCCGTGCGCTCGATATCCTGCGCCCTGGTTTCCTGTTCGCTCATTATGCGCGCCAGCGCGATGTTCTTTTCCTGGGCGATCCGGGCCGCCTCGATGGCCTCGCGCGAGGCGATATCGGCTTCCTCGATGGCGCGGTTGCGCGCGATTTCGAGCGCGCGGGTGCGTTCTTCCTGACCGATGCGGCTGGCCTCGGTGGCTTCGCGCGCCGCGATGCCGGCGACTTCGAGCGCCTGGTTGCGGTCGATCTCCAGTTTGCGCGTGCCTTGCTCGGCCGCGATCCGGCTGGAGGCAAGGGTCCGTTCGCGCGCAATCCGCGCTGCTTCCACCGCCTGCTGCGCCTCAATTTCGGATTCCTGGATGGCGCGGAGCTGCTCGATTTCGAGCGTGCGGGTCTGTTCGTCGGAGGCGATCCGCTCGGCGTTCACCGCCTTGATCTGCGCGATGCGCGCCTTTTCCGTGGTTTCCTTGGCTGATATCTCGGCCGCGTCGATGGCGCGCGAACGTTCGATTTCGCGCCGGCGGGTCTCCTCCTCGTTGGCGATGCGGGCGTCGGTGATGACGCGGTCCTGCTGGATACGGGCCTTCTCGATGAATTCGCGAGCCTGGATCTCGGCTTGCTCGACGGTTCGGGTGCGCTCGATTTCGCTCTGCCTGACCTCGCGCTCGGAGGCGATGCGGGCGGTATCGACCGAGCGCTGGTTGGCAATGCGCGCCTTTTCGATTTCCTCGCGCGCGCCAATTTCCCTGGCCTCGACCGCCTGGGTGCGCTCGATCTCCCGCTGCCGGGTCTCGCGCTCCGAGGCGATCCGCGCTTCCGCTATGGTCTGTTCGTTGGCGATCCGCGCCTTCTCGATGGTCTCGCGCGCCGAGATCTGCGCCTGTTCGGATTCGGTCTCGCGCAATGCCCGCTCGCGCGCCACTTCGGTGCGTTGCACGGCGCGGCGGACCTCGATATCGCGCTCCTGGTCCAGGCGCGCGGCTTCGCTCTCGCGTTCGATGTCGAGCGCCTGCCGTTCGGCTTCGAGATTGCGGGTCCGGATCTTGATCATCGAATCCTGTTCGATGTCGTTGCGGAGCTTTCGCTTGGCCTCGATGTCCTGCATCAGCTGGGTCAGGCCTTCCGCGTCGAAGCGGTTCGACGGGTTGAAATATTCGAGGTCGGTCTGGTCGAGGTCGGTGATCGCGACCGATTCCAGCTCGAGACCGTTCTGCGCCAGCGCCTCGGCCGCCGCGGCCTTGACCCGCGCGACGTAGTCGCCGCGCTTCTCGTGCATGTCCTCCATGGTCATTTCGGATGCGACCGAGCGCATCGCGGAGACGAACTTGCCGGAGAGCAGCGCATGCAGCTTCTCCGGCTCCAGCGTCCGCCGGCCGAGCGTCGCTGCGGCAATCGAGACCGCCTCGCGCGTCTGCTGTACGCGGACATAGAAGTCGGCCTCGATATCGATGCGCATGCGATCGCGGGAGATCACGGCATCCTGCTTCGAGCGGATGATCGGCATCGGCAGCACGTTCATGTTGACCGGGGTGTACTCGTGGATGAACGGCAGCACGAAGGCGCCGCCGTTGATCACCACCCGTTCGCCGAGGAAACCGGTGCGGACGAACGACACCTCCTTTGATGAGCGATGATAGAGCCAGTTCACGATGTAGACTGCCACGACGATCACGATCAGCGCGACGATCAGCCATAGGATCAACTGGCCAACAAAAATCCCGGACATATCCCTAACCTCCCGTAACCGGCGCTTCACGCGCGCCGATCGCCTTGAATTGTCGAACCTGTTCCGTCAGCGCACGCTCGACCGGAAGCCGCTCCATCGAGGAGGCTCCGTAGAAGCCGTGACAGTTGCGCGTGTTTGTCATGATGAATGCGGCATCCGCCGGCTCGGCCACGGGGCCGCCATGCGCGAGCACGATAACGTCCGGATTGACCGCGAGCGCCGCAGCCGCCCAGGCGTCGATCAGCGCGGGACAATCCGCAAGCTTGAGCGCCGTCTGCGCGCCGATCGCGCCGCCCGTGGTGAGGCCGAGATGGCAGACCACGATGTCGGCACCCGCCGCCGCCATCGCTTTGGCATCGGCTTCGTTGAAGACGTAAGGGGTCGTCAGCAGATCCTTGGCGCGCGCTTTCGCGATCATCTCGACCTCCAGCGCGTAGGACATGCCGGTTTCTTCGAGATTGGCGCGAAACACGCCGTCGATCAGGCCGACGGTCGGAAAGTTCTGCACGCCGGCGAAGCCGAGCGCCTTCAACTGGTCGAGGAAGAGATCCATGTCGCGGAAGGGATCGGTGCCGTTGACGCCGGCGAGCACCGGCGTGTGCCTGACCACGGGCAGCACTTCGGCTGCCATCTCGACCACGATGGCGTTGGCGTCGCCGTAAGGCATCAGGCCCGCGAGCGAGCCGCGCCCGGCCATCCGGTAGCGGCCGGAATTGTAAATCACGATCAGGTCGATGCCGCCGGCTTCCTCGCATTTGGCGGAGAGTCCGGTTCCGGCGCCGCCGCCGACGATCGGCTCGCCGCGCGCGACCATGGCGCGGAATGTCTTCAGGATCTCGGCGCGCTCAAATCGGGGCATTGTTCACCTCGCCGCCCGCCGGCGCGGGCCCTGGCGCCCCATCAGCGCGCGGAACGCCGCCACGATTGCGGTTGTGAATGCGGGGTCGTTGATGTTGCACTTGAGCCGGATCAGCTGGCGGTTACTAGTCTGGCGCACGGTACGGTCGAGCGCGCGGAACAGCGCAGCATCGGCCTCCGAGTCCCAGAACGGTTGCGCCGGCGCGTCGAGCGCGGAGACACCTCCCTCGGACAGGAAAAACCGCACCGGGCCGTCCATGGCGTTGAGGCGTTCGCCGATCCAGCGCCCGATGCGCTCGTTCTCCTCCGCACTGGTGCGCATCAAGGTGACCTGCGGATTGTGGACGTGGAGCTTGCGGCCCCGGTAACGGTCGGGGATGGTGTCGGGCGCGCCGAAATTGACCATGTCGAGCGCGCCGACCGAGCCGATGTAGGGGACGCGGCTGCGAATGATGGCGCCGAAGCGATCCTCGGTCGCCGGGAACACGCCGCCCATCAGGAGGTCGCAGACCTCCGTGGTGGTGATATCGATCACGCCCGCCAGCAGGCGCGAGTCGACCAGCTTCTCCATCGATTGGCCGCCGGCGCCGGTGGCGTGGAAGACCAGGCACTCATAGTCGGTCCGCAACGCGGCCGTGATCTGTTGCACGGCAGGTGTGGTGACGCCGAACATGGTCAGGCCGACCGCGGGCAAGCTATCGCTCGCCTCGCGTGCCGTTGCTGGGCGTGCGTCGAGCCGTGCCTTGACCATCCCGACCAGCGCGTTGGCACCATTGCCGAGCACCTGCCGCGAGATCGAATTCAGCCCCTGCACGTCGGTGACCGAGTACATCATGGTGATGTCGGAATGTCCGACATAGCGCCCGATGTCGCCCGACGCGACCGAGGAGACGATCAACTTGGGCACCCCGATCGGCAGCGCGCGCATCGCCGGCGCCACCAGCGACGCGCCGCCCGAGCCGCCGGCCGAGATGATGCCTGCGACGTCGGTCTGGCGGCGCAGCCAGTTGGCGCAGGCCTCGGCCATCGCCGTCACCGACGCGCCGCGGTCGGGCCCGAACACCGCACTGCCGCCGCGCGGATGGTTGAGCGCGATTTCCTGGGCCGAGACGTCGCAGGATGTGAGCTTGCCGCTGGTCGAGACGTCGACGAGGCGCGCGCGCAATCCGCCGCCGGCCACGATGTCGCGAATGAACCTGAGTTCCTCGCCCTTGGTGTCCAACGTGCCGACGACGAGCACGGTCGGCGGTCCTGAACTCGGAGCGACCCCCGTGTCGCGGCGTGGCCGTAGCGTGTCTTCCAGCTTTAGCACACCGCTCGACAGCGTCCGCGCGCTGGCCTCGATCCGCGCGATTGGTGTGGGTTGCGACCACCGCGTCGGCGGGGTCGGATTCGAGACATAGACCCTGGTCGGTGCGATGCTTTGCGGTCGGGCCGGCGCGGGGCGCGCCGCGACATCGTCGCTTGCATCAGTCTCGATCTCCGACCCGGCTTCGCCGTGGCGTCCGACGCCGAGCAGGCGCTGCTGCAGATCGCGGTCGGCGGCGAGGCGCGCGGATTCGATGAGGCGATTGACGCGGCCGTTGACCATGATCGCGACGTGTTTCGACACCGCCGTCGCCACCCCGATATTCTGCTCGATGACGAGCACGGCAATGTCGCCTTCGTCGCCGAGACGCACCAGCATGTCCTCGACCTGGGCCACGATGACGGGTGCCAGGCCCTCGGTCGGCTCGTCCATGATCAGGAGACGCGGATTGGTCACCAGCGCCCGCGCGATCGCCAGCATCTGCTGCTCGCCGCCCGACAACTGGCTGCCGCCATTGCCCTTGCGCTCGGCCAGCCGCGGGAAGGTGTCGTAGATGCGCTCGACGGTCCACGCGCCGCGCCGCATTCCGGCGATCATGCGCAGATGCTCGTCCACGGTGAGCGAGCGCCACAGACGCCGCCCTTGCGGCACATAGCCGACGCCGAGGCGTGCGATCTGCGCCGGCTGCAGCGACAACAGATCCTCGCCGCCCACGCGGACGGAGCCGCCGGTCGCCCGCACCAGGCCCATGATGGTCTTGCAGAGCGTGGTCTTGCCCATGCCGTTGCGGCCGACCACGGACAGCACGCCGGACTCCAGCGTCAGGTCGACGCCCTGCAGCGCGTGCGAGCGGCCGTAATAGACATCGAGTCCCCTGACCTCGAGCATCGCTGCGGTGCGGCGCGGTTCAACCATGTCTTGCTCCAAGATCTCTTGCTCCAGGATCTCTTGCTCCGAGATCTCTTGCTTCAAGATCATGGCCGCCACCGAGATAGAGCTCCTGCACCTCGGGGTCCGACTCGATGTCCTGCGGCGAGCCCTCCTTGAAGATGCGGCCGTTGTGCATCATCGTCACGCTCTCGACGACGCGCAGCGCGACGTCCATGTCGTGCTCGATGATGATGTAGCCGATATGGCTGGGCAACGCCGTCAGGATGTCGACGAGCTCAGTGCGCTCGGTCGGCGACAGGCCGGCGGCCGGCTCGTCGAACAGGATGAAGCGCGGCGCACCGGCGAGTGCGAGTGCGATTTCGAGCTGGCGCTGCTGACCATGGGCGAGTTCGGATACGCGCCGTTCTTTCACTCCGGTCAGATGCACGGCCTGAACCAGATCGTCGGCCGATTGCATCAGCGCGTCGTTGCGGCTGGGCCGGAACGGCGAGAAACGGTTGCGCGAGACGCCGCAACAGGAGAGGTAGACGTTGTCATGGACGGTCAACCCCGGAAACAGCGCGGAGATCTGATAGGTGCGTCGCAACCCCCTGCGGATCCGCTCGTACGGCGGAAAGTTGGTCACGTCCTCGCCGAAAAACCGGATGGTGCCCGAGGTCGGCGGAAAATCGCCGGTGATGCAGTTGAACAACGTAGTTTTGCCGGCGCCGTTGGAGCCGAGTACGGCGCGCCGTTCGCCGGGACGCACCGTCAGGGTGACGTCGGTCAGCGCTGCGAGTGCGCCAAACAGCCGCGTCACGCCGCGCAATTCGAGCGCGGCGCCGGCGCCGACCGTTGAAAGGCGTTGCGCGACGCTATCCATGACCCTCTCCACGGGGGTCTCCGCCCGGCCGCGCCTGCCCTGATCTGTTGCGGCGCTGCCAGCGCTCCCAAAGCCCGACGACGCCGTCCGGCGAGAACAGCACGATGACGAGAAAGCCGAGGCCGATCAGCAGGCGGAAGCGATTGCCGTCGAGCCCGATCGCGACCAGGAAATCCAGCGTGAAGGTGCGCAGCAGGACGAAGATCAGCGCGCCGATGAAGGGTCCGATCGGGCGGGTGATGCCGCCGACGATGGCGATGATGAGAATGTCGATGGCCCGCTCGACCCCGACCGAACCCGGCGAGATCTGCCGGTAGTTCCAGACCTGCAGGACGCCGGCGAGCCCGGCCACGAAGGAGGCGAACGCGTAGGCCGCGATGCGGTGCGCATTGACGTTGAAGCCGAGCGCGGCCATGCGACGCGGATTGTCGCGCACGCCCTGCAAGGCGAGGCCGAACGGCGCGCGCGCGAGATAGCTGACGGCGCAGAAGCAGAGCGCGGCGACGACGAGGATCACATAGTAGAACGGGATATCCTCGCGCCAGTCGACGCCCAGGAAGTGGGGGGTGACGACGCCGTTGATGCCGGTGTGGCCGTTGAAGATGACCCAGTTCTGGTTGGTGAAGTAGTAGAACGCAGACGCAATCGCGAGCGTGATCATGATGGTGTAGATGCCCTCGGTCCGGACCGCGAGCGCCCCGCCGACGGTGCCGAACAGCGTGGCCAGCGCCAGCGCCACCGGGGTTGCGAGCCACCACGGCCACCCCAGGCTGATGTTGACGTTGCTGCTGGCGCCCAGCACCGCGGTCATGTAGCCGGCGAGCCCTGCGATGGTCAGCTGCATCAGGCTCACCATGCCGCCATAGCCGGCGAGGAACATCAGGCTCAGCGCCACGGTGCCGAGAATGAGCGTGGTGCCGAAGACCTCGATCAGGAAGAAGCCGTTGGCGAGCAGCGGCATGATGATCAGGATCAGGACGATCGCCCAGCCGGCGGGGTTGCCGAACTCGGTGCGCGCGAAAGCGCTCATCGGCGTGGCTGCGGCCAGCTTGTCGGGCGGCAATCGCGCGTCCTGAATCATCGCCATGGCTAGCGATCCGCCAGCAGGCCCTGCGGCCGAATGGCCAGCACGAGCACCATGATCAGGAACGTCACCACGATCGCATAGGTCGGGATGTAGACCGAGCCGAGCTGCTCGGCGAGGCCGACGATGAGGGCACCGAGCGCGGCTCCCGGAATGGAACCCATGCCGCCGATGATGACGACAACGAGCGAGGCGAGCAGGAAGCGCGTGTCTTCGCCGGGCGAGATCGACTGAAAGGTGCCGCCGACGACGCCGGCGATTCCCGCAAGACCAGCGCCAAGCGCGAACACCAGCACGAACACCAACTGGATGCGCACGCCCATGGCCGCCAGAATGTCCCGGTCGTCGACGCCGGCGCGCACGATCATGCCGATGCGGGTACGGTTGAGCCCGAGCCACAAGGCGACGCCGATGACGACGGAAGCAAGGAAGATCACCAGGCGCACCATCGGATACTGCAGGTAGACAGCCTCACCCGACGATTTGACCGCGGTGACGAACGGCAACTGGATCGGGCCAACCAGTGCACTCGGTGTCTGGACCTGGTAGAAATCGCCGCCGAAGGCCCACAGCATCAGGTCGGCGAACACGATCGACAGTCCGATCGTCACCATGGTCTGGCGCAGATCCTGCCCCTCAATGCGGCGGAAGACGAGGATTTGCAGGGCGACGCCGAACAGTCCGACGACGACGAAGGCGGCGACGAAGCTCAGGAGCCACGACCCGGTCGCGACACTCACCGCGTAGCCGATGTAACCGCCGAACAGATAGAGCGAGCCGTGGGCGAGATTGACGTTGCGCATCAGCCCGAAGATCAGGGTGAAGCCGCTCGCCACCAGGAAATACAGACCGCCGAGCGTGATGCCGTTGAAAACCGCGCTGAGGAAAACCTTCTTCTTGCCGAAGGTGTCCTCCAGGCCGGGGGGCCAGGTGGCGAGGATCAGCCACAGCGCCACCCCGATCGCGATCAGGATGACCAGGGCCCACACAGGATGGCGCTCGATGAATTGTCTCATGCGTGCCGCCTATGCTGCGTCAATGCCCCGACGCCGGCCGGCACCAGACGATCGACGACGACTCGTCCTTGTGACGCCAATATTTGGGACACCAGAATCTGGAACGCCAGCAGCTGAGACGCCATATTGTCCTTCGTCCTCCCGTGGCGCGGCGGGCGATTGCCACCCGCTGCCGCGATCCTAGCGGTCTGCGCGGGGCGGACTTGATCGGCAGTATGCTTTCGCGCGCCGATCCTGGCCGTCAGTCGGTCAAGACCTTGGCTGCGCGCCGGTAGTCCGTTGGTGCAATGCCGACATTGCCGACGAAAAAATGCGTGAAGGCGCTCTGCGAGGAGAAGCCGAGATCGTAGCCGATGTCGGCAATCGGCGCCTCCGTGGTGACCAGCGAGTCCAGCGCCCGCTCCATCTTGAGCGTATTGACGTAGAGGTGCGGGGTGACCCCGGTCTGGGTTCGAAACAATTTGTAGAAATGCGGTCGCGATAGTCCGGCCTGACGTGCGATGGCGTCGAATTCGATCTCGCTGCCGGCGCTTTCCGCGAGCAGCCTGATCGACTTGCGGACGCGGAAATCGGTGACGGCGGTGCAGGCGCGCGCCTCGTGCGAGGCGTCGGCCTGGCGCCAGCTCTCTTCGTGGCAGGCGTCGATCAGGCTGCGCAACTCGCCATCGAGGCTGTTGAGCGAGGGCGCGCCGCAGATCATGGCCGCGGCCGCCCGCACGTCGCGATCCAGTGTCGCAGTGCGCTTGAAGAGCGTGCAGCCGAACCGCAGGCCGCGAACGCCTGCGAACCATTCGGCGTTGACATAAAGGACCAGGAAGAGGGCGCCACGCTCCGTGTCCGTCGGCAGGAAATTGTGCGGCTCCCAGGGGTTGACCGCGACGACGGTCGCCCCGCAGAGCGGATTGTGCCGCTCGTTGACGTCGATCCCGCCCGGCGTGCCGTCGATGTGAAAAATCAAATGCCCTTCGCGATGCGCATGCACGTTGAAGGGACGATTGAGCTGATAGACCGTCGCGCGGCCAAAATGGCCGTGAAACGCGGCAAGAGCCCGGCTCATCCATTCCTCCCGCGGACTGTATCTTGTTGTTTTTCGTAAGGTTGATCATCCGCGATCAGAATGCAAGCGCGTTGGAGGGCCGCTCGAAGGCAGGGGGGGTGAACAATAGGCGGCCAGCCCAAGGGGTTACCAAGGGGCTGGCCGCCAGGTTGGTTCATCTCAATACTTCTTGCACTCCGGAACCGTGCGGCCGGGCAGGCCGATCTTGGCGAACACCGCCGGATCGTAGCCGAGCGTCTGGTTCACGTTCGGAATGACCTTCACGACCTTGCTGAACAAGGCGCCCTTGCCGTCGTCGACGACCTCGGTGACAAAATTTGTGCCGATCGCCTGACGGTTGGAGTCGAGCTTGATCTTGCCGTTGGGCGCATCGATCTCGATCGACGCCAAGGCGGCCTTCAGCTTGGACTGATTGTCGCTGAGGTCTCCATTAACCTTCTTGAGCGAAAGGATCAGCGCCATCGTCGAGTTGTAATAGTTGGTCGCGAGCAGCGAGGGGCTGGGGAAGCGCTTCTCCGGCGGGAACGCGGCCTGGTAGTCCTTGACGAAGGCCTGCCAGCCCGGATCTTCCCAGGTGTCGGCCTGGCCGCTGGCCGCGAGCGTACCGATCAGGGCGTTCTTGGCGTTGCCCTTGGCCGACAGGATGGTCTGATCGACCATGATCGAGCCGCCGAGCAGATGCGCCTTGCCGCCCGCCTGCTGGTATTGATTGAGGAAGTTGACCGCGTCGGCGCCGCCGAGCCCGAGATAGATCGCGTCGACGTCGTCGGGGAGGGCTGCGATCACCGAGGCGAAATCCTTGGTTCCGAGCGGAACCCATTGCCGATTGGTGACCTTGCCGCCGGCGCCGCAGAACTCCAGTACCAGCCCGAACACCTGGGTGTAGATGAAGGAGTAGTCTTCGCCGACCGTCGCGATCTTGCGATAGCCCTTGGTCTCATAGGCATATTTGCCGAGGCCAACCTGCCACTGGGCGCCGTCCATGTTGTAGCGGAAGAAGTTCGGCGCCGGATCGACATAGGTGGTTTCCTGCGCGCCCGACGCTGCGTTGACGAAGGCCAATTCGGGGTGGGTCTTGGCGAAGTTCTTGACCGCGATGCCTTCGTCGCCCGACAGCGGCGACAGCAGGATCTGCACCTTGTCCTGTTCGATCAGCTTGCGCACCGCGCGCACCGCGGAATCGGGGGTCGCATCAGTCGAGGCGATGACGAATTCCAGCTCCTTGTCGCCGACCTTCTTGCCGAACTTGTTCAACGCGGTCTGGAAGCCGCGGATGCCGTCCTCGCCGAGCACGGTGTAGGTGCCCTCCAGGGTCGCGGTGACCCCGACCTTGATCTTCTCCTGCGCCAAGGCGCTGCCCGACATAAACAGGCTCGCCATCGCGGCAAGACACAAACTGCCCTTCAACATAGAAATCCCTCCCATTCGTGTTCTTCGTCTTCTTCGTCGACCGTCATTGCGCGAGGTACGCACCTCATGGCGCTGCAGCGCTATGAGGTGTGGTGCCATCGCGGAAGGCGCATAATGCGCATCACCGGGCGCGGAGGCTGCCCAGTTGCTTGAGCCTCAGTCTCATTTTGCATGCTGCGGTGCAGCGAGACCGTTTCGTGCGACCGGCCTACCGAGTTCGAGCGGACGCTGATGCGCGCTCAGCGTTACGAGGGGCTCAAGATTGCTCGCAAACCGGTCGGTAGCGAGTCCGCGTTACGCGGTCTGCAGCGCAGGTTGCAGGCGAAGCAGGAATACGCCGTCTGCCCCCCGCGCAACGGCGGATGACGGCTGCAACCGCAAATCCACTCTGCGCGCCGGTATGATTTAACACCTGTCAGAGTATTGATCCGGCAAGCAAATTACCGGGTCATGAGCAAAATAGCACAGCGATTTTTCGGGTTTCATGCGAGTGAAAACGATTGATCCAGATGATCAGACAAAATCGAACCGGAGCAGAAGCGCTCTCGGATTGGTGCGGCGGGCGATCGCCGTGTCTTTCCTGTTCGCCGCGTCCTTCGGAGTTTCGTGCGTAGGCCTGTTCATTCCAGGAGCGTGATGTGACCGCGGCCGCAAAAGTGGAAAGGTTGCTATGCCAACAGGCTGCCATTGCCAGCTTTGGGAGCTTCGCGCTGCGCGAACGCGATCTGTTGAAAATCCTGACGGAAGCGGCGCGGGTCTGTGCTGAGGGTCTCAGCGTGCCCTTCAGCAAAGTGTGTCGATACCGGGCCGAAAAAAACGAACTTCTCATCGTCGCCGGCCATGGCTGGCACGACGGGGTGATCGGTCACGTGGTATCGCGCGCCGATACGAGCTCGCCGCAAGGACGGGCCTTCACCACGGGACAACCATCGATCTGCAACGACTTGCGAAAGGATGCTGATTTCGAGCTGCCGCCGTTCTATGCCGCGCATGGGATCGTCTCGACCATCGATGTCATCATCAAGGGCAGCGACGACCAGCCTTATGGAATCCTCGAGATCGACAACGACCAGCAGCATGACTACGACCAGCATGACGTCAATTTTCTCACCGCTTTCGCCAACGTCCTGGCCGAGGCCGTATTGACCGCCACCCGCAGTGCGGCCATGCAGTTCAGTGTCGATCGAATGAAGGAACTGGTCGAGGAAAAGGACCGGCTGCTGCACGAAAGGGACGCCTCGGACCAGCAGCTCCGGCAGGCCCAGAAGATGGAGGCGATCGGGCAATTGACAGGCGGCGTCGCTCACGACCTCAATAACATTCTCACGGTCATTGTCGGCGCCACCGAAGTCCTGATCGACATCGCCGACCGGCCGGACGTCGCCGACCTCGCGGAAATGATCGACGCGGCAGCCGCGCGCGGCGGCGATCTGACCCAGCGCCTGCTCGCATTCGCCCGCAAGCAACCGCTGCGACCGCGTGAGATCGACGTCAATTCACTGGTGATCGAAGCGGCGAAGCTGCTGCGGCCGACGCTCGGCGCGCGGATCCGGGTCGAGACGAAGCTCGCTGGCGATACCTCACTGTCGCTGATCGACCCCGGTCAGCTCAACAACGCGATCCTCAATCTCGCGCTCAACGCCCGCGACGCGATGGCGGACGGTGGCAAGCTGACCATCGAGACCAGCAACGTCGTTGTTGACGACAGTGACGGCGAAATCACCGTCGGACATTACGTCATGATAGCGGTGACCGATTCCGGAGTCGGCATTCCCGTCGATCTGCTGAACCGTGTTTTCGAGCCGTTCTTCACCACCAAGGACGTCGGCAAGGGGTCCGGACTCGGACTGAGCATGGTCTATGGCTTCGTCAAGCAGTCCAATGGACATATCAACATTTCCAGTGAAGTCGGCCGTGGCACCACGGTGCGAATCTATCTGCCGAGCGCGGTCGGCGCGGCCGCGCCCGCCGCGCCCGCCGAGGTCGCAGCCTCCTCGAACATGGAAGGTGGCCGTGAGACGATCCTGGTCGTCGAGGACGATCCTCTGGTGCGAAAACTCATCGTAGGACAAATCAAGAGCCTGGGCTACGCCACGCTCGTGGTGGTCAACGCGGCGGAAGCCCTGGCCGTTTTGGAAGGTCCCCAGCAGATCGACCTGCTGTTTACCGACATGATCATGCCGGGTTCGATGAACGGTCGCCAGCTCGCCGACGTGGCGCTCCGGCACAGGGCCGCGCTGAAAGTGTTGTTTACCTCGGGATATTCACAGGGAGCCATCATCCACCACGGCCAACTCGATGCCGGAGCATTGTTGCTCGAAAAGCCGTTTCGCAAGTTGGACCTCGCCAGGATGCTGCGCGCCGCAATTGCCGCCTGACCGGATGGATCCCTTGATGCGGGAACGCGGCAGCGCGAATCCGCCTGCACGCAGGTGGCGAGCATGTATGACAGGAAAATTACTGGTTGATGAGCAAAATTGCACAGCGCTTGTCCGGGATTCATGCGAGTGGGAACGATTGATCCAGATGACCGGACGAATCGAACCGGAGCAAATGCGCTCTCGAATCGGTTCGGCAGCCGCACCGGACGTGCCTTGTGTCGGGCGTCCTCGAAGTTTACCGCGTAGCCTGTGCATCAAAGGAGCGCGATGTGACCGCCGCCGCACAAGTGGAAAGGTTGCGATGCCAACAGGCTGCCATTGCCAGCTTTGGCAGCTTCGCGCTTCGCGAACGCGATCTGTTGAAGATTCTGACGGAGGCGGCGCGAGTGTGCGCTGACAGTCTGCGCGTACCCTTCAGCAACGTGTATCGATACCGGGCTGAACAGAACGATCTTCTCATCGTCGCCGGCTATGGCTGGCATGACGCCGTGATCGGTCACGCGGTATCGCGCGTCGATACGCGTTCGTCGCAAGGACGCGCCTTCACCACGGGCAAACCATCGATCTGCAACGATCTGCGAAGAGATACTGGTTTCGAGCTGCCGCCGTTCTATGCCGCGCATGGGATCGTCTCGACCGTCGATGTCATCATCAAGGGCTGCGACGACCGGCCTTATGGGATCCTCGGGATCGACAACGACCAGCGGCACGACTACGACCAGCATGACATCGATTTTCTCACCGCTTTCGCCAACGTCCTGGCCGTGGCGGTATCGACCGCTACACGCAGTGCAACCCTGCAGGTCTGCATCGACCGAATGAAGCAGTTGGTCGCGGAAAAGGACAGGCTGGCGAGTGAGAAGGAAGCCTCGGACCAGCAACTCCGGCAGGCCCAGAAGATGGAGGCGGTCGGGCAGTTGACGAGCGGCGTCGCTCACGACCTCAACAACACTCTCACGGTCATCATCGGAGCCACCGAGGTCCTGGCCGAAATCGTCGCCGACCGGCCGGAGGTCGTCGCCCTCGCGAGGATGATCGACGCGGCCGCCGCACGTGGCGGCGATCTGACCCAGCGCCTGCTCGCATTCGCCCGCAAGCAGCCGCTGCAACCGCGTGAGGTTGACGTCAATTCATTGGTGATCGAAACCACGGAGCTGCTGCGGCCGGCGCTCGGCTCGCGCGTCCAGGTTCTGACCAAGCTCGCCGGCGACGCCTCGCTGTCGCTGATCGATCCCGGTCAGCTCAACCACGCGATCCTCAATCTCGCGCTCAACGCCCGCGATGCGATGTCGGGCGGTGGTAAGTTGACCATCGAGACCCGCAATGTGGTTCTTGACGACAGTGACGTCCGCATGAACGGCAAGGGCGCCCCCGGAAACTACGTCATGCTGGCGGTGACCGATTCCGGACAGGGCATTTCCGCCGACATTCTGCACCGTGTTTTCGAGCCGTTCTTCACCACCAAGGACGTCGGCAAGGGGTCCGGACTCGGGCTCAGCATGGTCTATGGCTTCGTCAAGCAGTCGAACGGCCATATCAGCATTTCCAGCGCCGTCGGTCATGGCACCACGGTGAGAATCTATCTGCCGAGTGTGACCGGCGCGGCCCGGCCCGCCGAAGTCGCAGCCACTTCGGATCTGGAAGGTGGTCACGAGACGATCCTTGCCGTCGAGGACGATCCCCAGATGCGAAAGCTCATCGTAGGACAGATCAGGAGCCTCGGCTACGCCACGCGCCAGGAGGTCAACGCGGCGGCGGCCTTGGCACACCGCGAGAGTCCCCAGGAGATCGACCTGCTGTTTACCGATATGATCATGCAGGGTTCGATGAACGAAGCCAGCTCGCCGACGTGGCGCTCCAACACAGGACCGCGCTGAAACTGTTGTTTACCTCGGGACATGCACAGGGAGCCGCCATCCACCACGGCGGACGCGATGCGGCGCATTGTTGCTCGAAAAGCCGTATCGCAGGTCGGACGTGGCGTGGATGTTGCGAGCCGCAATTGCCGCCTGACCGGAGCAGTCCCTTGATATGGGAACGCGTCAGGTGAACCCGCGAGAACTCGCCGTAGCTCGTCGGATGGGTGGAGCGTAGCGATACCTATCACTGACCGTAGCGAAGATTGTCGGGTTTCGCGAAGTGCGCAGCCCAACCTACGAGCTCTCTGTTTGATGAGGGACACGATGACGGCTTCAACTCGGGGCAAGTGTCGCCTGCGAGCGTGAACGTGTATGCGAACCGATTCAACGAGTTTGAAGTTCGAATCATATCGACACCCTCTCCGAACCTCATTCTGAGGAGTATCGCGCAAGCGATGCGTCTCCGGACGATGCTTTGCATCGCCTTGAGAAGGATGGCCGCGGGCGACCGCCGTGCAAGCCGTCGTCCTTCGAGGAGCAAGCCCGTCGCCCTCAGGGCGAAGGCTTGTTCCCAGGATGAGGTCCGAGAGCTCGGAACGAAGGTTTCATGGAATCGATCCACCAGGGTCGCGGCGAAATTCCGATGTCATGGTGGCGCTGATCCGTGAGTTCGGTCTCGCAATCGGCCCAAGCCTGTGGTCGATTGAACTGTCACGGACAACCACTTCCCGGGGTACTCCCTGCATGGTCGCTCGCGGTTACGACTACATCATCGTCGGCGCGGGGTCGGCCGGTTGCGTGCTGGCAAACCGGCTGTCGGCCAATCCCTCCTGCCGTGTGCTGCTGCTGGAGGCCGGCGGGCCCGACCGGGGTTTCTGGCTGAGGCTGCCGGTCGGCTACTACAGGACCATTTTCAACGCGCGATTTTCCCGTCAGTTCGTGACCGAGCCCGAGGAGACCACGGGCGGGCGCGCGATCGTCTGGCCACGCGGCCGGGTGCTCGGTGGCTCGTCGTCGATCAACGGGCTCATCTTCATTCGCGGCCAGCAGGAGGGTTTTGACGATTGGGAACGTGTCGGCGCAACGGGATGGAACTATCGCGACCTGTTACCCTATTTCCGTCGCACCGAACGCTACCGGGGCGGCGAGAGCCACTATCGCGGCGGCCGCGGCGAATTCGATGTCTCAGACCTGCGGACCGGCAATCCGGCATCCGCGGCGTGGGTCGAGGCCGGAGTCGAGTTCGGCTTGCCGCGCAATCCGGATTTCAATGGCGCGACCACGCTCGGCGTCGGCCCCTATCAGCTCGGCATCGGACGCCACTGGCGCAGCAGCTCGGCGTCGGCGTTTCTGCACCCCGTCGCACGCCGCCCCAACCTGACGATCGTCACCGGCGCCCAGGTCAGCAAGGTCCAGTTCAAGGGGACCGTCGCATGCGGCGTCCAGTGGATCAGGAACGGTACGGTGTTCGGCGCGGTCGCCGATGCCGAAGTGGTGTTGTCGGCTGGCGCCCTGCAGTCGCCGCAGCTGCTGCAACTGTCGGGCATAGGTCCGGCGGGTCTGCTGCGTGAGCTCGGCATTCCCGTCATCGTCGACGCGCCGGAGGTCGGGCTCAATCTGCAGGATCACTATCAGGCCCGCATGATCGTTCGGCTCAAGCAACCCATCTCGCTCAACGACCAGGTCCGCAATCCCGTTGAATTGGCCAAAATGGGTTTGCAATGGGCGCTGGCGGGCAGGGGACCCCTGACCGCGGGTGCGGGTCAGGTCGGTGGCGCCGCCTGCACGGCGTATGCCGTCGGCGGACGTCCCGACATCCAGTTCAACGTGATGCCGCTGTCGGTCGACAAGCCCGGCGATCCCTTGCATCGCTATTCCGGATTCACCGCATCGGTCTGGCAGTGCCACGGCACATCGCGCGGCCATCTCGCCATCCGCTCGACCGATCCGTTCGATCAGCCCCGCATCGTGCCGAATTATTTCGCTGAAGACATCGACCGCAAGACCATCGTCGCGGGTCTGAAGATGCTGCGCGACATCTACCGGCAGAAATCGTTTCGCGATCTCTGGGATATCGAGATGGCGCCGGGCGAGGCGGCGGCTGATTCAGCCGCGCTGTGGGACTTTGCGCGGACCACCGGCGGCACCGTGTTTCATTGCGTGGGCACCTGCCGGATGGGGGACGATGACAGGTCGGTGCTCGATCCGCAGCTGCGCGTCCGCGGAGTCAAGCGGCTGCGCGTCGTCGACGCCTCGGTCATGCCGCTGATCACATCAGCGAATACAAATGCGACCAGCCTCATGATCGGGGAGCGGGGGGCTGCCCTCATCATGTCATGACGGCCATCAGCGACGGCGGTCGCTATTTTCGAGGGTAGCTGGCGAGTGCGTCGAGTTGACGTTGCGCCTCGGGCGCTCCCCATTCCCTGGCTCTCTGATACCAGTCCCGCGCCTGTGCCACATCAGGCCCCTGGTCGGCTCCGCTCTGGTGCCTCGACACCATCGGGTCGAAGGTCTTCGCCAGCAGCAGCGCCGCGCGGGCATCATGCGCCTCCGCGGCACGGGTCAGATAGACGCGCGCTCCCGGCAGATCGCCGCTCGCCAGCAGTTCCTGCGCCCGCCTGACGAAACCTGCGATCTCGTTGGGCGTGAGCGCTTGAACCGGCTCCGCGCGTGCTGGCGATGCTGTCACCGCCGGTGCGGGCGGGGCTTCTGCAGGCGAGGCTGCCATGGGCAAGTCGGCTGTTGGCGAATCTGGTGCCGGCAAGGTTGTTGCCGGCAGGACGAGTGTGCCCGGCGCTGCCGAGGCCACGGTGGTGGGCGCCGGGGGTGGTGGTGGCGTGACAGCCTGCGGAGCGGCGGCAACAGGGGCGGGAGGCACGGCCGCCGCACTCGCGGCCGCAGGCAAATTGCGTGCGGCTGGCGGCGACGTCCAGGTCAGGCTGAAGAAGGTTCCGACCAGCGCAACTCCGTCGGCGCCACGAAGCTCGGCAGACAAGATCAAGCCGCCGGCAAAGTCGGCCGGTGGAATGATCGCCGCGTCCGAAATGTCCTGTGCCGGCACGCGCCACTCGCTCGGGCCGATCCGTTTGCCGGCCGTCAGCCTGGCATCGGTCGGCATTTTCCTGATCGTGACGGAGAGGCCGGGAGCGGGGTCCTCGACCATGACACCGAGCCTCAGCGGCTCGTTGATCGGTCCGCTGCTGTCGCGGACGATCAGCGTCGGCGCCGGCTTGTGCTGGGTTGCCGCGAACAGGGACGTCTTCAGCGATTGCCAGGTCGGCAGGCCAGCCAATGCGCTGTCCTCGACCCGGCCCTGGGAACTCGGAAGCGCGGCAACAAAAGAGAGCGCGATGAGAATGGCCACCGACACCGCAACCGCGAATTTGGCGGCGACCCCGATCGATGCGCGTTGCTGAAGATGCGGCGGCGCATCGACGAACAGGGGCTCGCGCAACTGTCGCTCGGCCCTTGCGACGGCCTCAGCAAAAATATCCGGGTGCTTTTGATCGTGCAGATCGCGCCCCCTGTCGTGGCGGATAGGCGGAATTGCTTCAGGAGGCGTCGATCGGATTTTTCGATCCGCTTCGTGCTGCGGGTTTGCGCGATCGCTGGGGTCGCGTCGTTCGCGGATCCAGCGCGGCGCATAGTAAAGTGGATCGCCGGGCCCGTGCTCTTGCTTTTGATCACTCACACTTACTACTCCCCCTACTCAATCGGAGCCTGCTCAACGAGGCAGACGGCATTTAACGAGGGCTACGCCTTCAACATCCGACACGACGAGGCTCGATCGCGCCAAGGCGCAATCCTCCAGCCCCGCTTCGGAGCAGGATCTCGACCATGTGAATTCCGATTTCTGCGGCACATCCCAATGCCGCGTCGCATGCCGCATCTGCGGCTAACGTCGCCCGCTTCAAGCCATACACGTGCAGATGGTATTGCACGCCAAGATGGCATTGTTACGTTCGACTATGGCCTAAAGTGGGCCATCGATCGAACGTGTTGGCTGTATGGTCAAACTTTGCGAAAAAATCGGCGAAAAGGTAGCCGCGTATGCAACCGCTCCGTCAACCTGCTGGTGTGACGCCGATGCTCCGGCGCGTTCGGGGTCATGCCGCGCGGGCTCGCCTGGGCCGCCAACGCCGATGGACGCGCCGTTGATCTCGGAACCCGGCGATACTACCTGTTCAACCTCGGGTTTTAGGCGTGAAGGGCGCAATGATTGGCGCCAGTGGGAACTTCAGATCGGCCGGATCGGCGTTTGGCCACTCATTGTTTGACGACCGAAAGAAACACACTCGGATCGAAATATTGTGCCGCGGGAACCGGATTCTCGATTTTGGCAACACGGGTGTAGAAGTCCGTGACCTGCTGCAACCACTCCGCAATCGTTCCGCTGGTGTAGAGGCGCCGCCACACCGCGGTGGGAAACACCCGCATGGCTCCGAACTGCTCTCTGATGTCCCGGTCGGGCACCTGCGGATAGTATTTCTTGCGCAGGATATCGAGCGATTCATTGGAGCGGGCTATCAGCATATCGTTGCCTTCGATCCATGCCTTGATCACCCGGGACAGGACCGGCTTGTTGCTGTCGAAATAGGCGTTCGTCGTTGCCCAGCCGCCCACGACCGCCGCACTGGGATAATACGCGCCGGCGTCGAGGATCTTCTTCGCCTGGGGCACCTTCTCGCGCACCGCGATGTTGAACGGTACCCAGAGGACGACCGCCGGAACCGCGCCAGTGATGAACGCGTTGACCGCTTCTGGCATGGGAAAACTCAGCATTTCGATCTCGGCGGCAGTCATCCTGTTTTCCCGGAGCGCATTGTCCAGGAACACGTGCGCCGTGGTTCCAGCGGTGGTGGCGACGCGCTTGCCGCGCAGATCGGAAACCTGCGTGATTCCCTGATCTTCACGCACCCAGAGCTGCGCCGTGGCGAACTCGATCGAGTTGGCGAGAAACATCTTGCCCTTGCCACGCGCAGGGAAGTTCGAGATCACCGCGCCTGTCGTCAGCATGTCGATGCTGCTGTCCGCCAACGCCCCAAACAACTCGATGCCGGTCTTGTATTCCTTGAATTCGGGATCGAGCGTGTTGCGCGCCCACGCCCCGAGGTGGTCGGCTAACCAGATCTGGCCGTCGACAGCCAGCGTATGCAGATAGCCAATCCGGATCTTGGTCTTGGCCGCCGCGAGGGCAGGCATCCCGAGTGCCGATAGGCCCAGGGTCGAGGACGTTGCTGCAAGGAATCTGCGCCGATCCATGAACAATCACTCCTTGCCCGTCACGACCATCGTCTCGCCGGACCAGAAACGCTCAATCGTCTGGCGCGCAAACACCGGCGCGGCCACGGCCAGGAGCGTGTTCGAGCTATGGTTGTGAAACTTTCCGATCAAATGACGGCACCCTTAAGGCAACGTAGCCAAATGTTGCGCGGAAAGGTGGCAGAAGGCGAAAATCCTGATTTGCCCAGGCCTTGGCTTTGCCGCTCTGATCAAAAGCGGCAACGCAACCCCAACGCGAACAAAAAAAGGCCTTGATGTGGAGAAAAGATAGCCACTTGCGGGCGCGTGCACCTCATCAGAGGTAGCAAGACGCGCATTGTCACTTGCGGTTGAGTCACATCACAGCGCGGGACGCAATTCAATGATCAGTCAGACAGTTAGGCGGCAGGCTTGGCCGCGGAATGGATTCAACGTCCGAACCTTGGCGTCGAGCGTAACCCGTCAGCTCCTCTGGGCTGTCGTGCTAGGCCTGTGCGCTGGCACCGCGGGCGCTGTGGAGCAGGCGACCACGCCGGAAACCGCGCGTGCGCCTCGCCTCGAGGAGCAGTGGAAGACCAGGCTCAACGCCAATACCGTGTACATCATCGCAGGAGGCCCCGAGGAGACCTACCTGAACGTCACCCATGATCTCTCGGTGGTGCTGAATGACGATAGTCTTCGCATCGTGCCCATGGTCGGGATGGGTGGCGCGCAAAACATCCGGGACGTCCTGTACCTCAAGGGCGTCGATATCGGGATCACGACATCCCAGATGTTGCGTTATTTTGCCTCGACCGGCGAACTCACGACCGCTCTCGACCAGCGCCTCACCTACATCACCCGTCTCTATCCCGAAGAAATGCACGTCGTGGCCGGTCGCGGCGTCCGAACGATCGAGGACTTGAAAGGCAAGAAGGTGAACTTTTCGGATCTCGGATCGAGCACGCAAATTACGGCGAGGGACGTATTCGGGCTGCTCGGTGTCGTGGTCAATGAAGTCAACCTTACTCAGGCGGACGCGATCACCGCGATCAAGAATGGGGAGATCGCCGCCACCGTGGCTTTCTCCGGAAAACCTGCCGGCATCTTTTCCCACGTCTCCGCGGCCGACAATCTGCACCTTGTGGAGATCCCCTACACGCGAACCCTCGAGAATATCTATCTTCCGGGACAGCTGGAGCAGGCGCTCTATCCAAATCTCATCGACAAGGGCCAGACCATCCAGACCATCGCTGTCGATTCCGTCCTGATTACGAATAACTGGCCACCGGCGAGCGACAGGTATCACCGCGTCGCGAAGTTCGTCGAATCCCTGTTTTCCCGGTTTGCCCAGTTCAAGAAGCCCCCGCGGCATCCGAAATGGCAGGAGGTCGACCTGAACAAGGAACTGCCGGGATGGCAGCGTTTTCCGGCGGCGGAGGAATTGCTGCAACAAGCCAAGTTCGACGAATTCCAGACCCGGGTCCGGGGCACCGTTGCGGTTCAGTCAGCCGCCGACAAACAACGATTGTTCAAGGAGTTCCGCGACTGGTCGCAGGGCGAGGGCAAGAAGTAGCGAACCCAGACGGATGGCATTTCCGCTGCGAAATGCGAATCATGATCCGGTTCAAACCAACCGGACCATGATTTGAGAGCGAGCCAACAGGAAGCCGCACAGCAGAACCCGGCACAGGCGTCCTGTTGCCCAGGACGGCAGGGGTCAGCCAATCGTCTTGAGATAGAGACCGGGATCGAAATACTTGCTCGCCGGCGTGAAGTCCTTGATGCCGGCATTGGCCATGAAGAAGTCGGTCGATTGCTGCAGCCAGTTGGTGACGGTCCCGTCCGCATAGAGACGCTTCCAGTCCTGGGACGTGAACATCTTCTGCGCCTGGAAGCTCTCCCTGATATCGGTCAGCGGGGTCTGGCTGTAATGCGCCTTCTGCAACGCGATCAGCGCTTCGTCGCTGTTGGCGATGAGATAGTCGTTGGCTTCGGCCCAGCCCTTGATGAGCTTGGCCAGCGTCTCCTTGTTGGCGTCGTAATAGTCGTTGCTTGCCGCCCATCCGCCGATGATCGCGGCCTGCGGATAATAGGCGGACGCGTCGGTCAGCTTGATGGCGCCCGGAACCTTCTCGCGCACCGTGACATTGAACGGCACCCAAAGGGCGACGGCCGGCACGGCGCCCGAGATGAAGGCCGTCACCGCCGCGGGCATGGCCTGGTTCACGAGTTCAACCTCCTTGGGATCGATCTTGTTGGCGCGCAGCGCCTTGTCGAGGAAGACATGCGCGGTGGTGCCGGTCGTCGTCGCGATCCGCTTGCCCCTGAGGTCCTCGAAGGATTTGACGCCCTGGTCGGATCGGACCCAGAGCTGGGCGGTCGCCACCTCGATGTCGTTGACCAGGAAGACCTTGCCTTGCCCGCGGGCCGGAAAATTCGAAAGCACGGCCCCGGTGGCCAACACGTCGAGGCTGCCGCCGATCAGGGCCTGGAAGATCTCGAGCCCGGTATTGAACTGGCGGAGTTCGAGATCGACGCCCTGCTTGTCGAACGTGCCGCGATCCATTCCGGTCCAGATCTGACCGTCGACCGCCACCGTATGCAGGTAACCGACGCGAATCTTCGTCTTCGCCTGCGCGATGGCTGGCGCTGACATCGCAAAGCCGCCCAGCGCGAGGCCTGTCGTTGTCAGAAACTGTCGTCGATCCATGGCGCATACTCCCTTTGTTGTATTGTTTACTTCGAAAAAGAGGCGGGTTGGATTTGAGCCTGCTGTGCGCGATATTCGGTCATGACCAGGTCCCGGACGTGGGCGCGCAACTCGATGAATTCCGGACGCGCCAGCAGCGTGTCGTCGCGCGGATAGGCGAAGGGCACCTCGATGATCTCCTTGATGCGGGCCGGCCGGGCCGTGACCAGGACGATGCGCGAGGCGAGGTAAATCGCTTCCTCCACCGAATGTGTGATCAGCATCACGGTCTTGCCTTCGACCGCCAGGACGTCGAGCAGCAGGTTTTGCATATTCGCGCGCGTCTGCGCGTCGAGGGCTCCGAATGGCTCGTCCATCAGCAGGAACTGCGGTTTGACGGCATAGGCGCGCGCGATCGCAAGTCGTTGCCGCATTCCGCCCGAGAGATGCTTGGGGTAGGCATTGGCGAAATCGGTCAGGCCCATCAGCGCGAGATAATGCTCGCAAATCCGGTTTCGTTCCGAATGCGGAACATGGTTAGCCTTGAGTTGAAGGCCGAAGGCAATGTTCTGCTTGGCGGTCAGCCATGGGAATACGCCGTACTCCTGAAAGATGACGCCACGCTCGGGACCTGGTCCGGTCACCGGACGTCCATTGAACAGGACCCTGCCTTTGGTCGGCTGCTGAAAGCCGGCCAGCATGTTCATCATCGTGGTCTTGCCGCAGCCGGACGGACCAACCACGGCGACGAAGTCGCCGTCATTGATATCGTAGGTCACATCCTCGACGACCGGCAGCTTGCCCCTCGGCGTCTCGAAAACCAGTGACACGTGATCGAACCGCGCTCGCTGGGCGCCCGCTGCCAGGCTCATGAAACGGCCCGTTCTTGCCAGATCAGCAGGCGCGCACTGATCCGCCGCAGGATCATGTCCATGAGCAGGGCCACCGCGCCGATGCAAATGATACCGACGTAGATGACATCGAGCAGGAAATAGGTCGAGGCGTTCTGGATCATCGCCCCCAGGCCGCGCTGGGCGGCAATCAGTTCGGACGCCACCAGCGTCGCCCAGGCAACCCCCAGGGCGACACGCAGCGCGGTCAGGATATGCGGCAGGGTGAGCGGAATGATCACTTTCCGAAAGATCTCGAACTCGCCCGCGCCGAGCGTTTGCGAGACGCGAACGTAGAGCGGCGTGATCTGCGATACGCCCTCATACATCACGATCACGCCGGAGAAGAAGGAGGCGTAGAACAGGATCACGAGCTTGGCGACCTCGTCGACGCCGAAATAGACGATGACGAGCGGGATCAGCGCGATGGGCGGCAGCGCCCGGAAGAAATTGATCATCGGGTCGGCGAAGGTGCGCGCCGGCCGATACCAGCCGAGCAGGAATCCAACGGGAACGGCGACAAAGATCCCCAGCGCGACGCCAAGGAAAACCCGACGGGTGGAGGCAAAGACGTCGTACAGCAGGCCCTCATGCAACAGAAGTTCGACGAACTTCGCGGCGACCTGGTGCGGTGCCGGGATCAGCGAAATGTTGACGAAACCGCTGAAGCGCACGCCATACCACAGCAGGACCACGCCGGCCCACGGCGCGAGCCCGAGCAAAAAGCGTCTCACGACACTTCCGTCCATTGCGAGTGTCCCAGCCTTGGTCGTCACAGTGACCTTGTCACGCCACATTCCAGCCCCGCTCTAGGAGGTTGCATCAGGTGATTGCGGCGTTTTCGGGTTGCTCCCCGGCAGCGAATTCCCCGGAAGAGCACCGTGCTTCTGCGTCCGCTCGGCGGCTGCGGCGAAACGGTGCCGTGCTGCTACGCTCTACGGATCAGAAATCCGGGATGCCAACAGGGCATCGGCGCCGGGCGATTGACAGGAAATTATTACATGTATAAAAATATGCAAATTCATATAATGTGAGATGCCTGAATGGACACGCATCCGCTCAAGCTCAAGGTGCAGTCGTTTGCCGCGGAAACGCCGTCCGTTCGGAGCCTAGTGTTTGGCGTGGAGGGTGGCGCCTTGCCGCAATGGCAGGCAGGCGCGCACATCCGCGTATCCCTTCCGAGCGGGGGCGACCGGCCGTATTCGCTGATGGATCTGCCGGACTTGCCCGAGGGCACCTTGGCTCTCGGCGTGCTCCGCGAACAGGCGAGCACCGGCGGGTCCCAATTCATGCATGCGCTGCAGGTTGGCGACGTCGTGAAGGCGACCGCGCCGGTCAACAATTTCAGTTTGCATGCCGGACCTTCACCCGCGATCCTCTTTGCCGGCGGCATCGGAATAACGCCGATCCTGTCGATGGCGGCGGAGCTGAAGGCGCGGGGAATTCCGTATCGGGTTCACTATGCAGGTCGAACCCGGGGGCATCTCGCCTTCCTGCCACAGCTGCGTGCGATCACGGAGGCGCTGTTCGTGCACTACGACAGCGACGAATCCCGCCTGAATATCGCCGCGGCGCTGGAGAGCGTGCCTGAAGACTCCCATGTCTATGTCTGCGGTCCAGCAGGCATGATCGACGCGGTCAAGGCGAGCGCGCTTGCAAGGGACGTCCCGACGCAGCGGATCCATTACGAGCTGTTCAAGGCGGAGACGCCTGCCTGTTCCAACACGCCGTTCGATGTCGAGCTCCGTTCGACAGGGCAGGTCGTCAGAGTCGAAGCCGATCAGACCATCATCCAGGCTCTCGATCAGGCCGGTCTCGAGGTCCTTTACGATTGCCGGCGTGGCGATTGCGGCATCTGTCAATGCGGCGTGGTCTCGGGAATTCCAGATCATCGCGACGTCATTCTCAGCGATGACGAGAGGGCATCCAACAAGGTCATGCAGATCTGCGTGTCGCGCGCGAAGTCGGAGCGACTGGTCTTGGATCTCTGAGGGAGACGAGGGGCGGCCATGGGTAGATACAGAAAAGATGCCTTCGCGATCGAGGCACTGGTGCGTGATGCCGAAGTTCATCGCGACGTCTACGTCGACCCCGACATCTTCGAGCTCGAGCTCGAGCATCTGTTCCCGAACAGCTGGATCTATGTGGGGCATGCAAGCCAGCTGCCGAGGGCTGGTGACTTCATCACGGCGACCATTGGCCGGCAGCCGGTGCTGGCAAGCCGCCATACCGATGGCTCCATCCACGTCCTCCACAATCGCTGTCCGCACAAGGGCGTCAAAGTCGCCTCGGAAGCTTGCGGCCATACCGGCAAGTTCTTTCGTTGCCCCTATCATGCATGGTCGTTCAAGACCGACGGCTCTCTCCTCGCGATCCCGCTCAAGAAGGGTTACGAGGGGACCGGCTTCGGTGAGACACAGGCCAACCGAGGCCTGGCGAAAATCAGGAATGTCGTCATTCATCGCGATTTCATCTTCGCGCGCCTGAATGACAGCGGCGTTTCCTTTGAAGATTATTTTGGTGAAAGCCTGTCGACGATCGACAATATGATCGACCGATCGCCCGAGGGAAAACTTGCGATCGAGGCCGCTCCCATTCGTTATTTGCACACCTGCAACTGGAAGATGCTGGTCGAGAACCAGACCGACACCTGCCATCCGATGGTGGCGCACGAAAGCTCGGCTGGAACCGCGGTCAGGGTCTGGAAACGGGAGCAGGGCGATTCGACCGAAACGCCGATGGCGGTGCAGCTCTACGGGCCCTTCATGAGCCCATATGAATTCTACGAGCAGAGCGGAATCCGGACCTGGCCGAACGGTCATGGACACACGGGCGTTGCCAACTCCATCCATTCGAACTACTCGGACGTCGACGGCTATCTGGACCGGATGGTCGCGGCCTACGGAGAGACAAGGGCGCACGAGATTCTCGGAGAGGTGCGGCACAACACCGTCTACTTTCCGAACGTGATGGTCAAAGGTGCCGTGCAGATCCTCCGCAACTTCATTCCTCTGGCGGTCGACAAGACGCTGGTCGAGAGCTGGGTATTCCGCCTGGTCGGCGCGCCCGACAAGCTCTATGAGCGAGCCCTCATGTATAACCGTTTCATCAACGCGCCGACGTCGATCGTCGGGCATGATGACATGGAGATGTACGAGCGGGCCCAGGAAGGACTTCGATCCAACGGCAATCAGTGGGTCAACCTGCGGCGGCTTTATGAATCCAGCGAGGAACATGACGTCACCGCGGTCATCAACGGCACGTCCGAGCGACAGATGCGCAACCAGTTCCATGCCTGGACCAAGTTCATGACGCTGGGCATGGACAAGCGCGTCGAGGCGGCGGAATGATCAATGAAAAGGCGATCACGGACTTCATCTACCGGGAAGTGGAGCTTCTCGATACGATGCAGTGGGACCATTGGCTGGATCTGTTTCACCCCGAGGGCCGTTATTGGATGCCCCTGGAATGGCAACAGCAGGACCCCGTTCTACAGCCGTCATTGATGTATGAGGATCTGCTGCTGCTCAAGGTGCGGGTCGAAAGGTTGTCCGGCGAGCGCACCTTCAGCCAGAAACCGAAGAGCCGCTGTCATCATTTGCTGCAGGCACCGCAGATCATCGCGTGCGACGACACGGCCGGTGTGTTCAAGGCGCGGACGTCGTACATCTATACCGAGACGCGCGGCGACATGCTGGAGCGCTTTTCGGGATGGGCTTCGCACGATCTGGTCAGGGTCGGCGACACGCTCAAGATCAGGCTCAAGCGGGTCGACCTCGTCAATTTCGACGCGCCATTCGGAAGCATTCAGCTCTTCATGTGAGTACACCTTGACTCCTGCGACCACAGTCTACGACCGCTTTCGCGACACCGCGCTGCGCCGAGGGGAAGCGAGCTTCCTCAACGTCTTGCCGGAGACGGCAGAGGTCTACGGCATCACGCAAGGCGAGATTTCCTATCGCGCGATGCTCGAACGGGTCGAGCGCTGGCGATCGGATTTCGCGGCGCGCGGATACGGCGAAGGCCACCGGGTCGGGCTTCTGCTTCAGAACAGGCCGGTGTTCGTCGAGCTGTGGTTCGCGTTGAACGCCCTGGGTGTCTCGGTTGTGCCGATCAATCCGGACCTGAGGCTCAGTGAGCTCGAATACATCATCGCACATTCCGAGATGAATGCGGCGTTCGTCCTCGCCGAGCGGCAAGGCGAGGTGGAGAGCGCGGCTTGCCAGGCCGGTCGGCCCATCCCGGTGGTGACCGATGCCGGCGACGTTCCGATGCCATTCGGCGGCGAGCGGCCGTCGGTCTCAGGCGGCGCCTCGACCGAATGCGCGCTGCTGTACACGTCGGGAACGACCGGCCAGCCGAAGGGCTGCGTTCTGACCAACCAGTATTTCTTGCATTGCGGGGACTGGTATCGCGATGCTGGCGGTCTGATCGACCTGAAAGCCGATCAGGAGCGCATGATCACGCCGCTGCCGCTGTTTCATATGAATGCAATGGCCGTTTCGCTGATGGCGATGCTGTCGGTCGGCGGCAGCTTGACCATGCTCGACCGTTTCCATCCGCGCAGCTGGTGGAATTCGGTGCAGGCCAGTCGCGCGACCTGCCTGCACTATCTGGGGGTCATGCCCTCGATGCTCATGGGCGCGCCGCCGTCGGAGCAGGACAGGGCCCATTCCGTGCGGTTCGGGTTTGGCGCGGGCGTCGACAAGCTCCTGCATGCGCCATTCGAAGAGCGGTTCGGTTTTCCGCTGATCGAAGCCTGGGCGATGACCGAGACCGGAAGCGGCGGTGTGATCGCCGCCAATGTCGAGCCGCGCAAGGTCGGCACCAGCTGCTTCGGCCGTCCGGTGGCCGAAGTCCAGGTTCGGATCGTCGATGAGGGCGGCAACGACGCGCTGGACGGAACGCCCGGCGAGTTGCTGGTGCGGCGGGCCGGCCCTGACCCGCGTTATGGTTTCTTCCGGGAGTACCTCAAGAATTCGCAGGCCACCGATGACGCCTGGAAGGACGGATGGCTTCATACCGGCGACATCGTGTCGAGCGACGCGGATGGCGACCTCCATTTCGTGGACCGCAAGAAGAACGTCATTCGCCGCTCCGGGGAGAATATCGCCGCTGTCGAGGTCGAGTCCGTTCTCAATCGCCACCCGTTGGTTCGACAGGCCGCGGTCGCGGCGACGCCGGACCAGGTGCGAGGCGACGAGGTCGCAGCCGTCATCATCGCGGAGCGGCCGGGCGCCGACCGCGTGCTGGCCGAGGAGATCGTGCGCTGGAGCCTGGAGCAGATGGCCTACTACAAGGCGCCGGGCTGGATCTCCTTTGTCGACAGCCTGCCGCTGACGGCAACGGAGAAGATCCAGCGCGGGGGGTTGAAGGACTGTGTTGCGAGGCTGATGCGCGATGGCGCGTTTCACGATCTCCGTGACCTGAAAAGGCGACAGGTCTGATGCTGCGTCCCGGAGCCCGATCATGAACCAGACCCGCACGACCCTTATCACCGGGGGCAACTCCGGGATCGGCGAAGCCCTGGCGCGCAGGCTGGTTGAAAGAGGACAGCGCGTGGTCTCGGTGGGACTGCAGGAGCCGACCTGGACGCACGAACGGCTAGCCGCCTATCGTGCCGACCTCACCAGCATCGACGAAACGCGCGCCATCGCGCAAGCCATCTGCCGGGATCACGTCATCGACGGCCTGGTGCATAACGCCGGCATGATCCTGCCCAATCCGCTTCCCGATGCGAGGCCGGAGGACATTTTGACGCTGGCTCAACTGCATCTCGGCGCGCCTGTTATCCTGACCCAGGCCGCGATGGAGGGGATGCGGGCGCGCCAATTCGGGCGCGTCGTCTTTGTCAGCTCCCGCGCGGCCATGGGCGCGCCAACGCGCACGGCCTATTCCGCCACCAAGGCAGGGGTCCACGGAATGGCGCGGACCTGGGCGCTCGAACTGGCCTCGAGCGGGATCACGGTGAACGTCGTTGCTCCGGGGCCGATCCTGACCGACAATTTCTGGAGCATCGTCCCAAAGGACTCCGAGCAGCAGGACAGGATGGCTCGCAACGTCCCGGTTGGGCGGCTCGGCTCACGCGAGGACGTGGCCCATGCGATCGAATTCTTTCTCGATGAGCGGTCCGACTTCGTGACCGGGCAGGTCCTTTACGTCTGCGGCGGTACCAGCCTTGTCGGCCTCGGTCCCTGATCCGCCCTGTTCGGCTAGATCTGGTTCTGGCGGATGTTCTCGACCATTTTTGCAAGCACACGCGCGCAAACCTCGATCTCGTCGGGATCGATGCCGTCGATCAGCTTCCCGTAGTTCTTTTCCATGATCGGCCAGATCTTCCTCAGGAGAACCTCGCCCTCGGCGGTCAGCGCAACGAGCCGGCGACGCTGGTCTTCTTCCGCGATCTCGCGTTTGACCCAGCCGGAGGTGACCATGGAATCGATCATCCGACTGGCCGTCGACTGCTCGGTGACCGCCAGAACCGCGATCTCGTTAACCGTCAGGGTCTTGTAGATGTAGAGCACCGACAGCGTGCGAAACACGACGTTGTTGATGCCGTACTCGTTGAGGTCGCGATTCTGGTCGAGGTTCCAGCGGTTGGAAAGGCGGTTGAACAAATAGGGGATGTAATTCTCGAGCTGGTCCTTGGTCCGCGGTGGACCCGACTTCCATCTGCTTCTCGGTTCCTTGGGCATTATTTCTTGCGACTTTGCTTCTTGCTCTCGCTGCGAATTATCGCGGACACGGATCGCAGCGCAGTAAGCGCGGCGTCCAGCTCCTGGGTCGAGACGTTCTCGAACCGTTTGCCGAGATGCTTCTTGTGGACGTCGGCCGCCTTCCTGAACAGCGCTTCGCCTTTCGGTGTCAAACGGACGATGAACGACCGCCGGTCTTCGCTCGACATGTCCTTGGTGATCAGGTCGTCGACCAGGAGGCGCTGGACCAGTCCCGATACGTTGCCGCCGGACACTTTCAGATTCTGCGACAGCTGCCCGAGAGCCAGTCCATTGCCGTAGCGTTCGAGTTGAGCCAGCACGTCGAACTTCGCCAATGACAGCCCGAACTCCGAACCGAGCAGGGAATTCAGGGAGGAAAACAGCTCGCCATGCAAGGACAGCAATTGAAGCCAAAGCCTGGTTTCAATCTGCCCAAATACGGGACCGATGTTCTCTTTGAGCGCTGCCGGCATCACAAACCATCGAGCACAAAGTGTCTCGTCCAATGGGGGCGGTTATCGCAGTATTTCACTCCGATTAGCGGAACGAGAATCGTGGTCAAGGCGATCCTGACGGCGTTCCGCCCGGACGGCAATCGAATACTTCAATAGCGGCCCCAAGCTCGCTCCGGCGGCGACAAGCGAGCTATCGGCTGAGAACCTCGACCGCCGAGAAGTAATGGACATCATGCGAAGCTCCTGATGGTTTGAATGACTCCATCGAGCTCCTTGCCGGCGCTGTCCTTGAGGGCGGCTTCCCTCAGGCGGCGCGCCCAGTCGGCGGCATCGTCGCGTTTGTCCACCAGCCCGATCGCCGCGAGGACCTTGTCGAACTTCGACAGGCCGCGGCTGTGGGTGTCGGAGTAGCCCTTGACCAGGCGGCGACATTGCAGGATCTCGACGCCCAACTGGTAGTTCGTGCGAACCGCGTCGGTGGCGGCTTTGAGCCATTCGTTCCGATGCGCCGTCTCGACGGCGTGGCGCAGCGAGCGGCGGCGCAGCCCGCGAAGGCCACCGACGATGTAGAGCGCGAGGAACCACGGAAGCGAATATGTCCGCACCCGGCGTCCCTTGTTGATACGGCGATCGAGCCAGCCGAGGAGGCGCGGTCGTGCGTCAAGCCAGCGGCTGAAGCTCGCCGGCAGGATACCCAAGACCTCCTCGATGCGCGGATGCATGAACTCGGTCGTCTGCAGGACCTGATCCTGCGACAGCTCCAATTCGCTTTCGATACGCGCGCGACGGCCGGAGCGGGTCTTCAGATCGGCCACGCGCACGACGTCGTCATAGGTCATGGCGTTGGCGAGATACTTTGCCGCGGTCAGCGTGAAAGCATAGTTCCTGTCGGCGCCGCCGCAGTCCCGGTCGGCGGCGTGGAGTGAACCGAGACTATCCAGGTATTCGGCCCCGTAGGCAGGGTCCTGGAAATCGACGACCTTGGCCAGGCCGGCTCGGCCCATAGCGAATGTCGATTGTGGGAGCTCCTGCTTCAGTCGCGCAACAAGTCCGGCCAGACGGGGATCCAGCGTCGACGGAGGGGCGTCCTCCACCTTTTCCGATAGCGACGGCACTGCGGCATCCGCGGAATTGTCCTGAGCCCGTTGAAACGCGGCGTCGAACGTCCTCACGCTGGCGTTGGCGCCTTTTTCGCCGGCGCGGATCACATCGAGATAGCTCTCGCGGCTGAAGGGCAGTACGGCCGCACTCGCCAGCGCGCCGAACATCGCAGCTGATATCACGCTGCCCTGCTCAATCGCCAGCGCGTTCATGTCGAAGATGATTTCGTTCCTGGCGGCAACTCCGATCGCACCGGTGACGGCGCCGTTGTCGGCGATGCCGTTGCCCGGGGCGATCTTCTCGCCAATCGCCAGGGATCGGTGATTGGAGGCAATCAGCGTCGTGCGATCCGGCGTCACGATACCGCGCAGGATCGATCGGCCAGCCTCCATGAACTCCGACGCCATCACCACGTCGACGTCGCCGGGTGTCGGCATCAGCGACAGGATCGGCTTGCGGCCGTCCAGCGGAGGCATCGCCTCGATGTAATAGATCGTGGCGCCGGTACGCTGCGCGACCCCAGGCACCGACGTGGATTGCGCGACCCAGCCATGATTCTCGGCGAGCTGGACGATCCATTCGGTCAAGACGCCGCCGCCCTGACCGCCCATGGCGACAATCGCGATCGAGATCGGCCGCTCCGTCGCATCTCCCGCCGCGGGGAGGGCAAGTCGTACCGCTTCGTCCCTCATGCAATCGCCTCGATCGCCGGTCGTCGGCGTTCGCGCCGCCGCTGCAGATAGCCGATCACTGCCATGGCGACTTGCGATTTGAACCTGTCCCAGCGGGTCGGATTATGAATGACGTCGGCGCGATAGAACGACGGACACAGGATCGCCGCTTCGGCGACTTCGCCGCAATTGCCGCATCCCACGCAGGAGTTGTCGATCGCCGCGACCGGATCATCCCGCAGCGGATCATCCAGCTGCTTCACGGAGAGCGATGGGCAACCCGAGAGCCGGATGCAGGCATGGTCGCCCGTGCACACGTCGTCATCGACGCCGAAGCGTTCCTTGACGATGCGGACGCCATCCTTGACGGCCTTGGCGATCTGAGGCCTCACGCGGCGCTGCTTGTTCAGCATGCATTCCGAGGAAGCGACGATGACCTTGGGACCTTCGTCGCCGGTGGTCAGCGCTTCCTTGAGCGTGTCGCGCATCTTGCCGACGTCATAGGTCCGGTCGATCTGGCGGACCCACTTGCCGCCGATGCCCTTCACTGCCTTGACGATCGAATTGTTGGTATTGCGCCGCTTATCAATTGCGCGCGACGACAGGATGTCCTGACCGCCCGTCGCCGAGGTGTAGAAGTTATCGACGATGAGGAAAACGCCGTCATGCTTGTTGAAAACGGCGTTGCCGATGCCGCTCGTCAGTCCATTGTGCCAGAAGCCGCCATCGCCCATGACGGCGATCGAGCGCTTGTCCGCCTTGACGTTGAAGGCCGAGGTCGAGGCCGGACCAAGGCCGAACCCCATGGTCGTCGCGCCGATATTGAAAGGTGGGAGAATCGAGAACAGGTGGCAGCCGATATCCGCCGAGATGTGGTGCTGGCCAAGCTCCTCTTCGACGAGTTTCATGGCGGCAAAGATCGGCCGCTCCGGGCAGCCGGTGCAGAGGCCGGGCGGACGGGCTGGCACGACGTGCTTGAGCTTCTCGACGGCGGGGTGATTGAGCACCGGGCTTGCGTCCGGGGCGGGCGGTCTGTTGCCGAGCAGTTTCGGATCGGTTGTCTCCAGGAATTCGCGGATGCCCCCGAGCAGGACCTGTGCGGTATAGTCCCCGCCCATCGGCAGCACATCCTTGCCGTGGATCCGCGCAGTGATGTCCTTGCGCCGCAGGACCGTGTTGATCGCCTGCTCCAGGTATTCTGGCTGCCCTTCCTCGACCACGAGGATGGCTTCCTTGTCGAGACAGAACTCCGCCACTTCGGTGTCGATGACGGGGTAGGTGACATTCATCACGTAGAGCGGAATCTGCGTGTTGCCATAGGCATCCGAGAGTCCGAGATACTGCAACGCCCGGATCACATTGTTATACATCCCGCCCTGCAGGATGATGCCGACCTTGCCCTGTTTCGGGCCCATCCATTCGTTCAGGCGCTGGTCCCGCACGAATGCCACGGCCGCGGGCATCCGCGTCTTGATCTTCTCCTGCTCATGCTCGTAGGCCGCCGGCGGCAGCACGATGCGCCCGAGGTCGCGCCTGGGATTGTTCAGGGCATCCTTGACGGTGTAGGCCGGTTTCACATTGTCCTTGCAGGCGAAACTTCCATGCATGTGGCAGGCACGAACCCGGACCTCGAGCATGACGGGCGTATTCGAGACCTCCGAAAGCTCAAATCCCCTCTCGATCAGGTTCACGATGCATTCGTGGTCGGGACGCGGGTCGAGCAGCCACATCTGCGACTTCATCGCGAAGGCGTGGGTTCGCTCCTGCATGATGGACGAGCCTTCGCCGTAGTCCTCGCCGACGATGATCATCGTCCCGCCGGTGACCCCGCCCGAGGCCAGGTTGGCGAGCGCATCGGAGGCAACGTTGGTGCCCACGGTCGACTTCCACGCCACCGCGCCGCGCAGGGGATACATGACCGAGGCCGACAGCATGGCGGCCGCGGCTGCCTCATTGGCAGAGCTCTGGAACACAACGCCGAGATCGTCCAGCACGTCCTTGGCGTCGGCGAGCACATCCATCAGATGCGAGATCGGCGAGCCCTGATAGCCTCCGACATAGGCGACGCCCGATTGCAGCAATGCCTTGGTGATGGCGAGGATGCCTTCGCCGCGGAAGATGTCGCCGTCTCCAAGCCGGAGATCCTCGACTTCGCGAGCAAACGACCGTTCAGCCATTGCAGCCTCCAGAAATATGCGATATCATAGTTTTACATGTAAAGTAAGTCAACGCTGAGCTGGGCTGCCCTCTCACTGGTCTTTCTTCCCCGAGGGGCCGACTTCGAAGTCAGCTGCAAGGTAGGGCCGATGCTGAAGCTGCCTCGCTTTAGAGCCGCCGCCGTCCAGGCCTCACCTGTATATCTCAATGCAAGCGTAACGGTCGACAAGGCTGCCGCACTGGTGCGTGAAGCGGCGGCCCATGGGGCCAAGCTCGTGGCGTTCCCAGAGGTGTTCGTTCCTGGCTATCCCTATTGGAACTGGATCACCGATCCCATCACCGGGAGTGCGTGGTTCGAGAGGCTGGCCAAGGCGTCCGTCCTTGTGCCGGGTCCGGAGATCGACGTCGTCAGGAAGGCCGCCCGCGATACCGAGTGCCATGTCGTGCTTGGTGTCAACGAGCGCAGCCCGGTTTCGCTGGGCGCGATCTACAACACCCTGGTCTTCATCGGGCCGGACGGGACGCTGCTTGGCAAGCACCGCAAGCTGGTGCCGACCTGGGCGGAGAAGCTGACCTGGACCGGCGGTGACGGGTCCAGCCTCAGGGTCTATGATACCGAGATCGGGCGCCTCGGAGCACTGGCGTGCGGCGAGAATACCAATACGCTCGCCCGCTTTGCGCTTCTGGCACAGGGCGAACTCGTGCATGTGGCAAGCTACATTTCGCTTCCCGTCGCTCCGCCCGACTACGACATGGCCGAGGCGATCAAGTTGCGCGCGATTGCCCACTCCTTTGAAGGCAAGATCTTCACGGTCGTCTCCTGTTCGACCGTGTCGGAGGAGATCGTCGCGGCGATGGAGACCGTCATTCCCGACGCGCGCGCGCGATTGCAGCGGAAATCGAGCGCATTCTCCGGCGTCATCGGGCCGGACGGCCGCGTGGTCGGGGAGTCGCTGATCGACGACGATGGCATCGTCTATGCCGATATCGATCTGAACCGCTGCATTCAGCCGAAGCAGATGCATGACATCGTCGGGCACTACAACAGATTCGACATTTTCGATTTGAGGGTCAATCGTCGTCCGCTGGCGCCGCTCGGCTGGGCGGACGGAGAACGTCACGCAGGTGACGCCGCGGAGCAGGCGACGGGCTTCGCGTCGCTGCCGACCCATTCGGAATGAGGGTTCGCAAAGCGCGTCGGTCCGATGACGCCGGGAGAGCAGGACTGGGAGGATGAGATGCGCGAAGACATAGTCGGTCGAGCCAACGTCGAGGACACGCCGGAGCTTCGGGCCTATTACAAGGACCTCGAGACATTCGAAGCCGGCGCCCTATGGACGGTCGCCAACAAGATCGAGCCGTGGCAGCCGCAATCCGCATCCGTTCCCGTTCTCTGGAGATACAATGATTTGCGGGAGCACGTGCTGCGCTCGCTGGACCTGGTTTCGCCGGAGAAGGCGGGACGCCGGGTGATCTACCTCAACAATCCGGGGCGTCGCGACGTCTCGGCCGCCGTCGGCTGGCTTTATTCCGGCTTGCAGGTGATGCATCCCGGCGAGGTCGCCACGGCGCACGCGCATTCGGCGTCCGCGCTGCGCTTCATCATGGAAGGCTCGGGGGCATATACCGTCGTTGACGGGCACAAGATGACACTTGGCGCGCGGGACTTCGTGCTCACGCCGAACGGCACCTGGCACGAGCACGGGGTCGACGCCAACGGTTCGACCTGCATATGGCAGGATGGGCTGGACATCCCGCTCGTCAATGCGCTGGAAGCGAACTTCTTCGCGGTTCACCCGAAGATCCAGCAGGAGGAATCCGGCTACCCGGTGGATGACATGACCAAGACCTGGGGAAACCCCGGCCTTCGACCGGCCTCGACGCGATGGTCGAAGGGCTATTCTCCCATGTTCAAATATGAATGGGAGCCGACCTATGACTCCTTGCGGAAATACGCCGCGGCGAGCGATGGATCGCCCTATGACGGCATTCTCATGAACTATGTCAACCCGATCAGCGGCGGTCACGTCATGCAGACGATCGGCGCCAGCATGCAGATGCTGCGGCCGGGCGAGCAGACCAAATCGCATCGGCATACCGGAAGCTTCATCTACCAGGTCGCCAAGGGCGCCGGCTATTCGATCATCGGCGGCAAGCGCTTCGAGTGGCAGGAGCGCGACATTTTCTGCGTTCCCTCCTGGGCCTGGCACGAGCATGGCAATCTGTCGAAGAGCGAGGATGCCTGCCTGTTCTGCTTCAACGATCTGCCCGTCATCGAAGGCCTCGGCTTCTACCGGGAAGAGGCCTACGGCGATAATGCGGGCCACCAGTCAGTGGCCGCCTGACTTTTCCTGGCTCGCAGCCAGAGTTCAACCGAAAACTCGGACAAGCTTCCATGCGCCTTATTACCTACACCTTGGGCTCCAGCGGTGCCCGCCTTGGAGTTCTCGTCAACGGATTGGTTGTCGACGTCGAGCGCCTCGGCGCCTCCCGTGATCTGGCATGGCCGAGCGACATGCTGTCGTTCATTGACAACAGCGTGACGCTGCTGCCGGCCCTCAGGGATTATCTGGAGAACGCTAATGGACGCTTCCCGGTCGGCTCCGCCGTTCCGACCGAGGATGTGAAGCTGCAAGCACCGATACCGCGCCCGCGAAAGAACATCTTTGGCATCGGGTTGAACTACCGCGCGCATGTGGAGGAGTCCGCCAAGAGCCTGGATACGAGCAAAGATCTGCCGAAGCAGCCGGTCGTCTTCTCCAAGCCGCCGACCTCGGTGATCGGTCCCGGTGGCGCGATCCAGCACAATGCGAAGATGACGCAGCAGCTCGATTGGGAAGTCGAGCTTGCCGTCATCATCGGTAAGACGGCGACCCGCGTCTCGACCGAGAAGGCTATGGATCACGTCTTCGGCTACTCGGTGATGATCGACATTTCCGCGCGTGACAATCGCCGCGCCGGCCAGTGGATCTTCTCCAAGGGCATGGATACCTATGCCCCGTTCGGTCCCTGCATCGTGACCGCGGACGAAATTCCGGATCCGCTTGATTTGCGGCTGTGGCTGACCAAGAACGGCGTCATGATGCAGGACTCCAGCACCCGGTACATGATCTTCGATATTCCAGTTCTGATTGCCGACATTTCATCGGGGATGACGCTCGAGCCCGGCGATATCATCGCGACAGGGACCCCTGAAGGCGTTGGCGCCGGTATGAATCCCCAGCAGTGGCTATGGCCGGGAGACGTGGTGGAAGCCGGGATCGATGGCATCGGTGTCATACGTCATCCCGTCGTGGCGATCTGAGGCGACGAGCCCATGGTGGTCATCCCAGGCGATGAGAAATGACGTTGTTTTCGTTTGAGCGCGAACTGAGGTTCGGCGACTGCGACCCCTCCGGAATTGCCTATTTCCCCTCGTATCTGAACATCCTCAACGGAGTCGTCGAGGAATTCTGGGCGACCATTGGGTTTCCATGGCCCGGCCTGATGACGGTCCGCAAGATCGGGACTCCCACGGTGCATCTGACCTGCGACTTTTCCCGGCCCTCGGTGTTCGGAGATCTATTGACATTCAACTTGCGGATAGGCCGGGTTGGCCGCGCCTCCCTCCGTTTGGCCCACATCGTTTCGGGTACGGATGGCATGCGTTGGCAAGCCCGGCAGACCGTTACCGCGACATCGCTCGCGGATCACCATGCGATTCCCTGGCCCGAGGATATTCGCAATGCGCTGCTCACGCATTTAGACCCCGATGACGGAGTGCCGGCAAGCGAAGTGGAGGCGTCAAGCCGCTAGCTTGGGCTGACGGGCAGGCCCGACCGGTGCCCGCCTCGGTATCACCAGAAACGGATTACGCCTCTATGTCGATCTCACTCTTTATGACTTTTGTTGACCCCGCGGGCGAACGGCGGATTCACGCCGACGATCTCGCGGTCGTTGTGGGAATGGTGGGATCGATCCCAAATCTGACGGAAGGCTTGCTGTTTACGCCGCTGGAACAGCAGGTCGAGCATCCCTACAAGAACGACGGGACCGGGCCTGTATTTTCTCTTCAACTGCGGTTTCCGGACCTGTTCGCATGCGAGGCCGCCGCGGGCCGGGACGGCGTTCTTGCGAAACTCGCGGCGGGCACCGGTCTATCCAGCCTCGCGGGACTGGAGGTCACGCATCAGGTCATGGTGACGCGCGCCTTTCCAGTCGACGTCGCCGAGCATCAGGACGACGGCGGGATTCCGTGCAGCTACCTGGTGCATTATCCCGGGTCGGCGGAAGATCTGAATGCTTGGCATCTGCATTATCTCGAACATCATCCGGCGATCATGCGGAGCTTCCCCAATGTCCGCCAGATCGAGATCTATACGCGCGTAGATTGGGTCGATCGGCTCACCTCACGCCGGGTCGAATACATGCAGCGCAACAAGTTGGTGTTCGACAGTCCTGCAGCGCTCTCGCATGCCTTGACCTCGGACGTGATCAAACGCATGCGCGCGGACTTCAACCAATTGCCGCCTTTTAGCGGCGGCAACAGGCATTTTCCGATGCTGACGAGGACCGTCAGCCCGGCGACGTCCTAGTGTCCACCGAGATACGCAGAAATCAGCTTGGGGTCGTGGATGAGATCCTTTGCAGGTCCGGACTGCACGATCTCTCCGGTTTCGAGGACGTAGCCGAAATCTGAGGTCTCGAGCGCGGCCCGCGCATTTTGTTCGACCAGCAGGATGGAAACCCCCAGTTCGCGCAGTGAGGCAATGGTGCGGAAGATCTCGCGTACGATGAGCGGCGCAAGGCCGAGACTGGGTTCGTCGAGCATGAGCAGCTTTGGCTTGGCCATGAGGGCGCGTCCGAGCGCGAGCATCTGACGCTCGCCGCCCGACAAGGTACCGGCGGCCTGGCGCTGCCGCTCCCGCAGCCGCGGGAAGCGATCATAGACCTCATCCAGTGTCTTCTGGACGCCGGAGCGGTCGCGCAAGCTGTAGGATCCGAGGAGGAGGTTATCGGCGACGGACATGTCCGAGAACAATTCCCGTTTTTCCGGGACCAGGCAGAGTCTGCGCTCAACGCGATCTTCGACGGAAATCCTCCCGATGTCGTTTCCCTGGAACACCATGCGCCCCCTGGATGAGAGCAACCCGATCGCAGCCATCAGCAGCGTCGTCTTCCCGGCGCCGTTCGGGCCGATGACGGTCACGATCTGACCTTCCTCGACCGAGAGTGAGACGTTGCGGACGGCTTCGACACTGTCGTAGCAGACCGTCACGTCCGTCATCGAAAACATCGAGCTCACGCGACGCCTCCGAGATAAGCCTCTTGGACCCGCTCGTCGCTGCGTATCGCCGCCGGCGCGCCCTCACAGAGCTTGGATCCGAAATCGAGGACCACGATGCGGTCGACGAGCGACATCACGAACTCCATGTCATGCTCGACAATCAGGATGGTCAGGTGGTCCGCCCGGAGCGACCTCAGAAGCTCCGCTAACCTCAGTTTTTCCTGGCGGCGCAGGCCGGCCGCCGGTTCGTCGAGCACCAGCAAAGCGGGATCCGCGGCGAGAGCGCGGGCGATCTCCAGGATGCGCTGGTTGCCGAGGGGGAGGTTGCCTGCGAGCTCGAACGGCTTCTCGCCGAGTCCGACACGCTCGAGCTGCATGAGCGCTTCGTGCCGGACGCTTGCTTCCTCGCGCAGGTTGAGGCGGAAGGCACCGGCCAGCACACCCGAGCGTGTGCGAGCGTAGGTGCCGAGCATTACATTTTCCAGCAGGCTCATCCGGGGCCTCAGCTTGACATGCTGGAAGGTCCTCGCGATGCCTGCCTTGGCGATGCGAGACTGTGCGTCATGCGTGATCGCCCGTCCGGCAAAGACGATTTCGCCCTTGTTGACTCGCAGCGCGCCGGTCAGGCAATTGAACATCGTGCTCTTGCCTGCGCCATTCGGACCGATGACGCCGAGAATTTCGCCGGATCGGACGTCGAAGCTGACATTGTTGACCGCGACCAGACCGCCGAACCGGCGCTCGACGCAGTCCACTCTCAGAAGAAGCTCGCCCGGAGAGGGCTGGGGACGGCGGGGCAGGGGAGCCGCCGGCTGCGGACGCTCGTGCCTTGCTCTTGGCAGGTAACGCGCAACGAAGGGCACGATGCCTTGCCTGGCCCATTGCAGAAACAGGATGAACAGAGCGGAGAAGGCGACGATTTCCAACTGGCCGGATGCGCCTTTGGCCAACAGTGGCAGATAATCCTGCACGCTGTTCTTCAGCAGGGTGACGATGGCCGCCCCGACGACGCCGCCGAGAAGGCTGCCGGCTCCGCCGACCATCGACATCATCAGGTATTCGATTCCCATGCCGGCATCGAATGGACCCGGGCTGATGAAGCGGCTCATATGGGCGTAGAGCCATCCGGAGAGCGAGGCCAGGAATGCCGCGATCACGAAGGTCACGAGCTTGATCCGAAAGGCATTGATGCCGAGACTCTCGACCAGCGTGTTGCCGCCGCGCATGGCGCGCATGGCGCGACCGAGCCGCGAATCCAGCAGATTGTAGCCGAGGAAAAGGACGGCCGCGACAATTCCCCAGATCAGGACATAGATCTTCGAGCTGTCGACCAGTGCCAGCGATCCGAAGCTGATCGGCGGGATCGATGAGATTCCGTTGAAACGGCCGAGGCCCTCGATGTTGCCGAACAGGAAGCCGATCGCCAGCCCCCACGCGACGGTGCTGAGCGAGAGAAAATGGCCCTGGAGCCGCAGGGTGACGACGCCGAGAAAGGCCGCGACGCCGCAGGTCAAGGCCACGCCGAACACGAGGCCAAGCCAGGGGGACTGTCCGTTCAACGCGGATACCCAGGCCGTTGCGTACGCCGCGACGCCGACGAACGCCGCCTGTCCGAAGGATACGATGCCACCGACGCCGGTCAGCAGCGCGAGGCCGATGGCGACGAGGGAATAGATCCCGATGTAGTTCATCAGCGTGATGCTGAACGGGCTCAGGACGGAGGGCGCGATGGCGAGGCACAGCACGGCCGCCGCGGCCGCAAGCCGAATGTGAAAGCGCGTCATTCCTCGATTTCCTCCTCGGAATGCAGCGAGGCGAGGGACCGCCAGATCAGGATCGGGATCAGCAGGGAGAATACGATCACGTCCTTCAGCGCGCTGCTCTGAAAGGAAGCGAAGCTTTCGAGGATCCCCACGCCCAGCGCGCCGATCGCCGCGCCCGGATAGCTGGTCATGCCGCCGACAATGGCCCCGACAAACGCCTTGAGGCCGAGCAGAAAACCGGAATCGTAGAAGATGGTGTTCACCGGTGCGATCAGGATTCCCGATACGCCTGCCATGAGCGAACCCAGCAGGTAGGCCACCGTGCCGGCGCGGGCCGGCCGTATTCCCATCAACCGCGAACCCGTCCGGTTCACGGCCGTGGCGCGCAGCGACTTGCCGACCAGCGTGAAGTCGAAGAAGAGATAGAGAAGTCCGCTGAACACGAGCGCCGCGATGACGATCAACATGGTCTGTCCCGAAATCAGGACGCCGGCGACCTCCAGCGAGAGCGAGGTCAGGGGTTCGGTCCTCACGCCTTCCGGACCGAAGAACAGCAGGCCCAGCCCGACCAGCGCGAAGTGGAGCGCAACGGACACTGTCAGCAGCAACAGAACCGTGCCGTCGGCAATCGGCCGGAACACGATCCGATCAAGCAGGGGGGCAACGGGCGTGATCAACATCAGCGCGAGCACGAGCCTGACGCCGAGGGGCGGATCGGTGCGCATGGCAAGCCAGGCGGCGCCGACCACGGCCAATGGAAGCACAAGATAGAAGAAAAGCGCGCGCGGCAGCAGGCGAAGCTCGCCGGCGCGCGCGAGCGAGATGATCTCGATCAGCGTGGCGAGGCAGGCGAGCACCACGACCAGTGTTCCCGTCCCCGGAAACCGCTTCGCATCGAGTGCCGCGAGCGTCAGCGCAGTGAAGGCTGCGATGTCGCCAAACGGAATGAAGATCACCCGCGTCACGGTGAAGATGAGCACGGTGCCGATCGCCACCAGGGCATAGACCGCGCCGGTGGCGATCCCGTCGATCGCAAGAATGGCCGCGATGTCGCTGGTCATGCAGACGTGGGTTCCTCGCTCTGACTGCTGTCCCCTCGATGCCGACTATGGCGCGTATGTCCACGCACCACTGGTCAGGCGCACGACGACCAGCGAACGCTCGTCAACACCGGTCACCGCGCCCGGCTTGAAGTTGTAGACGGCATGCACCCCCGGCAGTTCCTTGGTGCTGAGGATCGCGTCGCGCAGCGCCGCGCGGAATTCGGCGGTGCCGGGCTTCGCGGTCTTGAGCGCGCGCTCGGCGGCCGATGCGAAGATCAGCCAGGCGTCGAAGGAGTAGGCGGAAAACCCGTCGGTCGTCGGGATGCCGTGCGTCTTCTGATAGACCGTGCGGAAGTCCAGCGCGATCTTCTTTGCGAAATGCTCGTCCGGGAGCTGGTCGGCCACGATCACCGGGCCGGCGGAGACCTGGATCCCGTCGGCCGCCTTGCCTCCGACATGCACGAAGTCCGGATTGACGAGAGCGACCGTGCCGTAGGTGGGTCCCTTGAAGCCGCGTTCGGCAAGGCTGAGGAGAGGCAGTGCGCCTTGCGTGCCCGAGCCTCCGATCAGCACGGCCTCGGGCCGCCCGGCCAGCACCTTCAGGATCTGGGCGGTCACCGAGGTGTCGGTCCGGGCATAGCGTTCGTTGGACTGCACCTTGATGTCGTCGGTGGCTTCGGCCGCCTTGGCCCCGTTATAGACGAGGTCACCCCATGCATCCGAAAAACCGATGTAGCCGATGTTCTTCATCCCGTCGCGCTTCATGCGGTCCGCGATGATCTTGACCAGAAGGGAGGCTGGCTGCGGTACCGCGACGACCCACTGCTCCGGCGATTCGGGAAGTTTGCCGATTGGCGAAACCGCGATCATCGGCACCTTCAGTTCGCTCGCCACGGCCGCCATGGCGATGGTCGAAGGCGCCGTGGCCGTGCCGATCAACAGGTCCACTTTCTCTTCTTCCACCAGCTTGCGCGCGTTGCGGGTCGCGGCCGATGGATCGGAGCCGTCATCGAGCTGGATCAGGCGGATGGTCTCGCCGTTGATCGTCTTCTTGTACTCATACGCCGCATTGATGCCTCGCCCGTACGGAATCCCGATCGAGGAGCCATTGCCGCTCAGCGACGTGACAAAGCCGATGGTAATGTCGGCTCGCGCAGCCGGCGCTGCGAAAACGCCGGCAGCGAGTGCGAGTAGACTCAGGACCTTTCGCATTGCGTGCTCCTCTGTTGGTGCAGGGTATGAATGGAAGCGTTGGATGGTCGGGCCATCAGGTGCTCCGTGCCAGACGGAGGCTCCAATTGCGTACGTCGCGATCGAGCGCGAGTTCGCGACGTCGGACGCAGAGCGTCGATTGCGGCTGGCGACAGCACGATCGTGGGCTGATTGATAACGGTGCGCGGTGGAGAGGGATCAATGGGCCGATCCGGATCGGCGCAGTCAGAATGCGCGACCAGCGATGGTGCTGTTGCCCGGGCACGCCCGATGACTGTCCACACGATCGAATCCCTCAAAATCGGGGCCCTGCAACATCGTTGTTGTGCCCGCCGCAGTCGGTCGGCGGGAAATTACTTAAAGCCTAAAGTATTCTTGATGGGCGCGTCAACATGCGTGACAGCGCCGGCGGAAAAAATATTCCCCGCAGGCGTTTGGCCAAGCGTGCGGCGCCGCTTGTTGAGATGCCGGGTCCTCCCGGCGTCCGGCGGTGAGGCTGTCGATCGGAGCGGCCTCGCGCATTTGACGTGCTAATTAGTTTATGGTTGAAATATATCGATCGGCGACCGACGATCGATCCTCCCGTGACCGTCGAGGAGCAGGACGATGCGCATCTTCTGGCAAAGCTTCGTTGATGCGAGTTCGAATGCGCCCTACATGGCCCTGCTTTCGAAGTACCTCAACGAGATCGCCGCGCCCGGCACGACGGTTGATGTCGAAGGGATTTCTCCGCCGGACCGTGAGTTCGGGCGGCTGGCCGAAATGAGGTGCGCCATCCAGGCCATCGACAACGGCATCGAGGCCGAGGAGCGCGGGTTCGACGCCTACGTCATGGGGCACTTCCAGGATCCCGGACTCTATGAGCTCCGCTCGGCGCTGGATATTCCCGTGATCGGAACCGGCGAGTCGACGCTGCTCGCGGCCTCGCAGCTTGGCCGGCGCCTCGGATTGGTGACGCTCGACTCCGTGTTCGAGGTCTTGCATTACGAGCAGGCCGAGCGGTACGGCCTCGGCGACCGCGTCATTCACGTGACGGGTCTGAGCTGCAAGCCGGAAGACTTTGCGGAGGCATTCGCCGGCAATCAGGCCGCGCACGCCCGGATGCTGACAGATTTCAGCGTCTGCGCTCTGCCCCTGGTGGAACGCGGCGCCGACGTCGTGATCCCGGCGGGTGTCCTTCCAGGCCTTCTCATCGGGCGGGAGCATGGCTTCAAGATCGGACACGCGCCCGTCGTCAATTGTGCCGCCGTGGCCCTGAAGAGCGCGGAGATGTGGGTTCAGCTCAGGCGGCTCAACGGCACCGGGCCGAGCCGGGGGCCAAGCTTCAAGCGCGCAAGCGCGTTGGCCCGAAGCGATTTCCGGGCGCTGCTCGCCCGCAACAGCCGCTCGTGACGGTGAGGGCCACTCCTGGAGAGCAAGACATGATGAAGCCCGAGAAGATTCTGTATGAGACCGAAGTGACCGCGACGGGAGGCCGGGACGGCAAGGCCGCGAGCGCAGACGGTCTGCTTGCGGTTCCTCTGTCCGTGCCGAAATCGATGGGCGGCCCCGGCGGCGACGGGACCAATCCGGAGCAGCTCTTTGCTGCCGGCTATGCGGCCTGCTTTCTCGGTGCCGTCAAGCTCGTGGCTCGCACCCGGAAGTTGACGCCATCCGCGGAGCCCACCGTGACCGCGAAGGTGGCCATGGGACCGGTTCCGGCCGGTTACGCCCTCGCTGTCGAACTCAAGGTCAGTCTGCCGGGGATCGAAAAGTCCGTGGCGCAGGAGGTCGTTGCCGGTGCGCACGAACGCTGTCCCTATTCGAACGCGACGCGCGGCAATATCGTCGTGATGCTGACGGTGATCTGACGGCGGGCAGGCAAGGCGGGCGACCGGTGAAGAACTCCCTGCGCATACCGTATGACGGGGTCGTGATGGCGGCCCCGGTGACGATTCCCTATAGGCGCTACTCCATCGACAGCGCGCAGTGGTGGATCGGTCGCGCGCTCGGCGCGCTCGTCGCGCAAGCAGGCATCAAGCCGTCGGACATCGACGGTCTCTGTGTTTCCAGCTTCACCATGGGCCCCGACAGCGGGATCGGATTGACGCAGCACTTCGGACTCTGCGTTCGATGGCTGGACAGCATCCCGCTCGGCGGTGCCAGTGCAATCGCGGCGTTGCGCCGTGCGGCCCGCGCGGTTCAGGCGCACGACGCCGATATCGTGGCATGCGTGGCGGGCGACACCAATCACGTCGATTCCTTCCGGCTGACGCTCGAGAATTTCTCGCGCTTCAACCAGGACGCGGTCTACCCCTACGGCGCGGGAGGCGCCAATTCGAGCTTCGCGCTCATTGCGCGCAACTACATGCGGACTTTCGGCGTCACGCGTGAGGATCTCGGCAGGATCGCCGTCTCCCAGCGCGCCAACGCATTGCGCAATCCGAATGCCCTGATGAAGGCGACGCTGACGATCGAACAATATCTGGCGGCCCGGCCGATCTCGGATCCCATCCATCTGTTCGATTGCGTGATGCCCTGCGCCGGCGCCGAGGCGTTCCTCGTCATGCGGGATGAGACCGCGGCGTCGCTTGGACTAGCGGGGGCACGGCTGCTTTCGACGATCGAGCGGCACAATGCATTTGCCGAGGACCCGATGCAGGTGCGCGGTGGATGGGCGATGGATGTCGGCGAGCTCTACGCGATGGCCGGCGTGAAGCCTGATGAACTCGATTTCGTGCAGACCTATGACGACTATCCTGTGATCACGATGATGCAATTCGAGGACCTCGGGTTCTGCGGCAAGGGGGAGGGCGCCGCGTTCGTGCGGCAGCACGACCTCACGATTGACGGCGACTTCCCGCACAACACCTCCGGCGGTCAGCTGTCGGTCGGGCAGGCCGGCGCCGCCGGAGCCTATCTCGGTCTCGTCGAAGGGCTGCGGCAGGTTCTCGGGACCGCGGGCTCCACGCAGGTCAAGGACGCGAACCTCGGCCTGGCTTCGGGTTTTGGTATGATCAACTACGACCGCGGCCTTGCCTCCGGTGCCGCGATCTTTGCAGGGCCTTCGCGATGATCGATCCGATCCAGCCGCCCCGGCGCAAGAACCCGCTGTTGCGGACGCGGCTTCCAACCTCGCCGCCGAAGCCGCGCAGCAGGACATCGCACGGGTTCACCCGCGCCGCGGCCGAAGGGCGTTTCATGCTGCAGCGCTGCGACGCCTGCGCCACCTTCTGCTATCCGGCGCGAGAGGCGTGCCCCTCCTGCCTGTCATCCAGCCTCGCATTCACCGACGCTCCACGCCGCGGCACGCTCCTCGCCGAGACAACGGCTCGCGTGCCGAGCGATTTGTATTTCCGCGAACGGGCGCCCTGGCGTGTCGGCCTCGTCAAGATGGACTGTGGCCCGCTGATCGTGGCTCATCTCCATGCCGACTGCAAAGAAGACGCAGCCGTCCACATGTCGTTTCAGCTCGACAAGGGCGGTCAGGCGGTGGCCTTTGCCCGACCGGACGAGGAGACTCCCAACATGGCAGACGACAGGCAGTGGCGGGAAATGACGGCCGATCCGAAGTTCAGGCGCGTGCTCGTGACCAACGGCCGCAGCGTGGTCGGCCAGGAAACCGTTGCTGCACTGAGAGCTGCAGGTGCGAAGACGGTCTTCGTCGGCGTGGCCGAGCCGTGGCGACCGTTTGCCGGCGAGAGGCAATTGAGCGGGCAGGAGGGGATCGAGATCGTTCCGCTTGACGCCGCGGATGAAAAGTCTGTGACGGATCTCGCCGCCGACATCGGCGGCAAGGTCGATATTCTCGTCAACACGACGGAGTATGTCCGGGCGGGCGGCCTGCTGGACCGCAAGGGCACCAGCATTGCGCGGGACGAGATCGATCAGGCCTATCTTGGCTTCATCAATCTCGCTCAGGCCTTCGGGCCCGCGATGCGGATGCGCGGCGCCGATGGCGTCAACAATTGCGCCGCCTGGGTCAACATTCTGTCGGTCTATGCGCTCGCGAATTGGCCCGCCTTTGGCGCTTACTCGGCGTCGCAGGCTGCCTGCTTGTCGCTCTCGCACTGCCTTCGCGCGGAACTGCGGCCCGGCGGCGTCAAGGTCATGAACCTGTTCACCGGCCCCACCGACACCGAGTGGTTCCAGACCGTGCCGCCGCCCAAGGTCGCGCCGCGCGCCGTCGCGCAGGCGATCGTGGCGGCGCTCAGGAACGGGCTCGAGGAGATCTATGTCGGCGACGTCGCCGAGGAGATTCGACTGCGCCTTGCGGCCAATCCGAAGGCGCTCGAGCGCGAACTCGACCGGTGAGATGCGGATGTCAATCGAGCCCGAGGACGTGACGATGGACAGCAGGAATCTCCTTGAACTGGCGAGCGCGATTTCGTCCGGCGCGGTGCGCGTCGTCGACCTCACATTCACGCTCACACCGGATTTCCCGGTCATCGTGCTGCCGCCGGAGTTCGGTCAGGCGGCTCCCGTCCGTATCCAGGAGATCTCGCGATATGATGGTCGCGGGCCCGCCTGGTATTGGAACAACCTGACCTTCGGCGAGCACACCGGCACGCATTTCGACGCGCCGATCCATTGGTACACCGGCAAGAATTTGCCGAACAATGCGGTCGACACGATGCCGGCACGGGACATGGTTGCGTCCGCCTGCGTGATCGATTGCTCGGCGCAGGCAGCGCAGGATGCGGATTTCCTGCTGACGATTCCGCATGTCGAGGCATGGGAAATGCGTCATGGACGGATTCCTGCGCGCCATTGGGTTCTGCTGCGGACGGATTGGTCCAAGAAGGGATGGCGCGACTATGCCAACCTGGGCGAGGACGGCGCCCATACGCCGGGTCCAGACGCCGCCGTCATGAAGTGGCTCGTGGAAGAACGGGGCATCATCGGATTCGGCACCGAAACCATCGGCACCGATGCCGGACAGGCCGGGCATCTCGATCCGCCTTATCCCGCGCATCACTTCCTGCACGGCGCGGGCCGATACGGCCTGCAGTGTCTCTGCAACCTCGACCAGCTTCCCGCCACAGGCGCCGTGATTGTAGCCGCGCCATTGAAGATCCAGAACGGCTCCGGCAGCCCGCTACGCGTCATCGCCCTGGTCTCGTCGGCGTGACATGAACCGGCGGCGCTTGCCTGACGGAATGGAAGTCTTGCACGAAAGCGAAGTCTTGCACGAAAGCGAAGTCTTGCACGAAAGCGAAGTCTTTCACGAAAGAGAATTCTTGCACGAAAGAGAATTCTTGCACGAAAGAGAAGCTTTGCACGAAAGAAAGCTGCCATGAACCTGATCAAGAGCCTGCTGGCCTCGACCGCGCTGCTCCTCGCGGTGCCGCAATTCGCGTGCGCGGAAATCCTCATCGGATTTGTCACCGGCCTCAGCGGACCGGTGTCGTCGATCGGGATTCCGAACGCCAAGGGGATCGCGGCGGGACAGGCCCTTGTCGGAGAGATCGACGGCGAAAAGCTGCGCGTCATTCAGCTTGATGACGGATCGGACCCGACGGTGTCGGCGCGAAATGCCCGCAAGCTGGTGGAGCAGGAGAAGGTCGATATTCTGATCGGCACCTCGGGTGCGCCGCAGACGCTGGCGATGGCCACCGCGGCGATCGAGATGAAGGTTCCGATGATCGCGGTCTCCCCGATTGCGCCCGTACCGGCCGGCGATGGCGGGCCTTGGGTCGTGCAGACGCCGCAGCCGACGCCTCTGCTCGTCCAGGGCATCGTCGATCACATGAAAGGGCGAGGATTGAAGACCGTCGCGTTCATCGGCTTTTCCGATGCCTTTGGAGACCTCATGTACGACTCGCTCGCGCAGAGCGCGACCGCGGCCGGCATCAAGGTCATCGCGAACGAGCGATACGCAAGATCCGACACGTCAGTGACCGCTCAAGTCCTGCGCGCGATCGGCTCGCATCCGGACGCGATCATGCTCGGTGGGACCGGAACTCCCGGTGCCTTGCCGGTCATCGCGTTATCCGAACGCGGATACAAGGGGCCGTTATACGGCAATCATGGACTGATCAGCGCCGATTTCCTGCGCCTTGCTGGCAAGGCCGCCAATGGCATCATTTGCCCGACCGGGCCGGTCACGGCGGCTGAGCAGCTTGCAAGCAACAATCCGATCCAGAGAATGGCGCTGGCATTCCGCGCTGCCTTCGAAAAGGCCAACGGCGAGACGCCGACGGATTCGTTCTCGTCCTATTCGTTCGACGGCTGGCTGGTCTTGGTCGATGCCGCCAAACGCGCGATCGCAACCGGTGCCAAGCCGGGCTCGCCGGAATTCCGCAGCGCGCTTCGCCAAGCTTTGTTCACGACCAACGAGGTGGTCGGAACACAGGGCGTCTACTCGTTTACGCCGGCGGATCGGCACGGCGTCGACCATCGTTCGCGCATCCTGGTCCGGATCGAGGATGGGACATACAAGCTGCTGCATTGACCCCGAGCGACAGTCAATTACTTCTGGCATAAAGTATTTGGTGCGCCGAGGTATCGGCATGGTGTTCCGAGCAACGCCTGACGGAGGATCACATGCAGGCAAATGCCGACGACGCGCGCGGGCAGGGTGACGCGGCCTGGGCGCGTGCGATCGAGTTGTTTCCGCCGTCGGACCGGATCCTCTCCACGATCCTCACGCGGCAGGCGGAGCGATATGGAGATCGCGCCCTCCTGGTGTCGGGGGATACGCGCTGGAGCTATTCGGAGACGGCAGCGATCGCGGCGGCTTCAGCTCGGACTCTCGTCGATGCCGGGATTCGGCCCGGCGACAGGGTTGCGCTGATATGCTCAAACCGTCCGGAATTCCTGCAGGTCTATCTCGGCTGTGCGTGGCTTGGTGCGATTGCGGTGCCGATCAATACCGCGCTGCGCGGCTTGCAGCTTTCACACATCTTCCGCAACTCTCGCCCCGCTCTTCTCGTCGTCGAAGCGGCGTTTCTTGCCGCGATCGAAACGATCGACGCGGATGTCGAACGTCCGTCCCGGACATGGACTATCGGAGCGGTCGAGGAGACACGCGGTGCGACCAGTTCGCCGGCGCCGTTGGCAACGTCTGGCGCCAAAGCCCCCGCCGGCGCGGTGCGGCCCGGTGATACCGTCGCCATTCTCTATACATCCGGCACCACGGGTCCCGCCAAGGGCGTGTGCTGTCCGCAGGCGCAGCTGTTCTGGTGGGGCATCTACTCGGCGCGGGCGCTTGGCATCCGTGAGGGCGATGTGCTGTTCACGACGCTGCCGCTGTTCCACACCAACGCGCTGAATGCATTCTATCAGGCGGTTCTGAACGGATGCACTTACGTTCTGGAACCGAAATTCTCCGCCTCCGGTTTTTGGGCCGCCGCTCGACGGCATGACGCGACGGTGGCCTATCTGCTCGGGGCGATGGCGACGATGCTTCTGGCTCAGCCCAGGAGCGCGGACGATTCCATGCATCGCGTTCGTGTCGCGCTCGGCGGCGGCGTGCCGGGCCAGCTGCACCGACCGTTTCTCGAACGGTTCAGCGTCCCCCTGGTCGACGGCTATGGATCGACGGAGACCAATTTCGTGTTCGCCGGCGCGATCCCCTCCGATCGTCCCGGTACGATGGGCCGTCTGGTCGAGGGCGTCGAGGCGAGGATCGTCGATCCGGACGATTCGGAGCTTCCCGAGGGGCAGGCCGGCGAGTTGGTGCTCCGATCCAATGAACCGTTCGCGTTCGCCACCGGATATTTCGGCATGCCCGACAAGACGGTCGAGGCGTGGCGAAATCTCTGGTTTCACACCGGCGATCGCGTGGTGCGGGATCCGGACGGCCACTATCGCTTCATCGATCGCATGAAGGATTCGATCCGCAGGCGAGGGGAGAACGTGTCCTCATGGGAGGTCGAGCAGACGATCCTGTCGCATCCCGCCGTGGCCGCGTGCGCGATCTACCCGCTGCCGTCGGAACTCGGGGAGGACGAGGTCGCTGCAGCGATCCTGCTGGAGCCGGATCAATCGCTGGAGCCCGTCGCCATTGTCCGCCATTGCGAAGGGCAGATCGCCTATTTCGCAATTCCCCGATACGTGCGCTTTGTCGATCGGATGCCGCTGACCGAGAACGGCAAGATCAAGAAGGGCGTGCTGCGCGACGCGGGCGTGACGGCGGATATGTGGGACCGGGAAGCAGCCGGAGTTAGGTTGCGGCGGTAGACGCTGCAGCGCGCAAGGCGTCCGGCGTTCCGACGCCCTGACCGCTGGTCACGTCCTCTGCAGCGCGTCCTTGACCACACCCTTCAGGTCGTCGAGCCCGGCAATCAATCCGTCGAGGCGTTCCGCGGGCAACTCCGCCAGCAACGATGCGAGCCATGAGCCATGGCTCTTGGCCATGCGCCTGAATGCCTTTCTGCCCTCAACGGTCATGCAAACGATCTGCACGCGCCGATCCAGGTTGGAGGGCGTACGGGTGATGTATCCATCTTCGACCAGACGATCCACGATGGGCGTGAGGTTGCCCGCAGAGACCATGAGGCGCTTGGGCAGTTCGCCCAGCACCAGACCGCTCGGTTCGCGGTCGAGCTGGGCGAGAACGTCGAAGCGAGGCATCGTAAAATCGAATTCCTCGCGAAACCGACGCCGCAGCTCGGCCTCGATCAGGGACGTGCAGGCAAGCAGGCGGAGCCAAAGTCTTGTTTGAGCCCGATACTCGGCCTCCTGATCAGGCCCGCCTTTCGAAACCGGCGAGGACTCCTTCGCGAGTGCCAAATCAAATCTCCTGGCTGATTTTACGAATTCGTTCGAACGACGCGAGAGCTCCGAGCGGCCGTGTCATAGAATCGAGAAACTCTTGGGATCGAGAAACTGTTGCGAACAGGCGGCGCTATCGTGGAGTGGTCAGGGCGCTGAGCCTCCCCGTCGAACCGAGCCGGTTGAACTCATGGAATGTCACGCAATGACAAGCACGGACCGTGGTAGCAACGTGCCGCCTCCTTGCTGTTGAAAGCGCACTTGGTCTCCCGAGGTTCTCGCCAAGATAGTTCATACCAAAAGCAAATTCAAGGCGTCGCCGGGATCGATTCGACTTGGCTCCTCCGGGTCAGGAATTCGCCAGATGCGGGGCCGTTGCGCCGAAGTCGGACGTTGGCGCCCGTCGTACGGAACGGCCCGGACAGGCTGCGCCACAGCGAGATATTTTATGCTTAAAATGATTTTCCATGTCGGCGGGCTTCTCGGGATCGACATCGACCGTACTCGCGCAAGCAGGGGCTTGCGCGGCGTCAAGCTCCAGAGGTTGGGGCGCAGCATGGGCCGCCGCCGCGCCGAACCTGCTCGGCTCCAGGGGCGTTCGGGGCTTGATGGGAGCGTGCGGGAACGGCAGTCGGGGTTTCATGCATTGCCGGCTTCGATGTCATCCTTCCCTTCAGCCGCCGTCCGTCGTCTGCGCGAGCGCAAGTTCGCCCGGTGCTACGATGCGGCCCATCTTCTGGAACTCGCGCTGCGTTGCGTGCATCAGATGCGCCATGGTCACGCTCTCGCCGTCGGCGGCGGCGAGGAAGGCCGCGGCGAGCGCGATATTCTTGATGTTGCCGCCGGCGAGTTCGAAGCGGACGCTTCCCGCAACTCGGCATCACGTGCGGCAACGCCCGGCCGTCATTTCAACTCGCTCAAGGCCAGCGACAGCACGATGATGAAGCCCTTAGCGATCAATTGCATGTCGAGCGGCACATTGAGGATGTTCATGCCGTTGTTCATCACGCCGAGGAACAGGATGCCGACAAGCGTGCGGACAACAGAGCCGTTGCCGCCGGTGAGGCTGGTGCCGCCGAGCACGACCGCGGCGATCACGTCCAGTTCGATCCCGAACTCGCCGTAGGTCGCGGCCGCCGTGTGGACCTGCGAGGACTGGATCATGCCGGCAATCGCCGCCCCGAGACCCGAGATCCCATAGAGTGCCATCTTGGTCAGTCGGGTCCTGTGGCCGCTCAGATACGCGGCCCGCTCGTTTTCGCCGATGGCGGCGACACGCAGGCCGAGCGGCGTCAGTTTCTGCACGAAAATCATGATGAGAGCAGCGAGGAGAAACAGGTAGATGGGAAACGGGATCCCGAGAATTCTGCCGGTGCCGATGAACGTGTAGGCGTCCTGTCCCCGGATCGCGTGCAGGTCCGGGCCGCCAAGGATGAGCGCCGTGCCGCGTACCATCGAGAGCATCGCCAAGGTCACGATGATCGGCGGCAGCTGCAGAAACGCGATGATCGCGCCGTTCACGAGTCCGATCGCCAGGCCGATTGATGCGCCCGCGACAATCGCGACCGCAACCGGCATCCCCGCATCCAGGCAGAAAAAGGCGACAAGACCCGACAGCGCCAGCACCGGCCCGACCGACAGATCCACGCCGCCGGTCATGATCACGAAGGTCATGCCCACGGCCATGATGCCGACCAGCACCATCTGCCGCACGATTCCCACCAGATTCTCCGGCTTCAGGAACGCCGGTTGGGCGATGGCGAACACGAGCACGATCAGGACGATCGCCAGCGGCAGGGCGTGCGGGGCGAGACGACGGACGGCCGTGTCCAGCGACATCAGGTTCATGCCGCCGCCCCCCCGATCAGGCCGACGACGTCGGCCCGGGTGATCTTGTCGGCATCATGGATGGCGACCATCCGCCCGGACACCATGACAGCGATCCGGTCGGCGATGGTCATGACCTCTTCCAGATCGGACGAGACCACGAGCACCGCCGCGCCCTTGTCGCGTTCGGCCCGAAGGATGCCGTAGATCTCGGCCTTGGCGCCGACATCGACGCCGACGGTGGGCTCATCCAGAATGATGACGCGTGGGGCGAAGTTCAGCCACTTGCCGAGCATCACCTTCTGCTGATTGCCGCCGGACAGCAGACGGACATGCCTGGTGCCGACAGGCGGCTGGATGTTGAGATCGCCGATCGACTGGCGTGAGACGGCCGCGATGCGCCTGCTGTCGAGCAGGAGCCAACGACGGAACCGATCGAGTGTCGCCATCACCAGGTTATCCGTCACCGACAGCCCGAGCATCAGGCCTTCGCGGTGACGATCTTCCGGGACGAGGCCGATACCGTCAGCCATCGCCTCGGCCGGGTGGCGATAGGCCACCGGCTTGCCGCCGATCCGAAGCGTGCCGCGATCGAAGCGATCCGACCCGAACATCGCATGCATCAGTTCCGTGCGCTTCGAGCCGATCAGCCCGGTGACGCAGAGGATTTCGCCGGCATGGAGATCGAAGCTCAGATCGCGGAACACGCCCTTGCGGGTCAGGTTCGTCGCGCTCAATCGCACCTCGCCCGAGCCGCGCGGACGGCGTTTGACATGCGCAGCCTCGGCGGAGTCCCTGGCCAGCTTCTCGCCCACCATGAGCTCCACGAGGCGCGCCCGCGTGATGCCGGCGACCTCGTGTTCGGCCACGATCCGCCCGTCGCGCATGATCGTGACGGTGTCGCAGACGTTGAAGATCTCGTCGAGCATATGGCTGATATAGACGATCCCGACGCCGCGCGACTTCAGTCCCCGGATCGTCTGATGCAGCCGCGCCACGTCGGAGGCGGCAAGCCACCCGGTCGGCTCGTCCATCAACAGGACGCGCGCGTCGAGGGCCAGTGCCTTCAGGATCTCGACTTCCTTCTGCTTCACAGCGGGGAGGGTGGAGACCATCGCGTCGAGATCGATGTCGATGCCATGGAGCGCCAAAAGGGCCTCCGCCTCGCGGCGCTGACGCGTGCGATCGAGCAGGCCGAAGCGCCTGACCGGCTGGCGGCCAAGGAAGATATTGTCCAGCACCGTCATGGCCGGTGCCAGGTTGGAATGCTGATAGATGCAGGCGACGCCGCGCCGGATGATTTCCTGCGGATTGCCGAGTGGCACCGGTGCGCCGTCGACCTCCACGACGCCGGAGGTCGGGGTAACGGCCCCGGTCAGGATCTTGATCAGCGTCGACTTTCCTGCCCCGTTGGATCCGATCAGCGCGCGCACCTCGCCTGGCATGACAATGAAATTGGCGTCGGCGAGAGCCGTCAGCGTGTCGTAGACCTTGGTCAGGCCGGTCCCGGACATCGCGGGCAGGGTGCGCATGTCAGGCTTCCCCCGCGAGAGCCTGGGACCGCCGGTTCTCGCGGCGAAGGACCAGGAAGCGATCGTAGCAGACCGCCACGAGCAAAATTGCTCCGGTCAGGATCTGCTGCACGAACTGCGAAACACCCAGCAACGTCAGACCGATCAGCACGACGCCGAGCAGAAATGCGCCGACGGCCGGACCGAAAACCGAGCCGATGCCGCCGGACAGACTGACGCCACCGATGACCGCCGCCGCAATCGCGGTCAGCTCCATCCCGGTTCCCAGCGCCTCCGTCGCGGTGGTCAGCCGCGCCACCAGCAACAGGGCTGCCAGACCCGCTGAAAATCCCGAAATCGCGTAGGCTGCAATCATCACGCGAGCGGTGTTGATGCCGGCCAGCCGCGCCGCCTCGCGGTTGCCGCCGACGGTGTAGAGATCGCGGCCGAATTTCGTGACGTGCAGCAGAAGCTGACAGACCACGAGCATGCCAATGAGCACAAAGAAAGACAGTGGAAACCACGGCAGCTTCACATAGTCCGACAGTCCGAACAGGGTGCCGAGATCGAAATAGGTCTCGAGGCCGATGATCGATGGATCGCGGATCGGCGTCGTGGAGAGGCCGGGCACCAATTGCCGGCCCGAAATCGAAAACACCAGCCCGCGATAGGCCGCAAGCGTCGCCAACGTCGCGATGAACGGCTGCAGCCTCAGATACACCACGAGCGCACCGTTGACGGCGCCGGCCAGCGTTGCCGCCAGAAGCGCGGCGGGTATCACCAGATAGCCCGGCACATGGAAAATCAGCGACAGGTCGAAGGTGATCATGCCGGCCAATGCAACGATCGCCCCGATCGACAGATCGATGCCCCGCACCAGGATTGGAAAGGATTGCCCGATCGCCAGGATCGCCACGAAGGAAAATCCCGACATCAGGTTTTCGAAATTGCCGACGGTCGCAAAACGCGGCGCAAACACACAGAAGAACCCAAGTATCAGGACGAAAAACACCAGAAGCGCAGAGGTGGCGGGGCGGGCGTCCATTTCATCCCTGTTCGTGTCTCGGGGAAAAATCGGGCCGCAACGCCGGTAGTTGCGGCCCGATACCAGATATAGCTGATCACAACCTGTACTGTAACGAAGAGCCCGGCAGCAGATCGGACTCGACGTCATCGGTCTTGTCCTGCGCCGGGAGAGGCGATCTACCAGCGCTGTGACGGTTGAATCGACGCCACATTGTCTTTGGTGGCGATGATGTAGGGCATCAGCAGCTTGCCCTGCTGCTTGAACGAGGCCGGCGGAACCTGGCCGGTCACCAGCACGGCGGCGGCCGCGGCGGCAAAGCGGCCCTGTTGGAAGACGTCGGTATATTGGGTGCCGGTGAGTTCGCCCTTTTCGATCGACTCCAGCGCGTCCTTCTCGCCGTCATTGCCGAAAATAACCATCTTGCCTAGCAGGCCCTTTTCCTTGGCGACGTCGACCGCGCCCAGCGCCATGGAGTCATTGACCCCATAGACACCGCCGAGGTTGGGATTGGCAGCCAGAATCGTCGCCAGGACATCCTGGGCTTTCTTGCGCGACCAATCCGCCACCTGGTCGGCAACGATCTTGATCCCGGGATGATGCTTCTTCAGGCCATCGACAAAACCATTGGTGCGCTGGTCGCGGATGATGATGCCGGGAGGCGCATTGAGAATGGCGACGTCGCCCTTGCCGCCCATCCTGTCGCCCATCGTCTTGGCAATTTCCATGGCGCCGAAATAATGGTTCATTTCGACGTGGGCCGCGTGAGCTTCTGTCGCGTCGATGTTGAGCGTGATGACGGCCGTGCCGCTGCGCTTGGCCTTGGCAATGGAGGGCGCGAGCGCCACGCTGTCGATCGGCTGCAGGAAGATCACCGCGGCGCCATCGTTGATCAACGTATCCATCAGGCTGACCTGCACCTCGACCTTGTTCTGACCGTCGAGCAGCGCATAATCGATCGTCTGCTGGATCTTCAACACGTCTTCGATGCCCTGCGACCATGCGGCCGGCACGGTGTGGGGTTGCCACTGGATGAAGGCCGTCTTGGTTCGGCCGCCCGCCGCGCGGGCTTGCGGCACGCCGATGGTGCCGTCTTTTGGATCCGCGAAGAGACCTGCGGCTGCGCCGCCGATCGCGGCCGACCCGAGAGTCAGTGCCTTGAGAAGGGTACGGCGTCCGGTTGCTTGCATGTCAGACATGTGTTTCTCCCTGCTTTTATAGGCTTGTGGTTGGTAGGCGGTTGTTCGCGGGGCCTACGGCTCCGCGAACGGCGGTATGGATGGCGTAAAGCGACGTGGTCGCTGTAATGAAAAGACGGTTGTTCTTGCGACCGCCGAACGTCAGATTCGCGACCGTCTCGGGAATACGCAGAACCCCAAGCGGCGTACCGTCGGGAGCAAAAACCTCCACCCCGCGGGCCGAACTGATCCATAGATTGCCGAATTCATCGAGCCGAAAGCCGTCGGGAACGCCGTCGCGGATGGTGGCAAAAACCTCGCCTGGGCCGATGGCCCCGTCGGGGTCGATCGAGAATGCCAGCACGTGGTGATGCCCGTTTTCGTCGTGCGAGCGCGAGCTGTCGGCGACATACAGCGTGCGTTCGTCCGGCGAGAAGGCCAGTCCGTTGGGCATGCGCATGGAACGGATCTTGGCTTCCGTGGCGCCCGTGAGCGGATCGATCCGATAGACGAAACAGCCGTCCTGCTCCGGGGTGGCGCGGCGGCCCTCATAGTCGCTCAGGATGCCGTAAGTCGGATCGGTGAACCACACCGCGCCATCGGAGCTCGCGACCACGTCGTTCGGCGAGTTCAGCGGCTTGCCGTCATGCATCGAGGCAAGCACGGTGCGCGCGCCGTCATGCTCGAACCGTACGACCGACCGGGTCAGGTGTTCGCAGGTGATGCGGCGGCCGTGGGCGTCGCGGGTATTGCCGTTGCTGTTGTTGGAGTCATGCGAATAGACCCGCACGCCGAGATCCGGGACCCACTGCAGCAGGCGGTTGTTCGGGATATCCGACCAAAGCAGATGGTCGCCGGCCGGGAAATAGACGGGGCCCTCGGCCCAGAGCGAGCCGGTATGAATTTGCTCCAGCCGGGCCCCGGGCAGGGTGAGCCGGCGCATACGTGAATCAAGGATGGTCACATCCGCGACGCTCATTGGCCCTCCCGGCTCGCCGCGGGCTATTTCGGCTCCTGCGAACGGGACGGAGCGTTCCACGCGACGATCGCAATCAAAATGGTCGAATGCGTCCCGTTTTTGCGGGTTCCCGCAACGCGGTCCGGAATCCCACGCTGGAGCCGGCCGGAATATGCGATAATGTCGAGTAGGGGGAGAAAGGCGCCATGAGAAGACTGCCGCGCTCCATCGATATGGCGCAGATCCTGTCGATCTTGCGGGCGATGGCCGGACAGCTCGATTTTCGCGCGGTCATCAAGGCCGCATCATCGGAAATCAGCGTTCTGCTGCCGCACGATCACCTCGATGTGGCGATCATGAACGGCGATCGGACGCTGGTTTCAGCCTATGAAACCGGGCTCCATACGGAATGGGATGCGAGCACGACCGCCGCCAAGCTGGTCAGCGTCAGCCCCATTCGCGATCTCTTCATGGGCCATGTCGATCACATCGTGACCGACGACGCCCAATCGGATCAACGGTTTCATTTCAGCGGCGCCTTCTCCGAACCGATTTTCGCGGCCGACCTGCGCAGCCGCCTGCATGTTCCGCTGAAGGTCGAAGGCCGGGTGATTGGCGCACTCTCGTTCTCCACCCAGGAGATCGGAACCTATGGCCCGGAAGACGTCGACAACGCACGGATCGTAGCCGAAATCCTGTCGTCCTATATCTTTGCGCTGCAGCAGAGCGAGATCGCCAAGCAAAGCGAGCTGCAGCAGGTCGAAGCCGAAGCGCGCGCCGAAGGACTGCGCATCGGCGCCCTGCATCTGACCGAAGAGCTCGAAAACGCCCGCCAGGCGGTCGGCATGGATCTGCACGACCAGACGCTCGCCGATCTGTCGCGCATCTTGCGCAATCTGAAGCGGTTGGCCGCGAAGGAGTCGGTTCGGGGCGCCGAACTGCGGCCGCTGCAGGAAGATATCGAGCATTGCCTGCGCGAACTGCGGGTCATCATCGACAACGCCAAACCGTCCGTGCTGCAGTTCTTCGGTTTCGGTCAGGCCGTGGAAGCCCTGCTCGAGCGGAGCGTGAAGTCGGCCGCAACACCGCTGAGCTACCATCTGAACGACGACGGCAGCTCCGGCCTCGACGAGCTTTCGCCCAACACCGTCGTGACCATTTACCGGATCGTGCAGGAAGCGATCAACAATGCGCTGCGCCATGCCAACGCGACACGGATCGGCATCACGCTTTCGCGCGCCGGCGGTCACGCCCGCATTGCGATCGAGGACGACGGCGCAGGCCTGGCCAAAGCGCGGGGGCGGCGCTCAGGCGGCCTCAGCAACATGCGCACCCGCGCGTCCCTGATACAGGCGGAATTGATCGCGTCGTGCGGTCAGGGCGGCACCGGGACCCGCCTCGAACTCATCCTGCCCGCCGACACCGTCCGCCTCAACGCAGCGAGATCTTCCGGCTCATGACTACCTTCCTGATCGTCGAGGACGACGCCCTGCATCGCAATTTCCTGCGCGATGTCGTGATGATGTCCGATGTCGAATGCACCCAGCTCATCGAAGCCGAGGATGGCGAGGAAGCGATCCGCCTGGTGCGCGCGCACGAGCCCAAGGGCGTGATCATGGACCTGCAGATGCCGCGCAAGACCGGCGTTCAGGCGGCCAGGACCATCTGGGCGGAAAATCCGACCATGCCGATCGTGTTCTGGTCGAACTATGCCGACGAGGCGTATGTACGGGGGATCACCAAGATCGTGCCGGCTTGCGCCACCTATGGCTACCTCCTGAAAACCTCATCGAAAGAACGCCTTCGCCGCTCGATCCAATGCGTCTTTCTGGAGGGCCAGAATATCATCGACCGGGAGATCCGCGGCGTTCAACAGCGCGGCTACAGCCGGTCGGAAGGACTGTCGGAGGTCGAGTACGAGGTCTTGCTCGACATCGCCATCGGGCTGACGGATCAGGCCATCGCGATCCGCCGTAAGATATCGTTGCGCAGCGTTCAGGGACGGCTTCAGCAACTCTATGCCAAGCTCGGATTGATCGAAATGCCGATGCTCGACGGCGGCACCGCCGAGTACAATAGCCGGACGCGCGCCATCGCGCTTGCGATGGTCAGCCGTCTGATCAACGGAAAGTCGATCGAGATGGCCGAACTCGATTATCGCCGCACGGCAGATGGTGACTAGGCTTTGGTGTCGCCGCTATACGGAAAGATTTCCTCAGTTTCCTTCGGCAAGGAGTCTCCGGTACAACATTGTTGCACTCTGGGGTGAAAAATAAGCGGAAATAGAGGAAATCGATCTAAGTCGGCGGCAATCTAAGCTCTCAAGTACAACATCTAAGTGCCTGGAATGGAAGAAAAACAAGATAAATCAAAGCGCTGGTTGTTTTCCGTGGCGCCCATGATGGACTGGACCGACCGGCATTGCCGGGTCTTCCACCGTCAGATGAGCCGTCATGCGCTGCTCTACACCGAGATGCTCACGAGCGGCGCCGTCATCCATGGCGACCGGGTCCGGTTGCTCGGCTTTGACGCCTGCGAGCATCCGGTCGCGCTGCAGCTCGGCGGCTCGGATCCGCGCGAGCTCGCCACCGCCGCGACCATCGGCGCGGAGTTCGGCTATGACGAGATCAATCTCAATATCGGCTGCCCGTCGGACCGCGTGAAGGATGGGCGCTTCGGCGCCTGCCTGATGGCGGAGCCGGCGCTGGTGGCTGCCTGCGTTGCGGCAATGAAGCAGGCGGTGACGATCCCGGTGACCGTGAAGTGCCGGATCGGCATCGACGATCAGGATCCGGAATTGGCCCTCGACACGCTGGCGCGCGCGGTGGTGGACGCCGGCGCGGACGCGCTGATCGTGCATGCCCGCAAGGCCTGGCTGAATGGCTTGTCGCCGAAGGAAAATCGCGACATCCCGCCGCTCGACTATGACAGGGTCTACCGGTTGAAGGCCGCGCTGCCGCCCGTGCCGGTCATCATCAATGGCGGCATCGGCAGCCTCACTGATGCCAGGCGGCATCTCGCCCATGTCGATGGCGTCATGCTCGGTCGTGCGGCCTATCAGGAGCCGTGGCGGCTGTTGTCGGTCGATGCGGAGTTGTTCGGCAAGCCGGCGGCGCATCGCGACATGAAGGCCGTGTTCGAGGCGTTGATGCCCTATGTCGAGCGCCAACTCGCGCAGGGCACGCGGCTGCATGCGATCACGCGGCACTTCGTCGGCGCGTTTCATGGCGTGCGCGGGGCGCGGGCGTTCCGCCGTCATCTCTCGACGCACGGGGTCAAGCCGGGTGCCGGCATCGAGGTGCTGCGCGAGGCGATGGCGCTGGTTGAAGAAGCCAGTGCCGATATGGCGGCGTGAGCCGATATCGCCTGCTATTTATACCCGTGCAGCACCAGGCGATCGGGACGGACTTCCCAGCTTTCCAGCCGGTCCAGGAAGCTCATGCCGAGCAGGTTGGTCTTCATCTGCCCGTGCGGCACGATCAGCGCCGGTATCGAGCGTTCGACGAGATTGCCGATCGCCAGCCGGTCGAGCGTCAGCCGGGCTGCCTTGGTATGACCGCCGGCGGTCTCGAGATCGACGTTGTAGGTCAGGAATTCCAGAGGCAGGCCCGCGGCGCGCGCGGTCTCCTGGGTCAGCACCACCAGCGTGGCGCCGGTATCGACCACCATCGGTGCATTGACGCCGTTGACCTTGGCGCGCAGCGTGAACTCGCCGCCCTGTCCGCGCGCAATCTGCACGGCGCGCACCGGCGGTGCCGCGCGCCTGCGCAACATGTCGGAGACGGTGCTGGTCGCGCGCGCGATCTGTTCGGGATCCTTGTAGGCGACCGCGGCGCCGGCGGCGCCGAGGATCAACATCACGAGCACGAGACGGCCCTTCATGGCAAAGCTCCAGCGATTGCGTGATTGCGATTCGGTCCGGTCCTGCCGCCGCCGACATCGGCACGAGTGATCGCCTTCCGAAGTTCGCGATCCGTCGCAGCACCGGCTTCGCACCAACTTCGAAAAGCAAAGGGCAGCCGTGTGGGTCTCGTGGCGCTTTTCGATTTGACGGTCCCGGCGCGAACCGGCCCGGCGTGTCGCAGGACCTTCAACCCGGCGGCACCAGGCCCGCAGCCGCCATGCGCTCGGCGAGCCGCGCCATGACCGCGCGGCGTTCGGCGCTGTCCATCCGCGGCCAGCGCGCGATCTCGGGGAGCGTGCGTCCACAGCCGAAGCAGAGGCTGGTTTTGGGATCGATGATGCAGACGGCGATGCACGGTGTTTCTTCGCTCATTTAAGGAGTATTGACGGGTATTCTGCCGCCTGCGCAAGCGGCCTCGATAATCTCTCTATCCTGTTCCGGCGCTCATGATCGGTCTCCGGCGTAGCCTTCGCTTGTCGTCGACCGATGCCGTCGCGACCGGCTCGGGCTGCAGCGGCGGGGCGTCGTCGGCCATCGGTCCGAGCGCGGTCATCACGCGTTCCGGCGGGAAGGTGACGATCACCTCGGTGCCGATGCGCAGCTTCGATTTCAGCGTGAAGGTGCCGCCATGCATGTCGACCAGGTTCTTGGCGATCGGCAGGCCCAGGCCCGCGCCCTGTTCGGCGGACTTGATCGAATTGGAGCCCTGGCCGAAGGAGGCCAGCACGATCGGAATTTCATCTTCGCTGATGCCGGAACCGGTGTCCTTGACGCTGAGATACTGGCCGCCCGAGGCGGTCCAGCCGGCCTTGAGCCAGATCTCGCCGCCTTGCGGGGTGAACTTGATCGAGTTCGACAGGAGGTTCAGCACGACCTGCCGGATCGCACGCTCGTCGGCCCAGAGCCGCGGCATGCTGTGCTCGAACACCTCGTGAATGGTGATGCCGCGGCTGGACGCGCGCAGTTTCAGCAGATGGTGGCAGTCGGCGACGACATGCACCAGCGAGACGACCTCTTCGTTGAGTTCGTAGCGCCCGGCTTCGATCCGCGACAGGTCGAGGATCTCGTTGATGAGGTTGAGGAGGTGCACGCCGGAATTATGGATGTCGGCCGAATATTCCTTGTAGACCGGCACGGCATGGGCGCCGAAAATCTCACTTTTCATGACCTCGGAAAAGCCGAGGATCGCATTGAGCGGCGTCCGCAATTCGTGGCTCATCTGCGCGAGAAACCGCGATTTCGCGACGTTGGCAGCTTCCGCGCGATGGCGCGCTTCGTCCGAAATCGACTTCGCCTGTTCGAGTTCGCCGATCAGGGCGTCCTTTTCTGCGCGCGCTTCGAGCGTCGCCAGCGTGGTCGAATGCAGACGGCGCGCCAGCAGCGCGAAGCAACCCTGGGCCGCCAACGCGAGTGCGGCGAGCACGTAATTGTCGAAGTTGCCGCTCAGCGTCAGTTCCAGGGCGATCGCCGCCGTCACCGGGATGGTGGCCGCGAGCGCGGCGACCGGCAGGTTGGCCGCGAGCATGCTTGAGACCGCGATCACCAGGAGCATCAGGAAAATGATCATCGTGCCCGAGGCGGCATCGAGCGCCGGATGGAGCAGGGCGATGGCCCAGCACACGCCGTAGAGCAGGTCGAGCAGGACGAATCGTCTGCGCCATTTGCGGGCGGCGGCGACCGAGGGCGGTTCCGTGAGGAAGCGCGCACAATGGTGCATGATCGCGACATGGATGCAGAGCGTGCCGAGTGTCCAGGCCGACGCCGAGATTGGCGGCATCCAGAAGCCGAACAACGCGCCGGTTGCCACCACGAGCAGCATGACGACGTAGGAGGCCGACAGGCGTGTTTGCGCGTATTGCCGCAGCAGTTCATGGTCGAACGCCGGGTGGGTGCCGCTGGTCGACGTTAACCTGTCCCGCGCCTCGCGCACGCGCTTTGCGGCGGCCCGCCGGGCGTAGGCCGGAACGGGAGCCGGCGGCTCGGCCGGAGGCTTGAAAACCTCGGGCTTATCGGCGGTTTTTCTCATCACACAACACAAATCCGACCCGCGGACCGCGCGAGCCCTGGCATCGTCTATCTCTGGGCCCAAATCCTTAAGAGCTGCCTTAAAGAGCTAAAAATTCTCGTTAATGGCGGGTTAAATCAGCCGCCGCGGCCGCCGCCCGGGCAATCTGGGGTTGTTCCGCTGAAGCGCGCCCGATGGTGCCCCATCCCGCGTGCGGGAGAGGGCCGGGGGCATCACGTGGCGGCGGCGAGAGGCAAGGCGCGCCCTCGGCAACCCCGCGGCGGGATCAGCGCTGCAGGCGCGCCAGAAGGCTCGACGTATCCCAGCGCTTGCCGCCCATCTTCTCGACCTCGGCATAGAAGGCATCGACCAGCGCGGTCACCGGCAGGCTGGCGCCGTTGCGGCGGGCTTCGGCGATGCAGATCGAGAGGTCCTTGCGCATCCATTCGACCGCGAAGCCGAAATCGTATTTGTCGTCATTCATGGTCTTGTAGCGGTTCTCCATCTGCCAGGACTGCGCCGCGCCCTTGGAGATGGTTTCGATCACCGCCTGGACGTCGAGACCGGATTTCTTCGCGAAGTGGATGCCCTCGGACAGGCCCTGGACCAGGCCCGCGATGCAGATCTGGTTGACCATCTTGGTGAGCTGGCCGCTTCCGGCCGGCCCGAGCAGCTTGCACATGCGGGCGTAGGCGGCGATCACCGGCTCGGCGCCGGCATAGGCATCGGCAGTGCCGCCGCACATCACCGTCAGCAAGCCGTTTTCCGCGCCGGCCTGGCCGCCCGACACGGGGGCGTCGACGAACTTGAAGCCGCGCCTGGTCGCTTCCGCGTCGAGTTCGCGGGCGATTTCAGCCGATGCGGTGGTGTGATCGACGAAGGTCGCCCCGGTCTTCATCCCGGCGAAAGCGCCATCGGCGCCGAGCGTCACCGCGCGCAGATCATTGTCGTTGCCGACGCAGCACATGACGAAGTCCTGGCCTTCGGCGGCGGCCTTCGGTGTCGGCGCGGCGCGGCCGCCGAAGTTATCGACCCATTCCTTGGCTTTCGCGGCCGTGCGGTTATAGACCGTCACGTCGTGACCGCCCTTTTTGACGAGGTGGCCCGCCATCGGGAAACCCATCACGCCGAGACCTAGAAAAGCGACTTTCGCCATGTTTGAAAACCTTTATCTAACCGTTATCGAGACTTGCTATCGAGACTTGCCGTGAGCACCGAGTACCGGCCTCAACAGGAGGGGCGGGCTGATCCGGGACCCGATCAGGTTCCGCGGGACAAGGACAGGCTGCGCAACATACCCGCTGCGCCGCGAAGGGCAACGCCCTCGTTTGGGCAGGGCGGCTATGTTTGGCGAGGGGCTCGAGTTCTGTGCTAGGCTCCGCTCTCCAACTGGTTCACAACAAAGCAAATCCTCCACAACACAGGGAGTGTCTCGCATGACCGCCAGCGTGGGTGTGCTCGATCATTTCAACATCCGGACCCGGAAGCTCGCTGACACGGTCCGCTTCTATGAGAGTATCCTGGGTCTGGAAAAAGGGCCCCGGCCGAACTTTGCCTTTCCGGGGGCATGGATGTACAGCGAGGGCAAGGCGGTCGTGCATCTCGTCGACATCTCCGCGACCGACGAGCCGCAGAAGCCGGATTCAGGCGTTGTGCATCATGTTGCATTCGCCAGCAGCGGTTTCGATGGCATGAGCCAGCGGCTCAAGTCCCGGGGCATGCCGTTCGATGCGCGGCAGGTTCCTGGCGGCGAGCTTTGGCAGATCTTCGTCACTGACCCCAATGGCGTCATGATCGAACTGAACTACGAAGCCACCAAGGAGCAGGCCATATCGGCGCCTGCCGAGCGGATGGACGATATCGGCGCGAGGTAGCCTTTTGGGCGGGACCGCTTTAAGGGGTCAGGCTCATGAGGTCAGTTGATGAGTTGGTTTAGGAGACGCGCGGTGAGCGTGACACAGCAACAGGTTATCGATCGTCTTCGCAAGGTCCGCTCGCCGCGCGGGGTGGCCCTGACGGAGGCCAACGTGCTGTCGGAGGTCACGGTCAACGATGGCAAGGTGTTCTTTTCCATCAACGTCGATGCAACGGAGGCGAGGGCGTGGGAAAGCGTCCGGGCCCAGGCGGAAGCCGCGGTCCGGGAGCTTCCCGGCATCACCACGGCGATGGTGGCGCTGACCGCCGAGCGCAAGGCGCCCGCCGCGGCCCCGCCGCCGCCGCGCCCGGGTGTGCAGCCGGTCTCGGCGCACAAGCCGCCGCACAGCCCGGCCTCGCCGATGTCCCGGCAGGCCGAGATTCCCGGTGTCGCCGCCGTGATCGCGGTGGCGTCCGGCAAGGGGGGAGTGGGCAAGTCGACCACCGCACTCAATCTCGCGCTTGGCTTGCGCGATCTCGGCTTGCGTGTGGGTCTTCTGGACGCCGACATCTATGGGCCGTCGGTGCCCCGGCTCACCGGCATCAAGGACAAGCCGGCACTGGACGCCGACCGGAAAATGATCCCGATCGCGCGCTTTGGATTGTCGATCATGTCGATCGGCTTTCTGGTCGAGGAAGACACCGCGATGATCTGGCGCGGCCCGATGGTGATGTCGGCGATCAACCAGATGCTGCGCGACGTCGCCTGGGGTACGCTCGACGTGCTGGTGGTCGACATGCCGCCCGGTACTGGCGACGCCCAGTTGACCCTGGCGCAGAACGTGCCGCTGAAGGGCGCGGTCATCATCTCGACGCCGCAGGACCTGTCGCTGATTGACGCACGGCGGGGGCTTGCGATGTTCCGGAAGGTGAACGTGCCGGTGCTCGGCATCGTCGAGAACATGAGCTATTTCCAGTGTCCGCACTGCGGTACGCGCTCGGACATTTTCGGGCATGGCGGGGCCAGGCACGAGGCGGAGCGCCTCGGGGTGCCGTTCCTCGGGGAAATCCCCCTGCATATGGCGATCCGTGAGACCTCGGACTCCGGCAATCCGGTCGTGGTCAGCGATCCCGACGGCCCCCACAGCGCGGCCTACCGCGCCATCGCCGGCCAGATTCGCGCCCAGCTGACAGGTGCCATTGCCGCCGCATGATCGCGGGCGGCTGGCGCGGGGCGAGGGCATGCGACTTTCGTTTGAAACAGCGAAAGTGATGCCTTTGTCGCGTTTTCGTATCGAAACTTCCGTGGTAAAGGCCCCCAGCCAAGGCGCTTCGGTTGAACGCGGGATTCGTGTCGCCGGAAGAATGCTGCTGGACCACGGGAAACGCCCCCAACAAGGAGATGCCCTAAATGAAGCGTCGTGATTTTTTGAAGGTTTCGGCAGCCGGAGCCGCGGCGGCGGCGACGGTGGCTTCACCGGCCATTGCGCAGTCCTCGCCTGAGATCAAGTGGCGGTTGACGTCCAGCTTCCCGAAGTCGCTGGACACGATCTATGGCGGCGCGGAGTACCTTTCCAAGCAAGTCGCCGAAATGACCGACAACAAGTTTCAGATTCAGGTCTTCCAGGCGGGCGAGCTGGTTCCGGGATTGCAGGCGCTCGACGCCACCTCCAAGAACACGGTCGAGATGTGCCACACTGTCTCGTATTACTACGTCGGCAAGGATCCGACCTTTGCGATCTATGCCTCGGTGCCGTTCGGCCTCAACGCGCGCCAGCAGAATTCCTGGCTCTACCAGGGCGGCGGCAATGAACTCGGCAACGAGTTCTTCAAGAAGTCCGGCGTGATCGGCTTTCCCTGCGGCAACACCGGCACCCAGATGGGTGGCTGGTTCCGCAAGGAGATCAAGACGGTTGCCGATCTCTCCGGCCTGAAGATGCGCATTGGCGGCATCGCCGGGCAGGTGCTGCAGAAGGTCGGCGTGGTGCCGCAGCAGCTCGCGGGCGGCGACATCTATCCGTCGCTGGAAAAGGGCACGATTGATGCCGCCGAGTGGGTCGGTCCGTATGACGACGAGAAGCTCGGCTTCCAGAAGGTCGCGAAGTACTACTACTATCCGGGCTTCTGGGAAGGCGGCCCGACCGTTCACGCCTTTGCCAATCTCGACAAGTGGAACGAGCTGCCGAAGACCTATCAGTCGATTCTCACCAACGCGGCGATGGCCACCAACAGCTGGATGGCGGCGCGCTACGACATGCAGAATCCGGCGGCCCTGAAGCGTCTCGTCGCCGGCGGCACCCAACTGCGTCCCTTCACCAACGAAGTGCTGGAAGCCTGCCTGAAGGCGACCAACGAGCTGTGGGCGGAAATCTCGGCGAAGAATCCCGACTTCAAGAAGTCGATCGACGCCATGCAGGCCTATCGCTCCGACGAATATCTGTGGTGGCAGGTCGCCGAATACACCTTCGACAGCTTCATGATCCGCTCGCGCACGCGCGGCTGATCGGCCCGGTTTGGTAGGATGGGTTGAGTTCTTCACGAACCCCATCATTTGAGCAACTCGAAGAGCCCAGCTTCGGCTGGGCTTTTTTGCGCCTGTTTGCTGGGGGATTGAACCAGAGCTTGTCGATGGTCGATGCCAGCGAAAACCTAACACGTCATGGTAAGACGACACCTGAGATGCGATCGCCGCAACCGCAGCCGACTTCGACGGCATTTGAAGGGCGCGGTCCTCCTATCGATGTATGGAATGTAAGTCATGAGCACCCGGGCCATTTTTTTCTACTCGACCAAGGACGCCTACGGAGAATTCTCCAACTTCGCGGCCTTCCCGATCGACATTGATGGTCGGACTTGGCCGACTTCGGAACACTATTTCCAGGCGCAGAAATTTGCTGGCACAGAGCATGAGGAATTGATCCGCACCACACCGTCGCCGATGACCGTTGCCAAGATGGGGCGCGACCGCAAGCGGCCGCTGCGTATCGATTGGGAAGAGGTCAAGGATGTTATCATGCAGGAGGCGGTGCGGGCGAAATTCAGGCAGCATCCGCGACTCGCAGCGAAGCTGCTTGAGACCGGGACTGCCGAAATAGTGGAGCATACGGAGAACGATGCCTACTGGGGCGATGGTGGCGATGGCAAAGGCCGAAACCGGCTCGGACAAATCCTGATGCAGGTGCGGGCGGAATTGTCGCGAGCGGGAGGCGATCTCGTTTGACGAAGAGATAGGCTCGAACGGCGCGAGGCCATCGCGAACCGACAGCCCGCCCACTGGCGGGCTTTTTGCGCCGCAGCATCTCAGATTGGCATGGAAATCCAAAACCGGATGTTCCATGGTTCCCTCAAGCCTCACCAGAAGGCTGACACGACCATGTCCCGAGGGAAGGAAATCCATGAAGAGACGAGATTTCATCAAGGTCACCGGTTTGGGCGCCGCGGCGGCGACCGCCCTTGCAGCACCCGCGATCGCGCAGTCGATGCCGGAGATCAAATGGCGCATGCCGACCAGCTGGCCGAAATCGCTCGATACGCTTTATGGCGGCGCCGAGATGATGGCCAAGATGGTCGCGGAGGCCACCGACAACAAGTTCCAGATCCAGACATTCGCCGGGGGAGAAATCGTGCCGGGACTGCAGGTCCTCGACGCGGTTCAGAACGGCACCGTCGAGATCGGTCACACCGCCTCGTACTACTACTTCGGCAAGGATCCGACCTTCACCTTCGGCTCGTCGGTGCCGTTCGGTCCCAACATGCGCATCAACCAGGCCTGGTACATGCTGGGCGGCGGCAGGGAGATCCTCAACGAGTTCTACAAGAAGTATAACGTCATCTCCCTGCTGGCCGGCAACACGGGCTGCCAGATGGGCGGCTGGTTCCGCAAGGAGCTCACCAGCGTCAACGATCTCAAGGGACTCAAAATGCGTATCGGCGGCTTCGCCGGTCGCGTGCTGCAGAAGCTCGGGTCGGTGCCGCAGCAGATCGCCGGCGGCGATATCTATCCGGCGTTGGAAAAAGGCACCATCGACGCGGCGGAGTGGGTCGGCCCTTATGACGACGAGAAGCTCGGCTTCTTCAAGGTCGCGCCGCACTACTACTATCCCGGCTGGTGGGAAGGCGGGCCGATGCTGTTGTCTTTCGTCAATCTCGATAAATGGAACGCGCTGCCGAAATACTACCAGAGCGTCCTCGAGCAGGCCGGGCACTACGCCAACAACTGGATGATGGCGAAGTACGACCAGTCTAATCCCCAGGCGCTGCGCCGGTTGCTCGCGAGTGGAACGAAACTGCATGCGTTCTCGCCGGAGATCATGCAGGCCTGCCTCAAGGCGGCCAAGGAGCTGCACAATGAGGTGTCCGAAACCAATCCGGATTTCAAGAAGGCCTACGAATCGCTGACGGCGTTCTCGAACAATGGCTATCAGTGGTTCCAGGTCGCCGAGGTCGGCTACGACTTTTTCATGGCTCGCAACTCGCAGAGCTGATCGCGCAGCCGAAAAACGCAACAAGACCCCGGACAACGTTCCGGGGTTTTTTCGTCGCCTCAATGAAGCAGTCTGTACTGCACGATGTAGGCGGCGACGCCGCCGAAATAGCCCAACAGCGCCAGTCCCGAAATGCGGCGCATGTACCAGAAGAATTCGATCTTCTCGAGACCCATCGCGGCCACGCCCGACGCCGACCCGATGATCAGGATGGATCCGCCGGTCCCCGCGCAGTAGGCGACAAACTCCCACAAAAAGCTGTCCGGCGGATATTGGGTCAGGCTGTACATGCCCATGGATGCCGCCACCAGCGGCACGTTGTCGACGACGGCGCTGAGCAAGCCGAGCAGAACCACGATCGCGTCCTGGCGCCCGACCGTCGCGTCCAGCCAGTTGGCCAGCATCTCGAGAACGCGGGCCTTCTCGAGCACGGCGACCGCCAGCAGGATGCCGATGAAGAACACGATCGAACTCATGTCGATGCGGGTCAGCGCGTGCGCCAGGGTCAGCGGCTTCTTTTCGTCGTCGTCCTTGTGTCGGTGGATGATCTCACCAACCAGCCAGAGAATGCCGAGCCCGAAGAGAATTCCCATGAACGGGGGCAGGTGTGTCGCCGACTTGAACGCCGGTACCAGCACCAGGATGCCAAGTCCCATGTAGAAAATCAGGCTTCGCTCGAACAGGCTGGTCCGCGACTGTGTGCTCTCCACGTCCGGGGGTGCAACGATGTCCTTGCCCTTCAGGAATCTGCTGACGGCAAGCAGGGGAACCACGAGGTTGACGAGCGAGGCCAGGAAGACCCCCTTGATGATCGCGAGCGGGGTGATCTGCCCGCCGATCCAGAGCATAGTCGTCGTCACGTCGCCAATCGCCGACCAGGCGCCTCCGGCATTCGCGGCGATCACGATCATGGCCGCGAACAACAGGCGGTCGCTCTGGTTGCCGAGCAACTTTTTCATCAGCGAGACCATGACGATCGTCGTCGTCATGTTGTCCAGCATGGCACTCAGGAAAAACGTCACGAAACCGACCTGCCACATCAGAGTGGCCTGCTTCCTGGTTCGGATCAGGGAGGTGATGACGGTAAAGCCGTTGTGCGCGTCGATCACCTCGACGATCGTCATCGCGCCGATGAGGAAGAAGACGATCTGGGCGGTGGACGACACGGCTTCGTTGAGCTGCTGGTCGAGAACGGCGGGATCCCCGCGCAACATCCCGTAGACCGTCCAGAGCAGACCCGCGCCGATCAGGGCCGAGGCCGACTTGTTGACCTTGATCGGGCTTTCCAGCGCGATGGCTGCGTATGCGATGACGAAGATCGCGACGATTGCGCCTATCAAGATTCAGCCCCCTCGAACCCGCCTGTGCGCGATATCGATCTGCCAAAGTGAGGCGGGCGGTCCCGTCGAGATGATCGAAGAACGGCGGCTCGTACAGGCGTCCTTGGCCATCCTCCGAGCAGCATCGTTTGCACGATGCTGCTCGGAGCCCGATTCGAACTGTAGCCCACGACATGGAGCTGTTTCCCCGTCATTGCGAGGAGCTCTTGTGACGAAGCAATCCATCTCGCCCCGTGCGCAGGGATGGATTGCTTCGCTGCGCTCGCAATGACGGGGAAACACCTCGTTTCACGGGCCGCTTTTTCCGTCTCTCTCTGGATGAAGTCAGACCATATCGATTCGAACCTCGGAACCATTCCACTAGTTCTTGGGCTGGCCGAAGTCGAGCGGCGGCATCTCGATCTGCGGAACCTCGATCCTGATCGTGTTGGGATCGACTGTCGACAGTGTGCCCTTGTAGTGCATCACCATCGAGGGGAACATGATGACCAGCAGCACCATGATCACCTGGATCACGACGAACGGGACCGCGCCCCAGTAGATCTGACCCGTGGTGACGGCCTCCATCCGCTTGCCGGTGACGCGGTCGAGATAGGAATCCTTCGGCGCGACCGATCGCAGATAGAACAACGCGAATCCGAACGGCGGATGCATGAACGAGGTCTGCATGTTGACGCCGAGGATGACGCCGAACCAGATCAGGTCGATGCCGAGCTTTTCGGCGGCGGGTCCAAGCAGCGGAATGACGATGAAGGCCAGTTCGAAGAAATCGAGGAAGAAGGCGAGAACGAAGACGAAGGCGTTGACGAAGATCAGGAAGCCAATCTGGCCGCCGGGCAGCGAGGTCAAGAGATGCTCGACCCAGACGTGGCCGTTGACGCCATAGAAGGTGAGCGAGAAGACACGCGCGCCGACCAGGATGAAGACGACGAAGGCCGACAGCTTCGCGGTCGATTCCGTGGCCTGGCGGATCAGGTCCCAGCTCAGGCGGCGCTTGGCGGCGCCGAGGATGATCGCGCCGGCCGCGCCCATCGCGCCGCCTTCCGTCGGGGTGGCGATGCCGATGAAGATGGTGCCCAGCACCAGGAAGATCAGGAACAGCGGCGGCACCATCACGAAGGTGGTCTGCTGCGCCATCGCGGACAGGAAGCGGAAGCCGGTCAACTTGTCGAGGACCCAGTTCGCGACCGCGACGAAGAACGCGAACAGGATGCCGAAGAACATGCTGAGCACGACGAAGTCAGCACCGTGCGTCTCGGAGTTGCGCATCATGAACCAGCCGAAGAAGCAGCTGGCAATGAAGAGAACCAACAGCGACCACAGTCCGCGGCTGCCGTCCTTCTCGCGGAAGCCGACGGCCTCCGCGGGCAGGCCGGGCGCAGCCTTGGGGAAGATCAGCGTCACCAGGAAGGCGTACAACGCGTAGAGGCCAGCAAGCACCAGGCCCGGGATGAACGCGCCCTCGTACATATCGCCGACCGACTTGCCGAGCTGGTCGGCCATCACGATCAGCACCAGCGACGGCGGAATGATCTGGGCCAGCGTGCCGGAGGCGGCGATGATGCCGGTCGCCATGCGGCGGTCATAACCGTAGCGCAGCATGATCGGCAGTGAGATCAGGCCCATGGAGATCACGGAAGCCGCCACCACGCCGGTCGTGGCCGCGAGCAGAGCGCCGACGAACACCACGGCATAGGCGAGGCCGCCGCGGATGGTGCCGAACAACTGCCCGATGGTATCGAGCAGGTCCTCCGCCATGCCGGATCGCTCCAGCACCAGCCCCATGAAGGTGAAGAACGGGATCGCGAGCAGCGTGTCGTTGTTCATCACGCCGTAGACGCGCTCGGGCAGCGCCTGCAGGAAGTCGGGCCGGAATTCGCCGAGCTCGATGCCGATGAATGCGTAGAAGAGTCCGACCGCGCCCAGCGAGAAAGCCGCCGGATAGCCGAGCAGCAACACGACGACCAGCGACGCGAACATGATCGGCGCCATATTGGCGATGAGAAAAGCTGACATCAAAAATCCCCTGCTACCCGTGCCCAGCGATCAGCGTTTTTCGATCGCTTCGACGAGGTGCTCGACCTCGGCCTCGAGCGCGTTGACCTGCGACGCGTGTGGATCCGGGATCAGGCCGCGCATCACCGCGATGCGCTTGATTAGTTCGGAGACGCCCTGCACGAAGAGAAACACGAACCCGACGATGACCAGCGATTTGGCCGGCCATTGTGGGAGCCCGCCGGCATTGCCCGATTGCTCGTTGATTTCGACGGACCGCATGAAGAACGGACCGCCGGTAATGATCATCACGATGCACAGCGGCAGCAGGAAGAAAGCGTGGCCGACGAGGTCGATGATGTTGCGCACCGTCTTCGGCAGCGCGTTGTTGACGATGTCGATCCGGATATGTTCGTTATCGAGCAGCGTCCATGGCGAGCACAACAGGAACACGACGCTGAACAGCACCCATTGCAGCTCGAGCCAAGAGTTCGAGGAGGTATCGAACGTCTTGCGCACGATGGCGTTGATCGCGGAGATGATCACGGCGGTCAGGATCAGCCATGCAAGGCGTTTGCCCGTCCAGCGCGTGAAAGCGTCGATTCCACGGCTCAAGTTCAGCAGCGACTGCAACGATCGATCCTCCCCCGTTCGAACCCGGCCGTCTTGATGCACCATGCGGCGAAGCGGCTTCTGCCCGGCCACCGCGCGTCCCGCCGGCGGCCAAAGGCCCGGGCACCATTTCAGCGCAAGTTCCCGTCGTCAATTGGAAAATCGCCAAAATGACGTGGGGTCAAGGAGTTGAGCAGGGGAGAGTGAGCTCGACTGCCGCGACCGCCAGGGCCGCGTGCTTGAAATGCGATGACAGCGGCGGCTCAGCCGCCGGTGACGCTCATGTGCCGGCTGACGCTCGGCCGGTTATGCCGGCGATCGATGATGAAGTCGTGGCCCTTCGGCTTGAGCCCGATGGCCCGGTCGATCGCGGCGCCGAGCAGGGCGTCATCCGTCGAGGCGCGCAGGGGCCTGCGCAAATCCGAGGCATCTTCCTGGCCGAGGCAGGTGTGCAGGGTCCCGGTGCAGGTGACACGCACCCGGTTGCACGACTCGCAGAAGTTGTGAGTCATCGGGGTGATGAACCCGAGCGTGCCGCCGGTCTCGGCGACGCGGACGTAGCGCGCCGGTCCGCCGGTCGATTCGTCGAGTTCGGTCATCGTGTAGCGCTCGGCGAGCCGCGCGCGCAGCAGCGACAGCGGCACATACTGGTCGATGCGGCCTTCGCCGATCTCGCCCATCGGCATCACCTCGATCAGGGTCAGCGCCATGCCGAGCCCATGCGCCCAATCCATCAGCGAGGGGATTTCATCCTCGTTGAAGTTCTTCAGGGCGACGGCGTTGATCTTGACCGCGAGCCCCGCGGCGCGCGCGGCGTCGATCCCGGCCTGAACCTTGGCGAGATCGCCCCAGCGGGTGATGGCGCGAAACTTGGTCGGGTCCAGCGTATCGAGCGAAACGTTGATGCGACGAATGCCGCAATCCGCCAATTCGCTCGCGTAGCGCGCAAGCTGCGTGCCGTTGGTGGTCATGGTCAGTTCGTGTAAGGCGCCCGTTCCGAGGTGGCGCGACAGCGAACGCACCAGCGACATCACGTTGCGCCGCACCAGCGGTTCGCCGCCGGTCAGTCGCAGTTTTCGCACGCCCTTGGCGATGAAGGCGGAGCAAAGCCGGTCGAGCTCCTCGAGCGAGAGCAGGTCCGCCTTGGGCAGGAAGGTCATGTCCTCGGACATGCAATAGAAGCAGCGCAGGTCGCAGCGATCGGTGACCGACACCCGCAGATAGCTGATGCTGCGTCCGAACGGATCGGTCATCGGACGCGACAGGGATGCGGAAGATAGTTCGGTCATGCGGGCGACCTTGTCATGGGTGCATGATCCGGCCAGTTCGAAGCCGGTTTCCCTCGCCACAGCAGCGGAGCGCGGCTGCGCGGGACATCATGTCGTGGTGTCAATCTAGGCAGGATGCGTCCCGGCTACAACCGGCAGCCTCAAACCAGCCCGCCGTCCCAGCCTGTGGTCCTCCGGAGCCTAGCGGCTCGGCGTGGCCGCCGGATCCGGGAAAGCGGAGTCGGCCGGCGCGGCAGCGGTCTTTGGCGGCTTCGGTTTTTTCGGCTTCATGGGCGCGTGGCGCATGGGCTTGGGCGGCGGTCCAACCGGCTGCAGTTCGGCCACCACCGGATTGGGATCGGTGGTAAACGTCGCCGCCGTCATGAGATCGCCGGGGGTCCTGAGGACGTTCACCTGGACAGTCGCGGGCTGGTATTTGTTGAGGGCGTAGGTGACGGTGAAGCCACCGCTCTCCGGCGCCGTGACCGAGACGGAGCAGGGCGTCTTGCAACCCGGACCGAGCGAGGTCCTGGCATCGGCGCCTTGCGGGGTGGAGTCGAGCTGCACCTGAAGCGGTGGAGGGGTCGACTTGAAGGCATCGAGCGAAAACGATGAGCAGCCGGCCAGTCCCAGTCCGGCAGCCGCGATCACGATGACACGACGCATGGTCATTCCGTCACACAATTGTGGCGCGCTGCCACAATCCCCTCGCCGACCATAGGAGCGTCGGCACGTCCATGCAACCATGCAGAACATTACAGTTAACTAATGGTTAACGCCTGTAATTCGTTAAAAGATCAAGTTATATCAATGGGTTGATGCCGCTTTTTGCGGCCGAATGAGGGCTTCGACGGCCCCTGGAAGCTCCCGCATATGGCTGATCTGCCAGTCCGGTTTGAGCTCTGCGATTGGGATGTCGGTGTACCCGAACGAGACCCCGACGACCGGAATACCGGCGCGACGGGCGACGCCGATATCCGGTCCGGCATCCCCAACCATGATCGCGGCGGAGATGTGGCCGCCCGCGCGCGCAATCGTTTGTTGCAGGATGGCGGGGTCGGGCTTGGAGACGCCGAACGTATCGGCGCCGCAGATCGCGGCAAACCGCGGGCTCAAGCCCAGCGCATCGAGCAGCCGCTTCGACAGCCATTCCAGCTTGTTGGTGCAGACGGCGAAGCGATAGCCGCGTTCGGCCATCGCATCGAGCGCCACCTCCAGCCCCTCGAATGGCCGCGAATGGTCGGCGATATGGGCCGCGTAATAGTCGATGAAATCCTCGGTCAGGCGGCCGATGTCGGCTGCGCTCACATTGCGCCCGTCGACTTCGAGGCCGCGCTCGATCAGCTTGCGCGCGCCGGCGCCGATCATGTTGCGCGCGGACGCAAACGGGAGCGGCGGCAGGCCCTCGCGGTCCAGCACGTAGTTCAGCGCGTTGATCAGATCGGGCGCCGTGTCCACCAGCGTGCCATCGAGATCGAATACGACAGTGTGGGCCTGTGTCATGCAAAGCGCCAAAGCTCCCCGTGTGATCCCATTGCTGGCCGTCAAGGTGGGTCCCCGTCAAGGCCATTTTGAAGGTGCGGGGAGGGCGAAAGCGCTGTTCCTTCGCCGAAAACGACGCTAGAAGGCCCCCACAACAGGCTCGTTGGCGCTCTCACGCCGGCCGGCGGAGTTCTGCAGGGGGTTGTCGCGTGACCATGGACCAGTTGAAACGGGAAGCGGCGGCGCGCGCACTCGAAGAGGTGCGGGACGGCATGCGGCTTGGTCTCGGCACTGGCTCGACTGCGAAGCATTTCGTCGAACTGCTCGGGATGCGGGTTCGCGACGGCCTGAAGGTCGTGGGCGTGCCGACCTCGGAGACGACCCGCAACGACGCGGAACGCTGGGGGATCCCGCTCACGACGCTGGACGACATCGATCGGCTCGATCTGACGGTCGATGGCGCCGACGAGATCGATCCCGCGCTCAATCTGATCAAGGGCGCCGGCGGCGCGCTGTTGCGGGAAAAGATCGTGGCCGCGGCGTCCGATCGCATGATCGTGATTGCCGACGATTCGAAATGGGTCGATGTTCTCGGCCGCTTCCCGCTGCCGGTCGAGGTCGATCCGTTCGGGCTGGCCGCGACGCGCCGCGCCATCGCAGGCGCTTGTGCCGAATGTGGCGCTTCCGCGGAATTGGTGCTGCGCAAGGCCGGCGACGGCCACGTTTTTGTCACCGATGGCGGCCACTGGATTATCGATGCCCATCTTGGTCAGATCGCGGAGGTCTCGCGTCTTGCGGACCGGCTGGCTGCGATTCCGGGTGTCGTCGAGCACGGGTTGTTCATTGGACTGGCCGGCATGGCCGTGCTGGCCAGCGCCCAGGGAATTCGCGTTGTCGAGCGGCGCTGAAGCCGCAGGTTCAGGCGGCGGCAGCCGCAACGTCAAGGAGACTCAGAATGAAGAGTGTTGTCAGGTTCATGTCGGTTGCCGGTCTGGTTCTCGGACTGGCGCTGGCCGGCCTTCCGGCATCCGCGCAGCAGGCGGCGGCGCCCCCACTCAAGCCGGCCTCGCCGGCCGCAATCGCCGCGGCGAAAGAGATCCTCACCTTGAAGAACGCCGCCGCGATGTACGCCGCCGCGGTTCCCAACATCGTCCAGCAGACCAAGGAAGCGCTGCTGCAGGCCAACCTGAACTATCAGAAGGACCTCAACGAGGTCGCGGTGATCGTCGCCCAGACCCTCGCCGGCAAGGAGAAGGAGATCGGCGACGGCATGGCGCAGATCTATGCCAACGAATTCACCGAGCAGGAACTGAAGGACCTCGTCACCTTCTACAAATCGGCGCTCGGCCAGAAATTGTTGTCCGCCGAGCCGCGCGCGATCCAGTTCAGCATGTCCTTCATGAACCAGTGGGCACAGAATTTCGCCGAGACCACCAACGCCCAATTCCGCGCCGAGATGCGCAAGCGCGGCAAGCAGATCTGAGCAAGCGATCCGGGACGATCTGACGATCTCGCCACCCAAGCGAACGTTGGAAGCGGGGCATCATGGCTGATTTCGACGTCGACCTGTTTGTCATCGGAGGCGGTTCGGGCGGGGTTCGCGCCGCCCGGATCGCGGCTGGTCACGGCGCGCGCGTCGCGGTCGCCGAGGAATACCGGATGGGCGGCACCTGCGTGATCCGCGGCTGCGTGCCGAAGAAGCTGTTCGTGATCGGCTCGCATGTCCGCCAGGAGATTGCCGACGCCGCGGGCTTCGGCTGGACCATTCCGACCGCGACCTTCGACTGGCCGACCCTGATCGCCAACAAGGACAAGGAGATCGCCCGGCTCGAGGGCCTCTACGTCCAGACCGTCGAGAAGGCCGGCGGACACATCTACCGAAGCCGCGCCGTGCTGGAGGACGCCCATACGGTTCGGCTCGCGGACGGCCGGACCGTCACCGCGAAATACATCCTGATCGCGACCGGCGGCGCGCCCAACCATGGCCCCGCGATCCCCGGCATCGAGCACGTGATCTCCTCGAACGAAGCGTTTCATCTGGACCGGCTGCCGCGGCGCATCGTGATCCAGGGCGGCGGCTATATCGCGCTGGAATTTGCCTGCATCTTCGCCAATTTCGGCTCCGACGTCACCGTGATCTATCGCGGCGACAATATCCTGCGCGGCTTCGACGAGGACGTTCGCGCCCATGTCCGCGGCGAGATGGAGAAGGAGGGCATCACCATCCTGACCGGCTGCACCGTGAACGCGGTCGACCGGCACGGCGCCGACTACACCACGCATCTGTCGAACGGTTCCAGCATCGCCTCGGACCAGGTGATGTTCGCGATCGGCCGCCATCCCAACGTCGCGGGTCTCGGACTGGAGAAGGCCGGCATCGCCATCAACCCCGCCAATGGCGGCATTGCGGTGGATTCCTTCTCGAAGACCTCGGTCGACAACATCTACGCGGTCGGCGACGTTACCCATCGCATCAACCTGACGCCGGTCGCAATCCGCGAGGGCCATGCTTTCGCCGACACCGTGTTCGGCAACCGCCCCGTTCAGGTCGATCACAAGGACATCCCGACCGCCGTGTTCTGCCAGCCGGAAGTCGGCACGGTGGGTCTGACCGAGACCGAGGCGCGCGCGAGCTTCAGCCATGTCGACATCTACAAGGCTGTGTTCCGTCCGATCAAGGCGACCATGTCCGGGCGCGACACCCGCATCCTGATGAAGCTCGTGGTCGACGGCTCGAGCGATCGCGTGGTCGGCTGTCACATCGTCGGCGACACCGCCGCCGAGATCGTGCAGGCGGTGGCGATCGCCGTGAAGATGAAGGCGACCAAGGCCGATTTCGACGCCACCTTCGCACTGCACCCGAGCGCAGCCGAAGAACTCGTCACCATGCGCACGCCAACCGCGCGCCACGTGCGGGAAGCGGCGGAGTAAAAGACCCCTTGTCAACTAGGCCGTAAAGCAATGCTTGACGATTGTCAGGTGTTGCCTTACATGGAGTCATGATCCGCTCGTTCCGGGATAAAGCCCTTGAACGGTTTTTCGCGACCGGGGACGGGCGACGACTGAGCGTTCAGAACACCAAACGCATGGCCAACATCCTGCGTGCGCTCGACGATGCGTCACGTCCCGAGGACATGAACCTGCCGGGATTCGGCTTTCATACGCTCGTTGGCCGCGACAAGGGCCGCTATGCAGTCAGCGCGAGCGGCAACTGGCGCATCACATTTGGCTGGAGCGAGGGCGATGCCGTCGACATCGATCTCGAAGACTATCACTGAGGATGTGGGTCATGATCAGAAAACTTCCGAAGCGCGGCTTGCCGCCGATGCATCCCGGCGAACTTCTGCGCGAAGAGATCTTGCCGGCGCTTGATCGGTCGAAGACGGAGATCGCCAGGCTGCTCGGCGTCTCGCGTCAGACGCTCTATGATATCCTCGCGGAGAGGCAGCCGGTCACCCCGGGCATGGCCCTGCGGCTCGGCAAGCTCTGCGGCAATGGTCCCGATCTCTGGCTCAATCTGCAGAAGCGGTATGATCTGCACCACGCCCAACAGGAACTCGAAGAGACGATCAAGGCCATTCCGACGCTGCAGGTGGCCTGAAAACGTGGGCAAGCGGGGATGCGCCCGCGGATGCTGATCTCCTGACGACCAAGCGTCGTTCAAAGGGAAATCATGGAAGCGGTCGCGCGGCCGTGAAAAACGACAGCTGGTGATGGGTGACGCCTCCAACCTCTCTCCGCGGCCCTCTGATGCTCAAGCTAAAGGCAGCGCCAGCGCCGAAAATATGGGCGCAACGACCGATTTGAATCGTGCTTTCCTCGGCCCCGGATCAGCCGCGTGGCGAGGGAGGGCGGGCACATGAACGGACTTGGCGGACTCAACAAATCACCCAATGGCGTCGTCATCGGACTGGTTCAATTGCAATTGCCGGTGGTCGTCACGGCTGCCGATCTGGCGCGGCAGACCGAGCGCATCGTCGCTATGGTCGGCAAGGCGCGGCGAAACCTGTCGACGATGGACCTCGTCGTGTTTCCCGAATATTCGCTGCACGGGCTGTCGATGGACACCAACCCCGACATCATGTGCAGGCTCGATGGCCCGGAGGTCTCGGCGTTCAAGCAGGCCTGCATCGACCACCGGATCTGGGGCTGCTTCTCCATCATGGAGTTCAACCCCGGCGGCTACCCCTACAATTCCGGCCTGATCATCGACGCTGAGGGCGAGATCAAGCTCTACTACCGCAAGTTCCATCCCTGGATTCCGGTCGAGCCGTGGGAGCCCGGCAATGTCGGGATTCCGGTCATCGACGGGCCGAAGGGTGCGAAGCTCGCGCTGATCATCTGTCACGACGGCATGTTCCCGGAGATGGCGCGCGAATGCGCGTACAAGGGCGCCGAGATCATGATCCGCACCGCCGGCTACACGGCGCCGATCCGCGACAGCTGGCGCTTCACCAACCAGGCCAACGCGTTCCAGAACCTGATGGTGACCGCCAACGTCTGCATGTGCGGCTCCGACGGCTCATTCGATTCCATGGGCGAGGGCATGATCGTCAATTTCGACGGCACGGTGATCGCCCACGGCACCACCGGCCGGGCCGACGAGATCATCACCGCCGAGGTGCGTCCCGATCTGGTCCGCGAGGCGCGGATCAACTGGGGCGTGGAGAACAACATCTATCAGCTCTGGCACCGCGGCTATGTCGCGGTGAAGGGCGGTGCGATGGATTGTCCCTACAGCTTCATGCAGGACATGGTGGCCGGCACCTATCGCCTGCCATGGGAGGACCAGGTGAAGGTCACCGACGGCACCTCCTGCGGTTTCCCGGCGCCGACGCGGATGTTCGGCGCGAGGCCGGCAAAAGCGGCTGAATGAGGCGGTATTGGCGGCGTTCTGCGATCCGATGCCGCCTGAAGCGGCAAACCAGCGTTTTGCATGGACCGCTTGCCTACGAAGAGGAACGCCCGGCAGCCGCTCATTTCGGCGGTTGCAGGCCCGGGCTGTTGGCCCACTTCTCCAGGTTTTCCATCACACGTTCGTAACTGGGGCGGGCCGGCGGCTTGGAGTCCTTGGGAGGGCGTTGGGGTTTGATGTCGCTGTTCATCGGCTGGCTCCTCCCCCCACAACTTGACGATGGCTGCAATCTAGCATCGTCAGGCGCCGTCTGCAATAGATAACTTATTGTTTTTATTATAGTATTTGTCTCATTTTGAGTGTGAGGCGCTTTTCGTGGAACCGGAGTCGGTTGCTCAGAGTTAGGTGCTTACTCATTTTATGCAGGCGAACGGACCCATGACCGATATTCGCGGTGAACGACTGCAAATCATGCTGTCCCCGGAGGAACTGGCGCTCCTGGACGACTTCCGGTTCAAGCATCGCATGCCGACCCGAGCGGCCGCGGTACGCGAACTGCTGCGGCTTGGCCTCACCGTGGCGCCGACCATCGGCGACGGCCGGAAGTCGAGCAGTTACGGGGTGTCCGGGCGGCGCGTGGATGGGGCCCACGAAGGCGACGGCGCGTAAGCGGGACGACAGGATTGGGAGCGGGCCTGCTTGCGAGCAGGCCTGCCATCCCGCTGGGCTCACGCGGGCGACTTGCCCGCTGTGGTCAGGTCTTCAACGTAAGCCGGCCCATGAAGTCGCGCTTGCCGAGCGGCGCGCCCTTGTGGCGGAGAATGTCGTAGGCGGTGGTCGCGTGGAAAAAGAAGTTCGGCAGCGAGAACGACATCAGGAAACCTTCCGCCGTGAACGGCAGCGCGCGCTCGCCGAGCTTGAAGGTGACGTCGCGGCCGATGAGCGCGTTGACATCCTCCGGCGTCAGGGCCGACAGCTCCTTGCTCGCCTCGCTCACCAGGCCTTGCAGCGCGGCATAGTCGAGGTCCGGCTTGCCCATCGACGGCGAGAACACGCCTGACTGCGCGGCCGCGATCGCCCCGCGCGAATGATGCGCGACCGAAACGATCTGGAACCGGAGCGGCGCCATGTCGGGCGCCAGCCGCGCCTCGACCGCCTCGGCCGGGTCGATGCCCTTGTCGCGGAAATGCGTCAGGCTCTTGTCGAGGAAGCCGCCCACGGCGCCGAGAATCTGCAGGTAGTTGGTGACGGTCGCGTCGTAGAGCGAAAATGTCATGGCGTTCTCCCCATCATTCCGATTGTTGTGTGCCGCACAATTCACCGAAACTTTGCGGATTGCAATTGCTGGGGAAATGCCCGCCGACCACGAGACGTTGGTTCAATCACGACGCTTTGCGATTTCCCGATAGAGCGCTTCCGCGCTCACACCGATCTGGCTGGCGAGGAGTTTCCATTCGCCCTTGTGCGGGAAGTTGCCGCCATTGCCGGCGATCCATGCGTCGAGCCGCTCGGACACCGTTCTCAATGCGAGAATTTCGGCGCGCAGCCGCGTGCGCTGCAGTTCCTGCGCAAGGTAGTTCGCCCAGATGTCGCTGAACTCGGGACTCCTCAACAGCAGCTTCCTCACGCTGGATTTCGCATAGGCCCGCGTGTCGGCATCGCCGGACGCAACGGCGTCGCAATGATAGGTGTCGAAGTAGAGCGAGGCCTCTGCCAGAATCGAGCCGGGGCCCGCCCTTTGCAGGATCAAGGCCGATCCATCGGTCTGAAATCTGACGAGATGAACCGCGCCCGTCACGACGTAATGAACGTCGGTGACGGGATCGCCCCGGCGGAACAGCGGCCGGCCATTCTCGACGTGCCGCGGTCGCGCGCGCAGTCCCTGCAGATATGGTTCGATCGACGGCCACATGATAGCTATCATGTCGCAAACGGCCGCGATGTGGCAAGAGGTGCCGGCGCAACGCTCTGTGTGACGGCGCCCGATGCGAGGCGAAGGCCGGCCTGAGCCGACCGGCTGGGAGGAAGCATGCGTGTTTTCGTGGTCATGATTGCTGCTGCTTTGGCAGGCGGGAGCGCAACGCTTGCCGTCGCCCAGCATCAGCACGGCCATGACATGTCTGCTCCAGGCGCGCCGGACACCCGGCAGCTCGTCAGATTTCCGCCGGCGCTGGTTGAACACACGCTGGCGAACATGCGCGATCATCTTCAGACGCTGCAGGAGATTCAATCGCAGCTCGGCAGGGGTCATCCGGAGGTCGCTGCCGGAGTCGCGGAAGCACGGCTTGGACTGTCATCGCTGCAACTGCACGGCGCCGCGGACGTCGCCAACTACATGCCACAGGGCATGCAGGACGCCGGAACGGCGATGCACCGCGCCGCCAGCAGGTTTGCAATCGCAGCGGCGGATGCGGCCGTGACCGGCGACCTGAAACCGGTGTTTGCGGGCCTCGCAGAGATCACCGCCCAATGCGTGGGCTGTCACGCCGGCTACCGCCTGAAATAGCATGGTCATGCGGGGCGCGTCGCGATTTGCGATGCGCTATGATCCAGGATCCGAAACGCGTCGAGCTCGTTCCCATGCGTGCCGTGTCGATGGCCTTGATGCTCGCAAGCCTGTGCTGGTCAGCCCCAGCTCTGGCCGCGACGGCGCTTGCGCCGGCGACCATGGCGCGCATCGGTTCGATCGACCCGCGCTTTCAGTCCTATAATATCGAGATGGTGGAGGTGACAGGCGGTCGGTTCTGGCGGCCCTACGCGGCCGCTCGCGACAATCCACGGTCGCTGACGGACGGTGTGCCGTACGGCATGGACCCGTCGCTGTACGCCGATCGCAAGCCGATCGATCTCACCCATCCGCGGCTGCGCCGACTGGCGGCCGCCCTTGGCCCCGCTTACGTGCGCGTCAGCGGCACCTGGGCCAACACGACCTATTTCGATGATGCCGGTGAGAACCCGACGTCGCCGCCCGCGGGCTTCAAGTCGGTCCTGACTCGCGAGCAGTGGGCGCGCGTCGTCGCGTTCGCGGGAGCGGTCGATGCCGCACTCGTCACCTCGTTTGCGATCGGGGCGGGGACGCGGGACCCGGGCGGCGTGTGGACGCCGACGCAGGCAAGCCGGCTGATCGCCTATACACATGCGATCGGTGGCCACATCGCCGCTGCCGAATTCATGAACGAACCGGACCTGGCCGCGATGGGCGGTGCGCCCGATGGCTATGCCGCGGCGGGCTTCGGGCGCGACATCGCGGTTTTCAGGGCGTTCCTCAAGCAGGCCTCGCCGCACACCATCCTGCTTGGCCCAGGCTCCGTGGGCGAGGGCGCATCGTCAGGCGACCTCGGGAGCGAGGCCCTGCTGGCGGCATCTGGGCCGGTGTTCGACGTCGTGTCCTATCACCATTACGGCGCGCTGTCGCAGCGCTGCACCGGTCGGGTGCCGTCGCCGGCCGCGCGGGACGAGGGTGCGCTGTCGGAGGATTGGCTGTCGGGAGCGGATCGCGCACAAGTCTACTACGCGGAGCTGCGCGACAGGTTCGAACCCGGCAGACCGCTGTGGATCACGGAGACCGCGGACGCCGCGTGTGGCGGCAACCCCTGGGCGTCGACATTCCTCGACAGTTTTCGCTATCTCGACCAGCTCGGCCGGATGGCGAGGCGCCAGGTGCAGGTGGTGTTCCACAACACGCTGGCCGCCAGCGACTACGGCCTGCTCGACGAGACCGATTTCGCGCCGCGTCCGAACTATTGGGCGGCGCTGCTGTGGCGCAGGCTGATGGGGCCGGTCGTGCTGGATCCGGGCCCGGTGTCCGACCCGCGATTGCATCTCTACGCGCACTGCCTGCGCGGTCGACCGGGCGGTGTCGCGCTGTTGGCCATCACACTCGATCGGGCGATCTCGCTGCCGCTGGATCTTCCCGTGGCGGCGAGCCGCTATGGTCTCGCGGCTGACCATCTGACCGACACTAGCGTTCTCATGAACGGCCGCGAACTCCGGCTTGGCGCGGATGATGAATTGCCGGCGCTGGACGGCGAGGCGACAGCGCCCGGACGTCTCGATCTCGCCCCCGCCAGTATCACGTTTCTTGCGATCGCGGACGCGGGTAATCCGACGTGTCGATAGGGCGGATATGTCGGGTGATATCCGCGTGCCGCACACTCACCTGTCATCGTCCGGCTTGACCGGACGATCCAGCATTCCAGAGGCGCTGGTGATCGAACGACTCGGCCGCGGCGTACTGGATGCCCCGTTTTCACGGGGCATGACAGCGGTGGGTGGGGCCCGTCATTGCGAGCGAAGCGAAGCAATCCATGTCGCCGCGCAAAGAAAGAATGGATTGCTTCGTCGCTTCGCTTCTCGCAATGACGGTTGTCGTTCTGCTACCCTGCCTGAATCCACTCCGCCGCGCCGCGCCACAGCGGCTCGCGATGCTCGGGGCGGAAGAATCCGAAATGTCCGATCCGCGGCGAGCCGACCTCGGCCGGCGCCAGGTCGAGGATTTCAGGCGTGATCGCGGAAAATCCCGAACACAGCAGTTCGACCGCCGGCCGCGTCGCCCAGGGATCGTCGGCGATGCAGAGCGCGCGCAGCGCGCCGGTGAACCTGGCGAAGTTCGGCAAGCCCGCGAGGCCGCTGTCGTCGAACAGGTAGCGCGGGCTCGTCACCCAGCGGGCCCATTGCAGGAAGGCGTCCTTCGGCAGATCTTCGCCGATGCCAGCCCAGCCCGGCGCATAGCCGAGAAGGCGGGTGAGCGCGACGCCCAGCCCTCGCATCAGCGCGTAGACGCGGTAGCGCTCGGGCGCGGCGATCAGCCTCCAGGTGGCGGCCTGGCTTGCGATCAGGAGCGCGCGGGAGACCTCGGCATTGTTGGCGAGCAGGCCGAGCGCCTGGCCGCCGAAGGAATGGCCGACATAAGTGAGCGGCAGCGTGTGATAGCGCTCGCGCATCCAGGTCACGGCGGCGGTGACGTCGAGCGCGGCCCAGTCGGTCATCGAGGCCTTGAAGCCGACCAGCGATTTCGGCTGGTCGTGGCCGACTACGTCCCGTGGCCGGCTGCCGCCGATGCCGCGGTAATCATAGGTCAGGACGGCGCAGCCGCGCTGCGCCAGATAGCCGGCAAATCGCCGATAGATCTTGCGCGGTGTGGCGGTCGCGGCATTGATCAGCACGGCATGCCGCTTGGCGCGCCGAGGCAGGAACAGCGTCGCCGCCAGTGGATATCCGTCCGCGGCCGGGACGATGATGTCGTCCGCAAACGCCTCGTCCTGCGCAGCTTCGGTCACGCCCAGCACCCCCGTGCTTCGCCCTCCACCTTAACAAATGCGAATTTGGCTTTGTCCGCAAGGGTTTGTCACACGGTATGAGGACTTGACATGCGCTCCGGTCGATTTCCTTTGGATTTCCAAGTGGCGGGGCTGGGGCAGCCTGTGTATATAGCGGTCCTTCACAACCGCCGATAAGTCGCGGTTTTTGCTCAAGGAGTTGAGATGATGTCGGAGCGGTGGACGCCGGAGAGCTGGCGCGGCAAACCGGTGCTGCAGATCCCCGATTATCCCGATGCCAAGGCATTGGCGGATGTCGAGGCCCAGCTCGCCACCTTTCCTCCGCTGGTGTTCGCGGGCGAGGCGCGCAACCTGAAAAAGGCGCTGGCGCGCGTCGCCGCTGGCGAGGCCTTTCTGCTGCAGGGTGGTGATTGCGCCGAGAGCTTCGCCGAGCATGGCGCCAACAACATCCGCGACTTCTTCCGGGTGTTCCTGCAGATGGCGGTGGTCCTGACCTATGCCGGCGCGGTGCCGGTGGTGAAGGTCGGCCGCATCGCCGGCCAGTTCGCCAAGCCGCGCTCCTCGTCGACCGAAAAGCTCGCAGGCGTCGAGCTGCCGAGCTATCGCGGCGACATCGTCAACGACATCGCGTTCACGCCGCAGGCGCGCATCCCCGATCCGCAGCGCCAGCTGATGGCCTATCGGCAATCGGCTGCCACGCTGAACCTGCTGCGCGCCTTCGCCACCGGCGGCTTCGCCAATCTCGGCAGCGTGCACCAGTGGATGCTCGGTTTCCTCAAGGATTCCCCGCAGTCGCGGCGTTACAAGGAACTGGCGGACCGGATTTCCGACGCGCTGAACTTCATGCGCGCCTGCGGCCTCAACCTGGAGAGCCATCCCGAGCTGCGCGCCACCGATTTCTACACCAGCCACGAGGCGCTCCTGCTCGGCTATGAGCAGGCCTTTACCCGGGTCGATTCGACGACCGGCGACTGGTACGCGACCTCGGGCCACATGATCTGGATCGGCGACCGCACCCGCCAGCTCGATCACGGCCATGTCGAATATTTCCGCGGCATCAAGAACCCGATCGGCCTGAAATGCGGTCCGTCGCTGAAGCCGGACGAATTGCTCAAGCTGATCGACGTGCTCAATCCCGACAACGAGCCCGGCCGGCTGACCCTGATCAGCCGTTTCGGCGCCGACAAGGTCGGCGATCACCTGCCGGGTCTGATCCGGGCCGTGCAGCGCGAAGGGCGCGTCGTGGTCTGGTCGTGCGATCCGATGCACGGCAACACCATCGCCTCGACCTCCGGCTACAAGACCCGGCCGTTCGACCGCATCCTGTCGGAGGTGAAGAGCTTCTTCGCCATCCATACGGCGGAGGGCAGCCATGCCGGCGGCGTTCACCTGGAGATGACCGGGAACGACGTCACCGAATGCATCGGCGGCGCCCGCGCCATCACCGACGAGGACCTCAACGACCGCTATCACACGGTCTGCGATCCGCGTCTGAACGCCGAACAATCGATCGACATGGCCTTCCTGATCGCCGAACTGCTCAAGCAGGAACGTAGCGGCAAGGTCAGGCCGATGCCGGCAGTGGCGGGACTCTAGACTTGCTGCGTCTGTGGCGGGCCACGATCAACTCGCGTAACGGCCTCCTTTTCGCGGTCCGCTCCGAGAAGGCGGTGCGCGAGGAGGTGGTCGCGCTCGTCCTTGCCGTTCCGCTGGCCTGGCTGGTCGGCGCCACGATGATGCGCCGGCTCGAGCTGGTGGCGGTGGTGCTGCTGCTCCTGGTCGTGGAACTCCTCAACACCGCGATCGAAAAGCTCGCCGATCGCCTGACCACCGAGCACGATCTGCAGATCGGACGGGTCAAGGACATGGGATCGGCCGCGGTCGGGGTGGCCCTCATCATGGCCGGCCTGTTCTGGATCTTTGCCATCGTCGAGCGCATGGGCGCGATCTGAAGCAGCACGTTGTAGTTTGGCCGGGCGCAAGGCAGCATCACACCATGACCGAACGCACCAATCAGTTCACCATCACACTGGCCCAGTTGAATCCGACCGTGGGTGATATCGAGGGTAACGCCGCGAAAGCGCGTGCCGCCCGCGCCCGCGCCCAGGCCGACGGCGCCGATCTTCTGCTCCTGCCCGAGCTGTTCATCACCGGCTATCCGCCCGAGGACCTCGTGCTCAAGCCGGCGTTCCAGGCGGCCTGCCGCGCGGCGATCGAGACCCTGGCGCGCGAGACCGCCGACGGCGGGCCCGCCATGCTCATCGGCAGTCCCTGGGTCGACGACGGCAAGCTCTACAATGCCTGCGCGCTCTTGGACGGCGGCCGCATCGCGGCGCTGCGCTACAAGGCCAATCTGCCGAATTACGGCGTGTTCGATGAAAAGCGCCTGTTCGCCCGGGGGCCGGCGGCCGGTCCCGTGACCGTGCGCGGCGTTCGCGTTGGTGTCCCCATCTGCGAGGACATCTGGCTGGAAGAGTCCGAGGACTACGAGAACATCGTCGAATGCCTTGCCGAGACCGGGGCCGAGATCATCGTGGTGCCGAACGGCTCGCCCTATGCCCGCGACAAGAACGACATCCGCCTCTCGGTGGCGGTGGCCCGTGTCACCGAAAGCGGGCTGCCGCTGGTTTATCTCAACCAGGTTGGCGGCCAGGACGAACTGGTGTTCGACGGCGCCTCCTTTGCGCTCAATGCCGATCTCTCGGTCGCAGCACAGTTGCCGGCCTTCGTCGAGGACATCACCACGCTGCGCTGGACCAGGGGCGAGGGTGGCTGGCACTGTTCCGGTCCGGTGGCGCCGCTGCTCGACGGCGACCAGGGCGACTATGCCGCCTGTGTGCTGGGGTTGCGCGATTACGTCCGCAAGAACGGGTTTCCCGGCGTCCTGCTCGGTGTGTCCGGTGGCATCGATTCGGCGCTGTGCGCGGCCATCGCGGTCGATGCGCTCGGCGCCGACAAGGTGCGCGGCGTCATGCTGCCGTTTCGCTTCACCGCGCAGGTGTCGCTCGATGATGCGGGCCTGCTCGCCAAGGCGCTGGGCATTCGTTACGAGGTGCTGCCGATCGCGCAGGCCGTCAACGGCTTCGAGGAGATTCTCTCCGGCGTGTTTAAGGGCCTGCCGCGCGACATCACCGAAGAAAACCTGCAGGCGCGCACCCGCGGCACGCTGTTGATGGCGATCTCCAACAAGACCGGCGCGATGGTGGTCACCACCGGCAACAAGTCGGAAATGTCGGTCGGCTACGCCACGCTCTATGGCGACATGAACGGCGGCTTCAATCCGATCAAGGACATCTACAAGACCGAAGTGTTCCGCCTGTCGTGGTTGCGCAATGGCTGGAAGCCGGAGGGCGCGCTGGGTCCGTCCGGCGAGGTGATTCCGCCCAACATCATCACGCGGCCGCCGACCGCCGAACTGCGCGAGAACCAGACCGACCAGGATTCGCTGCCGCCCTACGACATGCTCGATGGCATCCTGGAACGGCTGGTCGAAAAGGAGCAGCCACTCGCGACCATCGTCGACGCCGGCTTCGATCGCGCCACCGTGGCGCGGATCGATCACCTGCTCAACATCGCCGAATACAAGCGCAGGCAGGCGGCGCCCGGGGTCAAGGTCACCAGCCGGAATTTCGGCCGCGACCGGCGCTATCCCATCACCAACCGTTTTCGCGATTCCGGCAAGGCCTTGCCGGTACCGGATGAGACGCTGATATCACGGGCGGGCCGAGCCTCGGGCGAGGCGTTCGAGGGGTAAGGGGAGTTTCGACAGAGCCGCATCAGTGACCGCTCGATCGCCATCGCAGCAGGTGTTTTTCGGCTGATGACATCGCAAGCCCGGTCACATAGCCGATCGCGCCAAGCAGAATGACCCCGGCGAACAGGTCGGCCGAGCGGAACGATCGCGCCGCGAGCAGGATCCAGTGCCCCAGACCATCGAGGCCCGCCAGGATCTCGCAGACGACGGCGAGGATCAGCGCAACGGTCAGGCTCAATCGCATCCCAGAGAGGATATCGGGACTGGCCGAGGGCAGGGCGATCTTGAACACGATGGCGAGCCGCGACATGTGCAGCGACCGCGCGACCTCGTAGAGGCGTGGCTCGACGGCCGCAAAGCCGTGGATGGTGGCGAGCAGCATCGGCCAGATGGCGCCGAAGGCGATCACGAACAGCGCCATGCTCTGGGTGAGGCCGAACAGCGCGATCGCGACCGGGATGATCGCCGACACCGGCAACGGGCGGAGGAATTCGAGCGACGGCGCGACGTAGTCGCGCATCGCGCGCGACGAGCCGATCAGCGCCCCGAGCGCGATGCCGGCGATGGAGGCCGCGAGCCAGCCCAGCGCCATGTGCTCGACCGTCCCCAGCAGCTTGACGGCGAGATCGCCGCTGGTGATGCCGCGCATCAGCGCGGCCCAGGCCCGGTCCGGTCCCGGCAGGAACACCGGAGAGACCAGCTTCAGGTTGGCGATCAACTGCCATAGCGCGACGAAGGCCGCGGCAACCGCGAAGCTCAGGATTCGCCACAGCAGGCTTGGCATGATCATGCCGGCTCTCCCACCAGCGCCGCGCGGCCGAACAGATGGCGTTGCGCCAGCATCAGTCCCGAATTCAGCGCGTAACCGACGATGCCGATCCAGACCAGATAGGCCAGCATCAGATCCGGCCGCAGCGCCTGCTGCGCGGTCATGATGCCGGCGCCGAGCCCGATCGGGTTGATGGTGATTTCGACCGTGACTGCGACGATCAGCGCCACGCCCGCGGCCAGCCGGAAGGCCAGAAAGATCCGCGGCAGCGCCGCCGGGATGATGATCTTGGCGACCTTGTCGCCTGACGACATCCGCAATGCGCGCGCCACTTCAATCAGCCGCGGTTCGATGCCCCTGACCGCGGCGCGGCTCAGGATCAGGATCGGCCACAGGCAGGCGAAGGCGACGATCACGATCTCCATGCGATAGCCGAAGCCGAGCGCGATCAGGGCGATCGGCAGCAGCGCGACCGAGGGGATCGGGCGCAGGGTCTCGATGGTCACTTCGAGCAGCCGGTCGAGCACTGTCCACAGCCCGAGCGCGATGCCGAGGGCGAGACCGAGCAAGCCCCCGGCCGCAAGACCGGCAAAAGCCGAGGCCAGCGTGTCGCGGGTTGCGACCAGGATCGAGCCATCCGAAAGGGCTTCGACCATTGCCGCCGCAATCGCGCTCGGCGGCGCCAGCGCGTCGCTCTGCAGATGGACGGCGCGGGCCCACAGCTCCAGCGCCAGGACAGATGCGACCGGCAGCAGCGCGGCCCTGGCGCGCGGCGCAATCATGTTTCCGAGGCCTTGATGAAATCGAACAATTCGCGGCGCAGCCGCAGGAATTCCGGATCTTCCCGGGTCGTCAGCTGATCGCGCGGCCGAGGCAGATTGATCGGCAGGTCGATGCCGATCCGGCCGGGGTGCGGCAACAGCCCGATCACCCGGTCGCCGAGGTAGATCGCTTCCTCCAGGTCGTGGGTCACGAAGATCACGGTGGCGCGGCTGGCCGCGACGAGCGCCAGCACTTCGTCCTGCAGGCCCTGCCGCGTCATCGCGTCGAGCGCACCGAACGGCTCGTCCATCAACAGCGCCTTCGGCTCCTGCGCGAGGCAGCGCGCGATCTGCAGCCGCTGTTGCATGCCGCCGGACATCTCTGTCGGATACTTGTCGGCGTGATGCGGCAGGCCGACCTTCTCGAGCAGGGCATCGATCCGCCCTGCGCGCTGCGCCGCGGGTACGCCGCTGCTTTCCAGTGCCAGCGAGACATTGCCGGCCGCGGTGCGCCACGGCAGCAGTGCCTTGCCGTAATCCTGGAAGACGATGGCGACGTCGCGCCGCGGCGTCCGCATCGGCTGGCCATCGAACGAAACCTGCCCGGCGGTGGGCTGATAGAGCCCCGCGGCCAGCCGCAGCGCGGTGGTCTTGCCGCAGCCGGAGGCGCCGATGATGCAGAGGAATTCGCCGGGGCGCACGTCGAGGCTGAGCTTGTCGATGATGGTCTTGCCGCCGAGATCGAGGGTCACGCCGGAGAATGCGACCTGCGGCATTGCCGGGGTGACCGGGTTGTCCTCCTGAAGCACGAGCGCGGGCCTGTTCATGGTCAGCCTTCCCGATCGGGTGGATAGACGAAGTCCAGCGTTGTGTGCAGATGTTGCGCCAGCATGGCCCTGGACACTTCGAGGTCTCGCGCCAGAATCCGGTCCGCGAGCTTTTGATGCACGGCGACGAATTCGCTGCCGTCATCGAAGCTGCGCATCATGACGCGGCGGTAGCGATAGGCCTGGTCGTAGAGATCGGAATGCGCGGCCAGAAGCCGTTGCGATCCGCAGGCTGACAGCAGCGCGGTGTGAAAGCCCTTGTGCAGCCGGTCGAATTCCGGCGCGCCCTCGCGAAAGGCGTCAGCCGTGCGCTCGATGTGCCGGCGCATCTGGTGCAGCGCGCCGAGAATGCCGGCCTCCCAGGCGTCGTCGCCCAGTTCGATCGCCAGCCGCAGCGCCTCGATCTCGATCACCGTGCGCATCCGGGTGATATCCAGAAGGTCATCGCGGCTGACATTGGCGACCCGAAAGCCGCGCTGACCGATGCCGATGATCAGTCCGCGCGACACCAGCCGCGACAACCCTTCGCGCAGGGGCGTGGCGCCGATCTCGTAGCGCTGGACGAGATCGACGATGCCGAGCCGGGCGCCAGGTGCGAGCGCGCCCGAGATGATGTCGTGCTCGAGCAGGCTGGCGGCGCGCTCGCTCAATGTGTCGGCTGCCGCGACTGCCGCAGAACTCGGTTGCGCCGTCGTGCTCATGGGGGCCTATTTGAGGATCAGCTTGTTGAGATCGAGCTTTGTCTGCAGCATCTTCTGCGACGACATGACATCGATCCACCAGGCCAGCTGCTCGGCCTTCAGCGCCGGTTCGGACTGGTTCGGCGGATTGGCCTTGACCAGTTCGAGCGGCTGCTTGGTGAATTTCGAAATCGAGGCCGACGCCTTGTCACGGTCCGAGTTGACGATCGCTGCGGCTTCGGCGATGGCGTCGCGGAATTTCTTGACCGTGTCGGGATTCTTCTCCGCCCAGTCGCGCGCCGCGGCATAGAAGATGATCGGCTCGGTGCGCGCCAGTTCGGCGGCATAGCGCACGCCGACCGTTCCGATGGCGGCGTTGGTCATCCGGGTGACGAACGGTTCCGCGGTCAGCACGACGTCGACGCCGCCGGACTTGATGATGTCGGCCATGGTCGGGAACGTGACTTCGACGAAGTTCACGGCTTTGGGATCGACGCCTTTTTCCGCCAGCCATTTCACGAACAGCACGTGCAGGAAGGCGCCGAGCCCGGGCGCGCCGACTTTCTTGCCGACGAAATCCTTCGGCTCCTTGATGGTGACGCCGTTGCGCACGAACGCGGCGACGGCCTGGTTCGAGGCCGGGTTCATCACGGATGCGCCGCTGACGGCCACGAGATCGAGCCCGCCATCGGCGGCCTGCAGGAAGGTTGTCGAGGTCGGGCCGCCGATCTGGATCGAATTGGAGAGGACGGCCGCGGGAATGTTCGAATTGATCCCGATCAGGGTCATTTCGGCATCAAGTCCGTGTTTTTTGAAGATGCCTTCGTCGACCGCGATCATGGCCGAGGCGCAGTCGGTGGTCGCGGTGCACCCGATCTGGATCCTGGTCTGCGCCTGAGCAGGCGCGGCGGCCAGCAAGGCCACCACGGCCGCTGCCGCGCTGAATTTCGTCATTGATTGCCTCCCGCCTGGATTATTTTCTGATTGCCTCTTGTTTATCGATATTTTTCTTGATCATATATTTTCCTGAAGCACAAGGGGAGACGCGCTTGAAACTTGCGACATTTTACGCTGGCGGCCGGGAACGGGTCGGATTGGTCCATTCTGGCGACTCAAGGCTATTTGATCTGGCGGCCGCATCGGACCGCGAGGGCCGCGGCGAACCTGGGTTCATGTCGATGCTTGCGTTGATCGATGCAGGCGAGGGCGCGCTCGATCGTGTCCGGGAGCTGTTCGACAGGCACGGCGCCGACGCGACTCTGTCGCTCGATATCGCGGCGGCCGACATTCTTGCCCCGGTGCCGGAGCCGCGGCAGATGCGTGATGGCATGTCGTTTCCACTGCATATCCTGCAGGCGCCGCGCGGCCAGCGAAAGCTTGCGGCGCGCGCCAACAACGACCTTGCTGAACTGGCCCGGATCGACGCCGAACCGCTGGGCGAGTTGCCCGAGGTCTACCGCAAGCAGCCGATCTTCTACATCACCAATCGGTTCAGCGTGCGTGGAACCAACACCACGGTGAAATGGCCCCGCTACAGCAAGGTGATGGACTACGAACTCGAATTTGGGATCATTACCAGGAACAGGGGCGCGAATATTCCCGCATCCAAGGCCAAGGATCACATCTTCGGCTTCACGATCTTCAATGATTTTTCTGCGCGCGATGCCCAGCGGATCGAAATGGAAGGGCGCCTCGGCCCAGCCAAGGGCAAGAGTTTCGATGGCGGTAACGTCTTGGGACCATGGATCGTCACGCCGGACGAGATTGGCGATCCGTACAAACTCAGGATGGAGGCACGCGTCAACGGCGAGGTTCGTTCGCAGGGCACCAGTGAAGGCATGCTGTTCTCGTTCGAGGAAATCATCGAGCATGTCACCAAGGACGAAACGCTGATGCCGGGCGAATTCATCGGTTCGGGAACGGTCGGCAACGGCTGCGGGCTCGAACTCGGCTGGTATCTCGAACACGGCGATGTCATCGAACTCGAGGTGGAAAAGATCGGGACATTGAAGAACCGGGTCGAACGTCAGGATATCTGATCAAGCTACGCGGAAGAGAAAAAGAGAGCATTCAAGGGAGGCGACATGGCCAGACGATTGATCGACATTTCGGTGCCGCTGCAAAACGATGTGCCTGCGGATCCGCCGGGCGGGCATCCCACCATCACCTATATCGATCACCAGCAGGGCCTGCCGCGCATGCTGCAGTTCTTTCAGGGGCTGAAGGCGGAGGATCTGCCGGACGGGCAGGGCTGGGCGGTGGAGCAGGTCAATCTGTCCACCCACAACGGCACCCATCTCGACGCGCCCTGGCACTTTCATCCCACCATGAACCGTGGCGAGCGTGCCTGGACCATCGACGAAGTGCCGCTGGACTGGTGCCTGCAGCCCGGCGTCAAGCTCGACTTCCGGCATTTGCCTGACGGTTATGTCGCCACCGCCGCCGACGTCGAGGCCGAACTCGAGCGTATCGGTCATACCCTGTCGCCGCTCGAGATCGTCGTGGTCAATACCTCGGCCGGCGCCAAGTTCGGCCAGCAGGACTACGTCAATTCCGGCTGCGGCATGGGCTATGAGGCGACCATGTATCTGCTCGAACGCGGGGTGCGGCTGACCGGCACCGATGGCTGGAGCTGGGATGCCCCGTTCGTCTTTACCGCGCAGACCTATGCCAGGACCCACGACGCCAGCATCATCTGGGAGGGGCACAAGGCCGGGCGCCACATCGGCTATTGCCATCTCGAAAAGCTGCACAATCTGGAGCAGCTCCCGGCCACGGGCTTCATGGTGTCGTGCTTCCCGGTGAAGATCGAACGGGCCTCCGCGGGATGGACCCGCGCGGTTGCGATCATCGACACGTAGGGCCGCACTGCGGCCGAGTATCGCCTATCTGAAGTCGTTGCGTTCCGCGCTGCGAATTCAATCCATCCAGGGACTTCAGATGGACCAGCGATACCGGCCGATCAACGAGTCCCACAGGGACCGACAGGGAGGACGTGATGGTGAGCCGACATCGCTGGTCGTATCGGGGATGTGGATGCTGCGACGGGAGCACCCTTTCGCTCAGCCGGCGCAGTTTCATCGGCGGCGCCTCGGCGATGGCGGCCGTCGTCGGATTTGGCAGGCCCGAGATCGCCGCCGCGCAGGCCACCGATGCGGCCAAGCCCTATCGTATCGACGTCCATCATCATGTGTCGCCACCGAGCTATATCGCCGCGGCGAACGCCAGCAATTTCGGCGAGGCGCTTATGAAGAACTGGACGGTCGAGAAATCGCTGGCAGATATGGACAAGGCCGGGGTGGCCAGCGCAATGCTCTCGGTCACCACACCGGCGGTCAGCTTCACCTCGGGCGACGCCGCCCGCAAGCTCGCGCGCGAGTGCAACGAATATGCGGCCAAGTTGACGGCGGACCATCCCGGTCGCTTCGGCAGCTTTGCGACGATCCCGCTGACGGATGTCGACGGCAGCCTGCAGGAGATCGCCTATGCGCTGGATACGCTCAAGGCCGACAGCATCGGCCTGATGACGAGTTATGGCGACAAATGGCTCGGCGATCCCATCTTTCTGCCGGTCATGGAAGAACTCAACCGGCGCAAGGCGCTGGTCTACACCCATCCGACCGCGGCCAATTGCTGCGTCAACCTGGTCAAGACCCAGCAGCCGGTCATGATCGAGTTCGGAACCGACACGACGAGGACGATCGCCGATATCGTCTTCAGCGGCAATGCGCTGAAGTTTCGCGACATCCGCTGGATCTTCTCGCATGCCGGCGGAACGATGCCGTTCCTGATCGAGCGCTTCGTCCGCAACCCGTTGCTCGATCCCAAAGCCAAGCAGGCCGTTCCGGAAGGCACCCTGGCCGAACTGAAGCGCTTCTACTACGACACCGCGCAGACCGCGAACAAGAGCGCGATGTCGGCGCTCACGGCCATCATTCCGACCTCGCAGATCGTGTTCGGCACGGATTTCCCGTATCGAACCAGTCTCGATCACGTCAGGGGATTGCAGGACTGCGGCGTCTTCAGCGCGGCGCAACTCGCGGACATCGAACGCAACAACGCGCTGAAGCTTCTCCCGCGCCTGGCGAGCTAGCGCGGTGGGATGAAGGTCGGTCCGACCGAGCGGATCGGTTTGTTGTCGGACGTCGAGCCGGCTTGATCCGGAGGCGATGCGGAATCCGTCGCGGGAGCGCCGGCCCCGCCCGTCGTGACGGCGGCGCCCTTCCTGGAGGCCGCGGGTTTCACCATCACCCGCTGCTGCATCTTCTTCGCGCTCTCCTCGGTGACGATGATGTCGCCCTGCTGTTCGGCCGCGGCCTTGTCGTCAATGGACTTCAGCGCATCCGACCAGGTCTGCCCGGGGGCCTTGCACGAGCAGGACGGATTGAACTCGTTGCGATAGCGGAACGCGTTGGGAAGCGAGGTATAGGGCTGGCCGCTGACGTTCACCGCCTGGTTCATGTCCTCGCCGGGATTGCGATGCGAATACAGCACCGCTTCCGCCGCCGGACACAGCGCCTTGCAGCTCCGCTCATCGTCCTGAAAGCGCGCGGGCGTGGTGGCGAACGAGATCGGGAAATAGGCGCCGTCGCAGGTGCGCACGCAGACGGTGCGAAAGGTTCCGGATGGCGCGCCGTTGTCGACGCCCATCGGCGGAGCGCCGGGATTGCCGTTGTTGTTATTGCTGAACAGGTTTTCGAGAAAGTTGCCGGACCCGCGCGCGGCATTGGCATATTGCGGCCCGCAATTGTTCTGACCGAGAGCGGTGAGCACGGAGCGCCGCTGGTTGTCGCGATCGGCGCCGCCGAAACCGCCGCCGCGAAGCCGTTCGAGGCTGTTGGTGATCTGGTCCAGGTTGGCCCGCATCTGCTGGATCTGGTTATTGACCGGGCCGCATTGCGCCGACTGGCCGTTGAACAGCGAGAAGAATCCGGAGCTGTCGCAGCCCATGCGCTTCGCCTGCATGGCGACGCGGTCGAGTTCACCCTGCTGCTTGGTGGCGGCATCCTGATAGCGGCGGATCTGCTCGTCCTTCGCCGGATCGGTGCTGCCGCCGCGATCGATCGTCGCCAGTTGGGCTTCGAGGCGCGGACAGATCGGATTGACCGGTGCGCCCTGTCCGGGCGGCGGTCCCGGCGGGTTGTTCATTTGCGCGGAGGCATCGCCGCAAAACGAAAGCGCGCCAAGCAGGGCGGCGCAGGCCATGATCCGACTGATGCGAGGAGCGGTCCAGGGAGCGGTCAATGTCTTGGGCCTATCCTTGGGCTGTCCGGTCACAAGGGGTCGCGAGATATCACGACACCGACCGATAGGCCATAGCCGCCGGTTTCGGCAACGGCACGTCGTTTCCGGGGCGCCGGTGTGGCAGATCCGCCGCAGCCGTTGTCAATGACATCAGCGCTGGCAGGTAATTGCGACGTATTCGTCGCAATTACCGCGCGGACAGGTGCCGGCGGTCTTGGGAACCGAACCGGTAATCTCGTCGGGATCGACACGCCGGTAGGACGAGGCCTGCGCAAAATCCCGTGATTGGCAATAGGAGCGCGCGGCCGAGGCGCCGCAGCGGTCGCCCCTGGCCAGGCATTGGTCGACCCCATAGCCGTCGCCCTGGTTGGCGATGATGAAAATGCGGCTTTCGGCGGAAGCCGCCGTCGCCGCGACGAGGGAGAGGGTGGCCAGAGCCGCCGCAAGGAATCGCATGGGACACCGGGGAAATGGAAGAGTCGCTCTCATTCGATAAACCCAAAGGGTTAAGAATGATTAACTATGGAGGGCCGGACCTTTCCGGGCAGAAAGCGGCTTTTTCGCGGCTCTTGACGCGCTGCCAGGTTTTGTCCCATGGTGTTTTTCATGAACGGTCTCCTCGCCATTTGCTGCATTTGCCGCGAGATTACGAGCTAGCGATTCGCTGGCTGAGGCCGTCTTTTCTCCAAAGAGATTTCTCCAAAGAGATCATGGGACGCCCGGCCGGCGCAGGCACGGATGGGATTTCCATGGAACTGCGACTCTACGATACGCTGAGCAAGGACAAGCGGCCCTTCGAGCCGCTCGATCGCACCAACGTGCGCATGTATGTCTGCGGGCCGACGGTCTATGACTTTGCCCATATCGGCAATGCGCGGCCGGTCATCGTCTTCGACGTGCTGTTCCGGCTGCTGCGGCACCTCTATGGCGCCGACCACGTCACCTATGTCCGCAACATCACCGACGTCGACGACAAGATCAACGATCGTGCGGTGCGGGATTTCCCCGGGCTGCCGCTGAACGAGGCGATCCGCAGGGTTACGGAACAAACCGAGCGGCAGTTCCACGAGGACGTCGATGCGCTGGGCTGCCTGCGGCCCACGGTCGAGCCGCGCGCGACCGAGCATATCGCCGAAATGCGGGCCATCATCGAGAAGCTCGTCGCCGGCGGTTTTGCCTATGTCGCCGAGGATCACGTGCTGTTCTCGCCGCAGGCGATGAACGCGGCCAATTCGGTGCTGCCGCGCTATGGCGCGCTCGCCAATCGCTCGCTCGACGAAATGATCGCCGGCGCCCGCGTCGACGTCGCGCCCTACAAGCGCGATGCGACCGATTTCGTGCTGTGGAAACCCGCCAAGCCCGGCGAGCCGTCCTGGCCGTCACCCTCGGGCATCGAGGTCGAGGGACGGCCCGGCTGGCACATCGAATGCTCGGCGATGGCGTGGAAGCATCTCGGCGAAGCGTTCGACATTCACGGCGGCGGCATCGATCTCGTGTTTCCGCACCACGAGAACGAACTGGCGCAGACCAGCTGCGCCTTCCATGCCCCGCGCATGGCCAACGTCTGGATGCACAACGGCTTCCTCCAGGTCGAGGGCGAGAAGATGTCGAAAAGCCTCGGCAACTTCGTCACCATCAGGGAACAGCTGGCGGACTGGCCCGGCGAGGTGCTGCGACTCAACATGTTGAAGACGCACTATCGCTCGCCGATCGACTGGACGCTGAAGGCGCTCGAAGAGAGCGCAAAGACGCTCGACGACTGGTACAGGATCACTGCCGATGCGCACGACGGCGAGCCGTCGGAGGCAATCATCGAGGCGCTTTGCGACGACCTGAACACGCCGCAGATGATCGCTTTGCTGCATGGACTGCGGAACGGCGCCGCATCGGCAAGCGGGCAGGATCGCAACCGGTTCGCCGCATCGTTGCGCCTCCTCGGATTCCTGTCCGAGAGCGCCGCGCAGTGGGAGGGCCGCAAGCGGCAGGCCAGCGGTCTCGACCCGAACCGGATCGATGGGCTGATTTCCGAGCGCACCGCCGCCCGCGCCCGCAAGGACTTCAAGGAATCCGATCGCATTCGCGACGAACTCGCTGCGATGGGGGTCGTCATCAAGGATTCCAAGGAAGGCACGACCTGGGAGATCGCGCGATGACCCGACCCGACACGCCTTTCCCGAAACACTGGCGCTACTACATCTTCATCAAATGGGCCGTCATCGCAGGCGCCGTCGTGCTTGCCTTGAAACTGTTCGGAGTGGTCTAGCGCCATGGGTCAGAGCCTGCCCAAACCAGCACTGCGGCCGTTCCTCCCCGCCGACACCCCCGTGTTGGCGGCGATCTTCGTTGCCGCGATCGAGGAATTGACCGGCGACGACTACAGCACGGCGCAGCAGGAGGCCTGGGCGGCAGCGGCGGCGGATGAGGACGCCTTTGGCAAGAAACTCGCAGGCGAACTGACGCTGATCGCGACCTTGCAGAATTCGCCGGTGGGATTTGCCTCGCTGAGGGGCCAGGACCACGTCGACATGCTCTATGTCCATCCCGGCGCGGCCGGGCAGGGCGTCGCCTCGATGCTGTGCGACGCGCTGGAGAAACTCGCCGGCGGCCGCGGCGCCAAGAGCCTGACCGTCGATGCCAGCGACAACGCGCAGCCGTTTTTCGCCAAGCGGGGCTATGTCGCGACGCAGCGCAACACCGTCACCGTCAATGGCGAGTGGCTGGCCAACACCACGATGCAGAAGACGCTCGGCGCGGATGCGCCGCCAAGGGGTACCCCATGAGCCGCGAACGCCTCTATTTGTTCGACACCACCTTGCGCGACGGCGCGCAGACCAACGGCGTCGATTTCACCCTGCACGACAAGCGGATCATCGCCGAGATGCTCGACGATCTCGGCATCGACTATGTCGAGGGCGGCTATCCCGGCGCCAACCCGACCGACACCGAGTTCTTTGCCAACAGGCCGCGCCTCAATCACGCCCGCTTCACCGCGTTCGGCATGACGCGCCGCGCCGGACGCTCCGTCTCCAACGATCCCGGCGTTGCCGGGCTGCTCGAAGCCAAGGCGGATGCGATCTGCTTTGTCGCGAAATCCTCGGCCTACCAGGTGCGGGTCGCGCTCGAGACCACCAACGAGGAGAACCTCGCCTCGATTCGCGACAGCGTTGCGGCAGCCAAGGCCCAGGGCCGCGAGGTCATGCTCGACTGCGAGCATTTCTTCGACGGCTACAAGGAGAACCCGGAATTCGCGCTCGCCTGCGCCAAGGCCGCCCATGAGGCCGGCGCACGCTGGGTGGTGCTGTGCGACACCAATGGCGGCACCATGCCAAACGAGATCGAGACCATCGTCGGCGAGGTGGTCAGGCATATCCCGGGCGATCACGTCGGCATTCACGCCCACAACGACACCGAACAGGCGGTCGCCAATTCGCTCGCCGCGGTGCGCGCCGGCGCCCGGCAGATCCAGGGCACGCTGAACGGGCTCGGGGAGCGCTGCGGCAACGCCAATCTGTGTTCGCTGATCCCGACATTGAAGCTGAAGCGCGAATTCGCCGACCAATTCGAGGTCGGGGTCTCGGACGAGAAGCTTGCGAGCCTGATGCAGGTGTCGCGCAGCCTTGACGACATGCTCAACCGCGCGCCGAATCGCCATGCGCCCTATGTCGGCGAAAGCGCCTTCGTCACCAAGGCCGGCATTCATGCGTCCGCCATGCAGAAGGATCCGCAAAGCTACGAACATGTGCTGCCGGAAAAGGTCGGCAACCGTCGCAAGGTGCTGGTGTCAGACCAGGCGGGACGCTCGAACGTCATCGCCGAACTCGACCGTGCCGGCATTGCCTATGAGAAGAACGATCCGAAGCTGGCGCGCCTGGTCGAGGAATTGAAGGAGCGCGAGGCGGCGGGCTTTGCCTATGAATCGGCCAATGCCTCGTTCGATCTGCTGGCGCGCCGCACGCTCGGGCGCGTGCCGGACTATTTCCGGGTCGAGCAGTTCGACGTCAATGTCGAGCAGCGCTACAACGCCAACGGCCAGCGCGTCACGGTGGCGCTCGCGGTGGTGAAGGTCGATGTCGACGGCGAGCGGCTGATCTCGGCGGCCGAGGGCAATGGCCCGGTCAACGCGCTTGACGTCGCGCTGCGCAAGGACCTCGGCAAGTACCAGAAATACATCGAAGGCCTGAAGCTGATCGACTATCGCGTGCGTATCCTCAATGGCGGCACCGAGGCCGTGACGCGGGTGCTGATCGAGAGCGAGGACGAGGCGGGCGAGAGCTGGACCACGATCGGCGTGTCGCCGAACATCATCGACGCCTCGTTCCAGGCGCTGATGGATTCGGTGATCTACAAGCTGGTCAAGTCAGGCGCGCCGGCGTGAGGGCAGTGAACGAAGGGATTCGATGGGAAGTACCGTTATTGCGAGCGAAGCGAAGCAATCCATGTTTCAACGCGGCGAGGCATGGATTGCTTCGTCGCTTTGCTCCTCGCAATGACGGCAAAGGCGAGGAAATGATCGACCATATTTCCGTCGGCGTCAGCGACCTCGATCGCGCGGCGCGGTTCTATGAAGCGGCGCTGGCCGCGCTCGGCCTGTCGCGCCTGGTGAGCCGGCCGGCGACGATCGGCTTCGGCAAGTCCTATCCGGAATTCTGGATCAATCTGCGCCCGGGCATGATGCAGGTCCCGCCGGAGAGCGGCGCGCATGTCTGCCTGCGCGCCAGGACGACCGAGGAGGTCGATGCCTTCCATGCGGCGGCGCTGAACGCCGGTGGCCGCTCCGACGGCGCGCCGGGCCCGCGGCCGCATGATCGCGTCAGCTACTACGCGGCCTTCGTTGTCGATCCCGACGGCAACCGGATCGAGGCGGTGACGTTTCCCAGCGCGTGAGCGGCTAGAGCTTGTGCGCGATCTCGGGCGCCATTTCTTTTTCGGATTCGGGGGCGGCCGCCGCTGCCGCCTGCAGTTGCGGCAGGATGTCCTCGACGCGTTCGGCCTTGAGGATATCGAACGACAGGCTGGGGCGGATGAATTCCGTCGTACGCATGTGCGTGAACAGGGCCAGCAGCGGTTCCCAGAACCCGTCGATGTTGGCGAGCAGGACCGGCTTGGCGTGGCGGCCGAGCTGCTTCCAGGTCAATTGCTCGACCAGTTCTTCCAGCGTGCCGACGCCGCCGGGCATCGCCACGAAGGCATCCGAGTGCTCGAACATCAGCCGCTTGCGTTCGTGCATGTCGGGCGTGACGATGAGTTCCTGAACCCGGGTGAGCGCGTTCTCGCGGGTGGTCAGGAAGTCGGGAATGATGCCGGTGACGCGGCCGCCGTGATCGAGCACCGAACTCGCGACTGCGCCCATCATGCCGAGCGAGCCGCCGCCATAAACGAGGCGGACATCGTTCTCGGCGAAGACTTTTCCGAGGCCCTTGGCTGCTTCCATGAAGCGGGGATTTGTGCCCGGGCCGGAGCCGCAATAGACACAGACTGTGCGAATAGTATTCATCCCCGCCATGTTGCACTGCGACGCGTGGGCGTCAAGATTAATGGATGCGGCCATGATCCGTTACGGTAAAGGGGGATGATGTGGCACCAGGGACAAATCGGAAAAGAATCGGTTCCGGCGAGGGTGCGTATCGCGCCCGAGCGCTCTATATGACGAAACGAACAATGAACGAGAAAGACCGGCGTGACCGCGCGCCTTCAGGCTCCGATTGATGGCTGATCCTCATACGTCCCCGCACGCCGGCGCAGAGCCGCCATCCCCAAATAGCCAGGCAGAGCAGGCGACCCTGATGGGGACGCTGGTGCATCTGTGGCCCTACATCTGGCCGGGCGACCGTGCCGACCTCAAGATGCGCGTGGTCTGGTCGGTGGTGCTGCTGCTGGTGGCGAAGGTCGCCACGCTGGCGATCCCTTTCGCCTTCAAATGGGCGATCGACGCGCTGACCGGCCCGGGCTCGGCACCGGTCCAGCCGTCGAACTGGATGTTGTGGCTGATCGCCTCGCCGCTGATCATGACCGCAAGCTACGGCGCGATGCGGGTGCTGATGGCGGTCCTGACGCAATGGCGCGACGGTATTTTCGCCGGTGTCGCGATGCATGCGGTGCGCAAGCTCGCCTACATCACCTTCGTCCACATGCACGAATTGTCGCTGCGCTTCCATCTCGAGCGCAAGACCGGCGGGCTGACGCGGGTCCTCGAGCGCGGCCGCGGCGGTATCGAAGTGATCGTGCGGATGGTGATCCTGCAATTGATCCCGACCGTCGTCGAGGTGTCGCTGCTGCTCGGCGTCCTGCTCTGGCAGTTCGACTGGCGCTATGTGCTGGCGACCCTGCTGATGGTCGCGATCTACATGTACTACACCTACATCGCGACCGAATGGCGGATCGGGATCCGCCGCAAGATGAATGATTCCGACACCGAGGCGAACACCAAGGCAATCGACTCGCTGCTGAACTACGAAACGGTGAAATATTTCGGCGCGGAGCAGCGGGAAGCGCAGCGCTACGACCGTTCCGTCGAGCGCTACGAGCAGGCGAGCGTGAAGGCCTATACTTCGCTGGCCGTGCTCAATGCCGGGCAGGCGGTCATTTTCACGATCGGCCTGACCGCGACCATGCTGATGTGCGCACTCGGCGTGCGCAGCGGGCACAACACGGTCGGCGATTTCGTCATGATCAACGCCATGATGATCCAGCTCTACCAGCCGCTCAACTTCATGGGCATGGTCTATCGCGAGATCAAGCAGGCGATCATCGACATCGAAAAGATGTTTGGCGTGCTGGCGCGCGATCCCGAGATCAAGGATGCGCCGGGCGCCAAGGCGCTGGTCGTGACCTCGGGTCACGTGCGCTTCGACGATGTCCGGTTTGCCTATGATCCGGAGCGTCAGATCCTCAAGGGCCTGAGTTTCGAGGTGCCCGCCGGCAAGACGGTCGCGATCGTAGGTCCCTCCGGGGCCGGAAAATCCACCATTTCGCGGCTGCTGTTCCGCCTCTACGACATCTCCGGCGGCAGCATCACGATCGACGGCCAGGACATCCGCAGCGTGACCCAGGAATCCCTGCGCGCCGCGATCGGCATGGTGCCGCAGGACACCGTGCTGTTCAACGACACCATCCGCTACAACATCCGCTACGGCCGCTGGGACGCCAGCGATGCCGAGGTCGAACAGGCGGCGCAACTGGCGCAGATCGACGGCTTCATCCGCCTGGCGCCGAGGGGATATGAAACCCAGGTCGGTGAGCGTGGCCTGAAATTGTCCGGTGGCGAAAAGCAGCGGGTCGCGATCGCCCGCACGGTCCTGAAGGCGCCGCCGATCCTCCTGCTCGACGAGGCGACCTCGGCGCTCGACAGCCACACCGAACACGAGATCCAGGAATCGCTCGATCGTGTCTCGCGCAACCGCACCTCGCTGGTGATCGCGCACCGGCTCTCCACCATCGTCGGCGCGGACGAGATCATCGTGCTGGACCAGGGGCGCATCGCCGAGCGTGGAACGCATGCCGAACTTCTGGCACACAGCGGGCTCTATGCCAGCATGTGGAACCGGCAGCGCGAGGCCGAGGAGGCGCGCGAACGGCTGGCGCGGATCGCCGACGACAACGAGGCGCCCAACCGGGTGCCGCCGCCGGTCGATGATCCGGTCGATGATCCCCTGGCGAGCGCGGCAGAGTGACCTTGCGAATGGTCGTCGATCCGTTCTAATCCTCTCCCGCCGCGACCCACGTTCGCGGCGCTCGACCCTCTCCCGCAAAGGAGGAGGGGACGACAGACCGACCAGGCAACTCCGGCGAAGCAAATCATGTCCATTGCCAATTCGATCCGCGCGCAGATCCCGCCGATCCATCCCGAAGGCTACCCCTTCATCGGAGGTTTCGCGTTCCTCAGCCTGATCCTGTTCTGGATCTGGACGCCGTTTGGCTGGATCGGCACCATCCTGACCGTGTGGTGCGCGCTGTTTTTCCGCGATCCCGTTCGGGTGACGCCGGTGCGCGACGGCGTCGTGGTGGCGCCGGCCGACGGGCGCATCTCGATGATCGCGCCGGCCTTGCCGCCGGCCGAACTCGGGCTCGGCGATCGGCCGCTGCCGCGCATTTCGATCTTCATGAGTGTGTTCAACTGCCACGTCAATCGCAGCCCCGTGGCCGGCCGCATCGAGCGCATCGCCTACCGGCCCGGCGCCTTCATCAACGCCGAGCTGGACAAGGCGAGCGAGGACAACGAGCGCAATTCGCTGGTGATCGCCACGCCGAACGGACGCATTGGCGTCATCCAGATTGCCGGGCTGGTGGCCCGCCGCATCGTCTCCTTTGTCCGTGAGGGGCAGTCGATCGGGGTGGGCGAGCGGTTTGGCCTGATCCGGTTCGGATCGCGCCTGGACGTCTATCTGCCGCAGGGCACGCGCGCGCTGGTTTCGGAAGGGCAGACCGCGATTGCCGGCGAGACCATTCTGGCCGATCTCGAAGGGGACGGCGTGGCGCCGACGTTCCGAACTTCGTAAACCCTCGCACTCTCTTCGTCGGCGAACTTCGAACCGTGTTCGCGCGAACCTGGCGCGCCGACTGGAGGCCGAGGCGTCCCGTTGGGCTCTGCCGCCATGGCGGAACCCGGCTGAGACTGCTATAGTGGCCTGATGGACTTCGACCCCCGATCCTCCGAGTTGCGCCGCCGCCGCTTTCGACCGATCCCGGTGCGATTGCTGGTGCCCAATTTCATTACGCTCCTGGCCATCTGCGCGGGCCTGACGGCGATCCGGCTGTCAACGGAAGGACGGGTGGAACTGGCCTTGTACGCCATCGTGTTCGCGGCCTTCCTCGATGGCATCGATGGCCGCATCGCGCGCCTGATCAAGGGCCAGTCGAAATTCGGCGCCGAACTCGACAGCCTGGCCGATTTTGTGAACTTTGGGGTGGCGCCTGGGCTGATCCTGTACTTCTGGCAGCTGCACGAGCTGAAGAATGGCGGCTGGATCGCCGCCATGGTGTTTGCCATCAGTGGCGGATTGAGGCTCGCGCGCTTCAACGCCTCGATCGACGATCCGAACAAGCCGGCCTTTGCCGCGAACTACTTCACCGGCGTTCCGGCGCCGATGGGCGCGATCACCGTGCTGCTGCCGATCTACCTGACCTTTCTCGGCCTGCCCAAGCTGCCGGCGGTGCTGACCGCGTGCTATACGCTTTTGATCGCGGTCCTGATGGTGTCGCGGTTGCCGGTGTTTTCCGGCAAGACGGTGCGCATGCGCGTTCCCCCGGAGCTGGTGCTGCCGGTGTTCGTCTCGGTGGTCTTCTTCATCGCGCTCCTGATCGCATATCCCTGGTCCATCCTCTCCGCGGGCTCCTTGCTCTATCTCGTGAGCCTCCCGTTCGGTTGGAAGTCCTATCGCGATCATGCGCGGAAGGCCGCCAGCGGATCAGTGACGCCTGCCGAGGTCGCGTCCGAAGCTGCAGCAGATCCCACCTATTCCGCGGCGCCCGCGGCAGCCCCCGAGAACGATCGGCCCGAGCGGCTGCATTAAGGTCGTGAACTCCTCGCTTGGACCGGGAGCGGGTCCCTTTGCCGACCATCGGCCGTCGGCTATACCGGGTCATGGAGTGCCAACAAGAGCCCTCCCGTGAAACTCGGAGAAACGCCGTGACCGCAGCCCCGCTTGCCCCGTCCGTCCTTGAAGCGCTGGCGCGCTACGACACGCCGACCATCTGCAACGCGATGGAAGTGGTCGCGCCGGAGCGGCGGCTGATCGGTTACACCACCAGGCCCCTGGTCTGCCCGTTCCCCGATCTGCCGCCGATGGTGGGCTATGCCCGCACGGTGACGATCCGTTCCGTGGTGCAGTCGGGCCTGCCGGCTGCCGAGCAGGCCAAGCGACGCATCGACTATTACGAATATGTCGGCACCGGCCTCGGACCCCGCATCGCGGTGATCCAGGATATCGACGGTCCGGACGCAGGCTACGGCGCATTCTGGGGCGAGGTGCAGAGCTCGGTGCACAAGGCGCTCGGCTGTCTCGGCGTCGTCACCGACGGTTCGATCCGCGACATCCCGCAATGGGCGCCGGGTTTCCAGGCACTGGCGGGCTCGATCGGTCCCTCGCATGCCTGGGTCCATGCCGAGAGTTTTGGCGGCGAGGTGCGGGTCGCCGGCATGACCGTGCGCTCCGACGACCTGATCCACGCCGACCGCCACGGCGCGATCGTGATCCCGATCGATATCGCCGCCAAATTGCCGGAGGCTTGCGAACTCTGCGGCCGCCGCGAGACCCCGATCCTGGAGATCGCACGCGCCAAGGATTTCAGCCTCGAGAAGCTGAAGGACGCGTTGAAGAGGTCGGCGGAGATCCATTGAAACGTCAGAGGTCTTCGTCATGACGACCCCGGCAAGGCGGCGCCGATCACGAGATCGACTCCGCCGCCGGACAGTTCGCCGCTGAAGGCGACCTCATCATTGCTACGAACGCCCTTGCCGGATCAGGACATGGAAACAGATGCAGCACGAGGCACGAACCGCTTCTTCGACTACGTCTGGCGCTTCAACGCGCTGGCGATAGCTGCGGCCGCGATCCTTTGTATTCTCTTAGGGGTGTACGCAGGGGTGACCATTTTCAAGCAGGAAACGCGATCCCGCCGGGTCACGAACGTGGTCAATATCGGCGACAAGGACAAAATATCCGAGGAATTCACGTTGGGGACCCCCAGCACCATCGCTGGTACGCAATATGTCCGAGTTCCGCTTTACCGGGGGCAGTCCTATAGCGGCGCAAGCTACTATTCCAAGAGCAGCGAGCAGAACGTCGTCAACTACCTGTTCCTGAATTCCTCCACCAATGAGAGCTGGTGGCTGTTCGAAAACGCGGGCCAGCTGCTCATTTCCAGCCAGGTGCTAACGAACAAGTTGAAAACCATGCCGGACGAGCACAACGCCGCCGTTGCAATAATCTATACCGTCGTTGAGAGAGACTCGAATGGCGACAACCGGTTGACGGACAAGGATGCCGTCTCGCTGGCGGCCAGCGACGTTGATGGAACCAAGTACAGAAAATTGATCGAGGGTATCGAACGACTCTACTCCGTCCAGCAGATAGCGGACGATAAGGTCCTCGTGCTCTATCTGAAGGACCAGAAGACCCTCTCCGAATTGTATAGCCTCCCGACCATAGTGCGGCTGCAGCAATCGAGCATTGCCAAAATCAACCCGCATTGAGCGTCAGAGTCGCGATCGCGAGCCTCGTTCTTACTTTCGTGGAAAAGCCGCAGGGAGCAATCGTAATGAACATGGCGGGCAAGACAGTCCTGATCACCGGCTCGACCGATGGCGTCGGCCGCTATGTCGCGGCCAAACTCGCAGGCGATGGCGCGCAGGTGCTGCTTCACGGACGTGACGCCTCGCGCGCCAAAGCGCTCGCCGACGAGATTGTGCGGGCGGGGCATCCCGCGCCGGCCTTCTATCAGGCCGATCTGGCGTCGCTGGCGGATGTCCGCCGGCTCGCCGCTGCGGTGCTGGCGGATCACGGCAAGCTCGACGTCTTCGTCAGCAATGCCGGGATCGGCTCGCGAACGAACGGGCCGGAGCGGCGCGCCAGTGCCGACGGTTTCGAGCTCAGATTTGCCGTGAACTATCTCGCAGGCTTCCTGCTGGCCTATCGGTTATTGCCGCTATTGGAGGACGCCGCACCCTCACGCATCGTCAATGTCGCGTCGCTGGGTCAGCATCCCATTGATTTCGACGATGTCATGATCACGAGGAACTACAGCGGCTCGCGCGCCTATGCGCAGAGCAAGCTCGCGCAGATCATGTTCACCATTGATCTGGCCGAGGAATTGAAGGGCTCGAGCGTGACCGTCAATGCGCTGCACCCGGCGACTTACATGAACACCACCATGGTGCGCGAGGGTGGCATCGCGCCGGTCTCCACCGTGGAGGAGGGCGGAGAGGCGATCCTGCACCTGGTTTCAGGCGATGACGTTGCAGGCAAGAGCGGCTTGTTCTTCAACGGCCTTCGCGAGGCCAGGGCCAATCCGCAGGCTTATGACGTCGCGGCGCGGCAACGTCTGCGCGCGCTGAGCCTGGAACTGACCGGGCTATCGTCGGTCTGACCACCGTGAGGCCACGCGCGATCCGAGGAGTATACCCTGAGCATCACGCGCACCGGTCCGGAACTGAGGCAATTTGCCAGCCGGGCGAGCCCGGAACATTCGGCTTCCGCGCTTGTTGGACCGGTTCATCCAACAAGGAGGCCGCAATGGCAACGGACCAAAAGGAATTCGGCAACCTCATCGGCAGTGACAAGGTCGAGGGTACCGCGGTCTACGGCGCGGACGATTCCAAGATCGGATCGATCGAACGCGTGATGATCGACAAGGTCAGCGGCAAGGTGTCCTACGCGGTGCTGGGCTTCGGAGGGTTTCTGGGTCTCGGCAACGAGCACTACCCGCTGCCGTGGCAGTCGTTGAAATATGATACCAACCTCGGCGGCTATCGCACCGGCGTCACCGAGAACCAGCTCCGCGGTGCGCCCAAATACAGCAGCGACACCGAATGGAACTGGGGCGATACCGGGCGCAGGCGGGCCCTCAATGACTATTACGGCGTGCCGTTGGCTTGACCGATTGCAGGCCGGGAGCGGTCCCTGCGCCGCTCCCGGCCGCATGCCCGCCACTGGGCGTCCGTCGATCGCGCACCAGTCATTGCTCCGGTCGACCATCATGATATCCGAATATCCGACGGACTGCGAAGAGGGCTCTCGTCCACCGTATGGTTAGCAGAGGGTTAAGCGGCGTCCGAACCGGTGTGGACCTGCACCTTCCAGTCGCAAGCGACTTAACCTTTACGCGTCTTTAAAGGGAGCCGACGTAGGTTCGAAACGCGCGGTTCCGGACGGGCCGTGCGCCGTCCAGCATGGCCGGCGGTTCGCGTGCGCGTTGGAGTCTTTGATGGATATCATGACTGGCGTCGGGCTGCTCACCGGCATCATCGTCGTCGCGGTGATGATGTTGTTGGGCGGCGATGTTCACATGTTCATCTCGGAACATGCCATGATCATCATCTTCGGCGGGTCGATCGCGGCCACCATGATCCGGTTTCCGCTTGGCGTGATGTTGCACGGGCTGCCGCTCGGCGCGAAGTTCGCCTTCACCATGAGCCGGCTGTCGGCCCGCGACCTGGTCGACGAACTCGCCCGCATTGCCGAAATCGCCCGCAAGCAGGGTCCGGTGGGGCTGGAAAAGGTCGAGACCGACGAACCGTTCCTCGCCAAGGGCATTCGTTACGTCGCCGACGGCTACGACCTCGAATTCATCCGCGACAATCTCGAGCGCGATCGCGACAACTTCCTGATGCATCTCGACGAGGGCAGCAAGATCTATCGCGCGATCGGCGACTGCGCCCCGGCCTTCGGCATGATCGGTACGCTGATCGGCATGGTGCAGATGTTCGCCAACATGACCGACCCCTCCAAGCTCGGTCCGTTCATGGCGACCGCCTTGCTCGCGACGCTCTATGGCGCGCTGGTCGCCAACCTGTTCTGTCTGCCGATCGCCGACAAGCTGCATGGCAAGAAGGTGGACGAGGAGACCAACCGGACCTTGATCATCGACGGCATTCTGATGATCCGGGATTCGAAGAGTCCGGCACTCGTCCGCGAAATGCTGTTGGCCTATCTGCCGGAAAAGCATCGTCAAGACGAAGGCGAGCCGGTCCCGGTCTAAGCACCCCGCGCGCGCGGCCCGCGACCATCCTGAAGGCAGTCAATGGCAAAAAAGAAAAAAGTGGAGGAGCATGCGGGAGGGCACGGCTGGTTCGTGACTTTCGCCGATCTCATGGGCCTGATGATGAGCTTCTTCGTGATGCTCGTCGCGTTTTCGACCATGGACAACAACAAGCTGAAGATCGTCGCCGGCTCGATGCGGGAAGCCTTCGGCTCGCAGACCGAGGTCCGTTACGCAGGCATCGTGGAGTCCGACGGACTGCCGACGCGACCCAAGCTCAAGAACGTCGAGCACGTCTCGCCCGAGGACAGCTCCAATACGCCGACACCCGACCAGCAGGAGCGGAGCCGGACTCAGGGGGCGCGTCTGAAGGTGGATCGCGAATTCGCCCTTGCATCCGCGTCGCTGCGCCAAGCCCTGCAGGACCTGCCCGAACTGACCGAGATCTCGAAAAACATCATGTTCGAGGAAACCAAGGAGGGTCTCAATATCGAGATCGTCGACCAGGACGGTCGCTCGATGTTCGCCGACGGCTCCAAGCAGCCTCTTGATCGGACGCGCCGGCTGGTCGAGAAATTGGCCGCGCCGCTGAGAGCGACCCCGCTGCGTGTCTCCATCATCGGTCACACCGCAGCCGGCTTCGTTCCGGCCCGGGGCGACTATGGTGCGTTCGATTTGTCCGCGGACCGCGCCAACGCGGTGCGCCAGATCCTCCAGCGGGAGGGGCTGCCCGCATCCCATGTGTTCGCGGTCTCCGGGAAGGCGGACTCGCAGCCGCTGTTTCCCGACGATCCCTCGCTCGCGGCGAATCGCCGCGTGACGATCACCCTGATGCGGGAAGCGCCGGCGCTGCCGCCTGATCTGAAGCCGTAGGACCGGCCGGCTACCATAATACCTATGAAATGAAGCCACGGCGCCGGCCGGGTGTGGTCCTTGTGTCACGCCCGCAACCGTTCGCGCCTGCTATACTTATATAAACTGTGTCGGGACGGACGGTCTTCACGGCTTCGTATCCGAGCAAAAGAAAGCGCCCAACCCCGCATGGCGATCAGCGTCTCTTCAGGCGAAACCCAGACCGAATCAGCAAGCGCGAGCTTCTGGTCGCTGACGCTGGGCAGCATAGGGGTGGTGTTCGGCGACATTGGAACCTCGCCCCTTTACGCCTTCCGTGAGGCTGTCGCCGGCGCGGCGCACGGGCAACCCGTCACGCGCATCATGGTCCTGGGTGTCCTGTCGCTGATCCTCTGGGCCCTGTTCGTCGTCGTCACCGCCAAATACGTCCTGCTGCTCCTGCGCGCCGACAACAATGGCGAGGGCGGAACGCTGTCATTGATGGCGCTGGGCCAGCGCGCGCTCGGCCGCAGGAGCTGGCTGCTGCTGGCGCTCGGCGTCGTCGGGGCGTCGATGTTCATCGGCGATTCCATGATCACGCCGGCGATCTCGGTGTTGTCGGCGGTCGAGGGCCTCAAGCTCGCGGCGCCTGCGCTCGAGCACTACGTCATCCCCGTCACGGTGTTGATCCTGGTGCTGCTGTTCTCGGTGCAAAGCAGCGGCACGGCCCGCGTGGCGTCGGCTTTCGGCCCGGTGATGGTGGTCTGGTTCGCCAGCCTCGCAGTGATGGGTGTGGTCCATATCAGCGACGATCCCTCCGTGCTTGCCGCGATCAATCCCGTCTATGCAGTCCAGTTCCTGCTGTCGCATGGAACGGTCGGACTGGTGACACTGGGGGCTGTCTTTCTGGCGGTGACCGGAGGGGAGGCGCTGTATGCCGATCTCGGCCATTTCGGGCGCAGGCCGATTCAGGCCGGGTGGCTGTACTTCGTGCTGCCGTCGCTTCTGCTCAACTATTTCGGCCAGGGAGCGCTGGTGCTGTCGGACCCGACGGCGATCGAGAATTCCTTCTATCGAATGGTTCCCGAGGTGCTGCTGTTGCCGTTGGTGGGGCTGGCGACCGCCGCGACCGTCATTGCCAGCCAGGCCGTCATCACCGGCGCCTATTCGCTGACCCGCCAGGCGGTTCAACTCGGCCTGCTGCCGCGCTTCGAGGTCCGTTACACCTCGGAAACGCACGCGGGACAGATCTATCTGCCGCGGGTCAACACGCTGCTGCTGATCGGCGTGTTGTTGCTGGTGTTGCTGTTCCGCTCCTCCAGCGGGCTCGCATCCGCCTACGGAATCGCCGTGTCCACGACCATGGTCGCCGACGGCATCATGGGTTTCGTGGTGATCTGGAAGTTGTGGAACTGGCGGGCGGCGACAGCGGCCGCATTGATCATTCCCTTTGTGACCGTCGATCTCACCTTCTTCAGCGCCAACCTCCTGAAGCTGTTCGAGGGCGCCTGGGTGCCGCTGCTGTTCGGGATCTTGATGGCTGTCATGATCTGGACCTGGCGGCGGGGTTCAACGATCCTGACGGCGAAAACCAGGCGTATCGAGGTGCCGCTGGACGATTTGATCAAGAGCCTTGAAAAGCGTCCGCCGCACATCGTGAAGGGGACCGCGATCTTTCTCACCAGCGACCCGACCTCGGTTCCGACGGCCCTGTTGCACAATTTGAAGCACAACAAGGTGCTGCACGAGCACAACGTGATCCTGACGATCGAGACCGCGCAGACCCCGCGCGTCGATCCATCGGAACGCGTGCGGATGGAGCAAACCAGCAACAAGTTCGCCAAGGTGCGGCTGCGATTCGGTTTCATGGAGCAGCCCAACGTACCCAAGGCGCTGGCGATCGCCCGCAAACTTGGCTGGCAGTTCGATATCATGTCGACGTCGTTTTTCGTCTCGAGGCGGTCCCTGAAACCGTCGAAACAGTCGGGCATGCCGACCTGGCAGGATCGACTTTTCATCGCGCTGAGCCGCTCGGCCAACGACGCCACCGACTATTTCCAGATTCCGACGGGCCGGGTGGTCGAGGTGGGGACGCAGGTCACGATCTGATCCGGCACAAATGTACCATCATGCAATTTTGCATGGCGCAGGCCGAAAAAAGCCTATGCCATGCACTCGGCGCGGGGCTATAAGCCGCTGGTTTTGCTTCCAAGCAGTGAAGCATCTGAGGCCAGTGTTCCCATGACAACTGATGTTGCAACTCCCGCCCCGGAAACGACGGCGGCCAAAGCACATGGCGAAAGCCACACGACCGCCAGCTTTGCCGCTCTGACACTGGGCAGCATCGGCGTCGTCTATGGCGATATCGGTACCAGCCCCCTCTATGCGTTGCGCGAGGCCGTGGTCGCCGCCAGCGCCGGAGGAGATGTCACCCGCCTGGCCGTTCTCGGGGTCGTCTCCCTGATCCTCTGGGCGTTGATGATCGTGGTCACCCTCAAATATGTGGTGATCCTGCTTCGCGCCGATAACCACGGGGAGGGCGGCACGCTGGCGCTGATGGCGCTGGCGCAGCGCGCGGTCGGGCGGGGCGCCGGCACGATCGTGCTGCTCGGCATCATCAGCGGCGCGTTGTTCTATGGCGACGCGGTGATCACGCCGGCGCTGTCGGTGCTCTCGGCGATCGAAGGTATCAAGCTGGTCACCGCGGCATTCGACCCCTATGTCGTGCCCCTGACGGTGATCATTCTGGTCGTGCTGTTCGCGGTTCAGTCCCGTGGTACCGCCCGTGTCGCCGCGTTCTTCGGACCCGTGATGGTGGTCTGGTTCGGCATCATCGGGGTTGCCGCGGTTGCCCCGATCATGCGGCAGCCGGAAGTGCTGCTGGCGCTCAACCCGCTTTATGCCGTGTCGTTCATGCTGCATCACGGGGTGATCGGCTTTGTCACCCTCGGCGCGGTGTTTCTGGCCGTCACCGGAGCCGAGGCGCTCTACGCCGATCTCGGACATTTCGGCAAGCGGCCGATCCAGGCCGCCTGGACTTGCATCGTGCTTCCGACGCTTGCCCTGAATTATCTCGGGCAGGGCGCGCTCGTCATTGCCGATCCGAAAGCGATCGAAAATCCGTTCTTCCTGATGTTTCCCGATTGGGCATTGATTCCGATGGTGGCTCTCGCCACGGCGGCAACCGTGATCGCGAGCCAGGCCGTCATCACCGGGGCCTATTCGTTGACCCGCCAGGCGATCCAGCTTGGCCTGATGCCGCGGTTCGAAATCCGCCATACCTCGGAAGCGCATTCCGGCCAGATCTACATCCCCCGCATCACCCGGCTGCTGCTGATTGCCGTGGTGCTGCTGGTGCTGATGTTCCGCTCGTCGAGCGCGCTCGCGTCGGCTTACGGAATTTCGGTGACCGGCACCATGGTGGTCACGGCGATGATGGGCTTCGTCGTGATCTGGAAGGTCTGGCGCTGGTCGGCGTTTGCCGCGGCCGCGCTGATCGCGCCGTTCCTGTTCCTCGATCTGACCTTCCTCTCGGCCAACCTGCTGAAGGTGTGGGAGGGCGGTTGGGTCCCGCTCGCGCTCGGCGGCTTCGTGATGCTGCTCATGTACACATGGCGGCGCGGCAGCCGGCTGCTGTTCGAGAAGTCGCGCAAGCTGGAATTCCCGCTCGCCGATCTGGTCGCCATGCTCGAGAAGCGCCCGCCGCAGCGCGTGCCCGGCACCGCGGTGTTTCTGACCAGCGATCCCCTGAGCGCGCCGACGGCCCTGATGCACAGCCTCAAGCACTACAAGGTGCTGCACGAAAAGAACGTCATCCTCACCATCGAGGTCGCGCCGACTCCGCGCGTCGATCTCTCCGAGCGGGTCAGGCTGGAGCAGATCAGCCCGACGTTCTCCAAGGTCACGCTGCGGTTCGGCTTCATGGAATCGCCCAACGTCCCGAAGGCGCTGGCGATCGCGCGCAAGCTCGGCTGGCAATTCGACATCATGTCGACGTCGTTCTTCCTGTCCCGCCGTGCGCTCAAGCCCGCCGCGCATTCCGGCATGCCGCGCTGGCAGGACCATCTCTTCATCACGCTCAGCCGCTCCGCCAACGATGCCACCGACTATTTCCAGATTCCGAGCGGGCGGGTGGTCGAGGTGGGAACGCAGGTGACCATCTAGGAGCGGTCGCGGACGGCCCGCCAACAGCCTCGCAGCGCTTGATTTTCGTCGCCCGAGAGGTGAGGTTGGACATGGATGTCTCGGACCCGGCACGGGCCGTTGCGTCGATCGCGATGGATCATTGGGAGGATTGCGTGGCGAAGGTGCATGATTTGACGCCGGATGAGGTTTCCAAGGGGATGGCGGAGGGACGCTATCTCCTGGTCGACGTGCGCGAGCCGAACGAAGTTGCTGCGGAAGCCTATCCGGGGGGAATAGTCGTTCCGTTGTCGACCTTCGATCCAAACACTATTCCCGATCCGGAGGGCAAGCAGGTGGTGTTCGCCTGCCGCTCCGGCAAGCGCTCGGTGACGGCCTCGCTCGCGGCACAGGGGGCGGGGCTGCCCTATGACAAGCATCTCGAAGGCGGCATTCTGGGCTGGAAGGCGGCAGGTCTGCCCACCAGGACCGGCGGCTGAGGCATCATGACGTCGTTGAACAAGGTCTTCGCGGACCTTCCCGTCACCATCTTCGAGGCGATGTCGCAAGCCGCGCGCGACAACAACGCCATCAATCTCGGCCAGGGCTTTCCCGAAGGGCCGGGTCCGGAGGATATTCGCCGCGCTGCCGCCGACGCGGTGATGAACGGCTACAATCAGTACCCGTCGATGATGGGTATTCCGGAACTGCGGCAGGCCATTGCCGCCCATTACGCGCACTGGCACCGGCTCAAGCTCGATCCCATGACCGAAGTCATGGTGACGTCGGGCGGCACCGAGGCGCTGACCGCGGCGATTCTCGCGGTGGTCGAGCCCGGCGACGAGGTGGTGGTGTTCCAGCCGGTCTATGATTCCTATCTGCCGATCATCCGCCAGGCCGGTGGCATCCCGCGGCTGCTGCGTCTCGAACCGCCGCACTGGCGCTTGTCGGAGGAGATGCTGCGCAGCGCGTTCAGTCCCAAGACCAAGGCGGTGCTGTTCAACAACCCGCTCAATCCGGCCGCCGTGGTCTATCCGCGCGAGGATCTCGAGCTGCTGGCGCGGTTCTGCAGGGAGTTCGATACGATCGCGATCTGCGACGAGGTCTGGGAGCACGTGGTCTTCGATGGTCGCGAGCATATTCCGTTGATCACGATTCCCGGGATGCGCGACCGCACCATCAAGGTCGGGTCGGCGGGCAAGATCTTTTCGCTCACAGGCTGGAAGATCGGGTTCGTCTGCGCCGCGCCGCCGCTGTTGCGGGTGGCTGCCAAGGTGCACCAGTTTCTCACCTTCACCACCGCGCCCAACCTGCAGGCCGCCGTGGCCTACGGACTTGCCAAGCCCGATGATTATTTCGTCGACATGCGCAATGAACTCGCCAGGAGCCGTGACCGCCTCACGGCGGGGCTGGAGCGGCTCGGCTTTCCGGTCCTGAAGTCGCAAGGCACCTATTTCCTCACGGTCGATCTGTCGCCGCTGGGCTTGAATGAAACCGATGAAGCGTTCTGCAGGCGGATCGTGACCGACTACAAGGTCGCCGCTATTCCGGTGTCCGCCTTCTACGAGAAGGAGCCGGTGACGTCGGTGGTGCGGTTCTGCTTTGCCAAGAACGATGCGACGCTCGATACCGCGCTCGAACGCCTGTCCGACGCGGTGCATCGCCGATAGAAGGTCAATCTACGATGGGTGGCCGTACTCGTTTCTACATCCCGCTGGCCGCGGTGCTGGCGCTGCTCTCCCCGTCGGTGAAGGCGGAGCAGCGCACGGTCAATTTCTACAATTGGTCGAACTATATGGCGCCGGGCGTACTGGAGGACTTCACCAGGGAAACCGGCATCAAGGTGGTCTACGACACCTTCGACGCCAATGAGACGCTGGAAACGCGTCTGATGGCCGGGAAATCCGGCTATGACGTCGTCGTTCCCACTGCCTATTTCCTGCAGCGGCAGATCACCGCGAAAATCTTCCAGAAGCTCGACAAGTCGAAGCTGCCGAATCTCGCCAACGCCTGGCCCGTGGTGACGCAGCGCCTCGCCACCTACGATCCCGGCAATCTCTACGCCGCGAACTACATGTGGGGCACCACCGGCATCGGCTACAATGTGAAGCTGGCCCAGAAAATCCTCGGGCCCGACGCGACAATCGACAGCTGGGATATCGTCTTCAAGCCGGAAAACCTCGCCAGGTTCAAGGAGTGCGGCGTCCATATGCTGGATTCCGCCGATGATATTTTCCCCGCCGCGCTCGGCTATCTCGGTCTCGATCCCAATTCCACCAAACAGGCCGACCTTGAAAAGGCCGCCGACCTCGTTGCCAAGGTCAGACCCTCCGTCCGCAAGTTCCATTCGTCGGAATATCTGAGCGCGCTCGCCACCGGCGAGATCTGTCTCGTCGTCGGCTGGTCGGGCGACATCATGCAGGCGCGCAGCCGCGCCGCGGAAGCCAAGAGCGACGTCGAGATCGGTTATTCGATCCCGAAACAGGGCGCGCAGATGTTCTTTGACAATCTCGCGATTCCAGCCGACGCGAAGAACGTCGCGGAAGCCTATGAGCTCATCAATTACCTCTACCGGCCCGATGTCGCGGCGAAGAATTCAGATTTCCTGTCCTACGCCAACGGCAATCTGGCGAGCCAGAAACTGATCGATCCGAAGATTCTCAATGACAGGAACATTTACCCGGACGAGGCGACGCTCGCGAAGTTGTTCGTCATCACCGCGCGCGACCCGGCCACCCAGCGCATCATCAACAGGCTCTGGACCAAGGTGAAGACGGGGCGATAGTGGTCTCGTTGGCTTCCGTCATTGCGAGCGAAGCGAAGCAATCCATTTCGTTGCGCAAAGGAAGAGTGGATTGCTTCGTCGCTGCGCTCCTCGCAATGACGGTGTAAATTGAAAGGCCCAGAGGAGATCGATGAAGCAGCCGTGCGTGTACATCATGGCAAGCAAGCGTCATGGCACGCTCTACACTGGTGTCACCGCGAACCTACCACGGCGCCTTCGAGCACCGCGAGGGCCTGGTGAAGGGATTTTCGACCAAATATGGCTGCAAAATCCTCGTCTGGTACGAATTGCACGAGACCATGATCGACGCGATTACACGCGAAAAGCAGATCAAGGCCCGCAGTCGCGCAAAGAAATTGGCGCTGATCGAGGCGCTCAATCCAGTCTGGAACGACCTCTACGAGTCACTGGCGTGAGGTTGGCCCACGCTACCTCCGCGTCATTGCGAGCGCAGCGAAGCAATCCATACTTTACTTTCTTTCCGTGGGAAGAGTGGATTGCTTCGTCGCTGCGCTCCTCGCAATGACGGCAAGCTGTGTCCCCTACCGCCATCTCCGGTGCAGCCACAGCCACTGATCCGGATATTCGCGGACCCAGCCTTCGACCACCGAGGTGATCGCCTGCATCGTGCCCTGGACATCGATCTGGCCCGAGGCGTCGCGCACCGGCGGTATTTCCTCGGATAATTCGGCGCGGAAGCGGTGACCGGGCAGGCGGATGATCCGCACGCCGTGAACAGGGCACTCGATCTGACGCAAGAGCCGGGCGAGGGTGGGGTTGGCCCTGGTCTTGCGACCGAAGAACGTCACCTCGACGCCGCTGGTGAACCATTGGTCGACCTGGATGGCGACGTGCTGGCCCTTCTGCAGGGCCTCCGCAAGCTTGAAGGGAGCGTCACGGCCGGCCGGGATCAGCGTTCCCATCTTGACCTGGCGCAGCTCTTCGATGATGCGGTTGGCCGATGCGCTGTTGGGCCGGCGAAACAGGATCGCGGCATCGAGCCCATGGGCGACCGCGGCCACCGCGGGAAGCTCCCAGTTGCCGAGATGACAGAAGAAGATCAGCGCCGGTTTTCCGTCGAGCCGGAGCTGCGCAAACAGCTCATGGGTGCGCTGCTGGATCTCGATCCGGCTCAGTTCGGGATGCGCGGGATCGTGCTCCCAGATGTGATCGAGATGGGCGAACTCGGCGCCGAGCCGGCCGAGATTGTCCCAGACGCCGGCGAGAATGGTCTCGATCTCCTCGGGCGATTTCTCCGGGAATGCGGCGGTCAGGTTGGCGCGGCCGATGCGATCTTCGCGCAGCAATGGCCCGATCCGGCGCGTGATGCGGCCGAACAGGTCGGCGGTCTTGACGGGATCGAAATAGCGTGCCGTGCGCAACAGGCCGAAGGTCAGCGCGCCAACGGCGGCTTCGCCAAGCGGCTTGGTGGCGTCGCGTAACAGGGCCTTGGTGCGAGCCAGCAACGGGTGCATGGGTGGCCGCGCCGACTTAAGCCGGTTCGCGGGTCAGGATCAGCGAGGCGTTCTGGCCGCCGAAGCCGAAGGAGTTGGACATCACCGCCGTCACCCGCGCATCGAGGGCCTTGTTGGCAACCACGTTGAACGGGATCGCCGGGTCCGGAATCTCGTAATTGATGGTGGGCGGAATGCGCTGATGTTCGAGAGTCAGCAGCGAGATGATCGCCTCCACCGCACCTGCCGCGGAGATGGTGTGACCCACCATGGACTTGTTGGACGAGACCGGGACCTGCTTGGCGCGTTCGCCGAACACCGCGGAAATCCCAAGATATTCCATCTTGTCGTTTTCGGGCGTCGAGGTGCCGTGCGCATTGATGTGGTCGATGTGCTCCGGGGTCATGCCGGCATCGGCCAGTGACTTCAGCACGCAACCGATGATCGGCTTGCCGTCGGGGCTGGAGCGGGTGCGATGAAAGGAGTCGGTCAGCTCGCCGCAGCCGGCGAGGACGCCGAGGATCGGCGCGCCACGGGCGGTTGCGGCTTCGAGGCTTTCGAGCACCAGCGTGCCGGCGCCTTCGGCAATGACGAAACCGTCGCGATTCTTGGAAAAGGGTTTTGATGCGGCTTGCGGCGGCTCGTTCTGGGTCGACAGCGCCGACAGCAGCGAAAACCGCACCAGGGTTTCCGGATTGACTGTGCCGTCGGTCGCAACGCACAGCGCAGCATCGGTTTCGCCGCGGCGGATCGCCTCGACGCCGAGCTGGATCGCGGTCGCGCCCGACGCGCAGGCGGTCGACAGCGAGATCGGAGATCCCTTGGTCCCGAATTTCCCGGCCAGGTGAGCCGCCACCGAGCCGAACATGAAGCGATCATGGAAGGACGCGTATTGTCCGCCGCCGCTGATGCGCAGCAGGTCGTTATAGTCGACATCCTGTTTGCCGACCGCGCGTCCCAGCTCCATGCGCTGCGGCCATTCGACTTCGACAGGCGCCACGGCCAGAAACAGCGGTCCCGGGAAGTCGCCCTTGCTGCCGATACCGGACTGCGCGAGCGCTTCCTCGGTGGCCATTTCGCCCAGGCGCTCGCTGAGACCGGTCGAGGTGAATGGCTCGACAGGAGCGAAATCCACCGTGCCGGCCATCGTGGTCTTCAGGCTGTCGGTGGGAAAGCGCGTGATGGTGCGGATGCCGGACTCGCCCGCGGTGAGCCTGGTCCAATTGTCGGTCTTGCCGGCGCCCAGCGAGGTCACGATCCCCATGCCGGTGACGACGACGATCGGCCTGCCGAATGTATCGCGTGGTGCCATCTCTTCCCCCGCCAGTCAGTCCAGACTGCCTACTTGACCGCTTCGACCAGAGCCATGCCTTCGCCCCGCCAGTGCCCTGCGCCGACCACCACAATCTGGGACGGCGGACGCTGCATTTCAATCTCGGCGTCCGACGAACCGCTCGGAGGGAACAGTGCACCGCGCGAGAGCGAGAGTGCCGCAAGCCCCAATCCCAGCGGAAACTGGGTCTCCATGGTGTGACCGAATCGCGTGCCGGTCGCCCGCACGGCAAAATCAGCGTGCTTCTTTAGGAAGGCGCGCTCCTCCGACGTGACCGGCTCTGCTCCGGTCGTGCCGGTGATGATGGCGCCGCCGCCTTCGAGTGGACCGAGCTGCGACCACAGCTTGTCCAGTGTCGCCGTCACCTCGCCGGGCTGCTTGCGCATGCTGAGATCGGCGACGACGTTGGAAAGCCGCGCAAAGGGCTTGGCTCCGCGCGCCAACGCATGCTGCTTGGATTCGATCACGATGAACGCACCGGCCGACCCGAGTGCGAAGCCGGGCTGCTCCTTGCGCGCCCAGACCGGGGCAAACTTGTCCTTGAGGTTGAAGTCGCCGAATTCATAGAGAACCAGGAGGTCCTTGCGCTCGCCATTGTGCGAGCCGCCGATCAGCGCAATGTCGCTTTGCCCGGCTGCGATCCGGCTTGCTGCGTTCCGTGCCGCATCGACGCCAGCGACTTCCTCGCCCATGAAGGTGCGGGAGGTTCCGCAGACGCCGTGCACGATGGCGATGTTGCCGGCCAGCAGATTCGAAAGCTGGGCCAGGAACAGCGTTGGGCGCAAATCGCCCATCAGCCGTTCGTTGAGAAAGGCGGGAGCGCTGTTGCCCTTGGCCTGGGCGCTGAGAATGCCTGAGTCGACGGCGAGGTCGCGCTCACCCCCGCCGGCCGCGATGACCATGTCCATCCGGCCCAGGATGTCCTTGTTGCCCTTGACGCCAGCAGAGTCCAACGCCAGTCCAGCGGCATAGGTGCCGATGCGCTGCCAGGCTTCCATCTGCCGCTGATCGCCCTTTTTCGGGATCTGCGTATCGAGACTGACCTGGCACCAGGGATGAACGACGTAGGGCGCAAACGTCTTCTCGTCGACATTGATGCGGCCCTGGTTGAGCGCATCCCAGTTGGCATCCAGGCCCTCGCCGAGCGACGTGGCAAGGCCGATCCCGGTGATCCAGACTTCGATCGGCCCGGACGTCGCAGATGTCGTCTCAGTCATGACGGGAGAGCCTGTAAGGGAAAGTCAATGCGTTTGGCCATCGCGTCCATGTACCCGCGGAATTCGGGGTTCGGAGGCGGGATCAGGGTGAACGTGATCGTCGCGTTGCACTTCAGCTTGCCATTGACGCGGACCTTCGCCTCGGTGATGGCGTAGCCCGACCCTTCGTGAACGATGCCGGCTTCGATCGTCAGCAGTTCGCCAGGCGTCACGAAGCCGCGCATCTTGGCTTCCTTGACCGCGGCCAGGAACGGCATGCGCTCGAACTTCATCAGCGCGATCAACAGCCAGCCTGAGGTCTGGGCCATCGACTCGATGAGCAGGACGCCGGGCATGATGGGGTGTCCGGGGAAATGTCCCTCGAAGATCGTGCTGTGCTGCGGAACCTGTGCCTCGACCGTGATTTTCTTCTCGTCCATATTGAGGTCGAGAATGCGGTCAATCAGCTGGAAATATTCAAGCTGCATGGCTGGCGGTTAGGTGCTCGCGGTCTTGGCGGCGACGAGTTCGTCGATGCGGGCGCACAGGTTCTTCAGCACGAAATACTGCTCGGTCGTCGCCTTGCCGTCGTTGACCTCCTGGGTCCATTTTTCCAGCGGCAGCTTGATCCCGAACGCCTTGTCGATCGCAAACGCGATATCGAGGAAATCGAGGCTGTCGATCCCGAGATCGTCAATGGCGTGGCTTTCCGACGTGATCGTGTCGCGCGGAATGTCGCAGGTTTCAGCGATGATCGTGGCGACCTGATCGAATGTAGAGGACATCACTAAGCCTTTGATATATTGGAGATAAATTCCAGAGCGGTGCAGCGTCCGGGCATCGTGCCCCGGACTGCCCTGGTCCCGCCGGCCGGGAGTCGAGTGCCCGTATATCGGAGCGCCGCCTTGAGTTCAATGGAGGCGGGCGGGGACGGCGCGTCGGAAATCGCGGCGGATCGAATCCGCCCGATCCGGGATGTTCACCCTAGTCTTGCGGGGTGGCGATGCGCGCGCAATCGCGCCGACCCATCGACACGCAATCCTGGGTCTTGCGCATGTCGGAAATACTCATGGCGAGCCAGATTCCAATGGCCAGGAGGGCGATCGTGAAGGCAAAAGCCGCGATATTGGCCAGCATGCGGCGACGAAATTCGTCCGGCTCCTTCGGCATCTGCTCATAACGCGCGAGGTTGAGTGGCTCGGCCTCCACAGCTTGGGGCTGAGGCAGAACCACGCTGGGTGTTCGCAAGTCCCGCGGCTGCGCAGGATTGCGCGGACGAAACTGGAGCACACGATGCTCGCCTTCCGCCGCGGTGGGCCGCTGTGTCTTCACGGCTGCCGGCTCCGTGATGTCGTTGAATGCTTCAAGTCTAACACGTAGGCCCGCCATCTCACACAAAAAGCTTGTGATGGCACCGATGCCGAAAAGGGGCAGCACTGGCTGATTTGGAAGTCGCGCGCGGCCGGCATCGTTGATCCCGGATGCGGATGCCTATCCCTCGACAGTGTCATGAAATCTGCCGTAATCGATTCGCAGACGTCCATCGTCCGAGGTGTCGAGGATGTCCACATAACGATGCCCGAACCGGACGTCCGGATATTCATAGGTTTGCCGCGCATGGACGGTTTGCGCTGCAACAATATCGTAGCCCGACACCACCACGACCAGAGCGACCTTGGCAGCCTCGAGATCGGTCGCGGTCGTCCCGTGCAGCGGGCTGGTCTGGTCCAGAACGTGATAGAGCGTCCAACTCAGCGCCAGTGCCGGGTTCTCGTTTCGGACCAGCGGCAACTCCAGAAACCGCCGAAACGTCCTGCCCTCCAGGCTGACCTCATTCCTGAGCAGCCACAGCCGCGCCGTCGCATTGCCGATGATATTATGGCGCTCGTTGGCCAGGCGGATCATCAGGGTCGGCTGGCCCTCATGGTTCGAGATGACGGGTGCGCTGGCAAACAGCAGCCGCGCACTGGGCCGCGAGAAGCGGGCAAAGATCAGCCCGGTCATCAAGGACATCGAAAAGATGCCGGTGAAGAGCTCGATGGTCGCGACGAAATGGCCGTAATGGCTCTGCGGATGCATGTCGCCATAGCCTGCGGTCGACAGCGTTTCGATCGAGAAATAGAAATAGTCGATATAGGCGCCGTCCGGAACATTCGAGATCGGCTGACCGCCGATCCAATAGAGCAGGGCGAAGGCCGCGTTGAAGGCAAGAAAGATCAGTGCGGCGCCTGCGATGAAGGCCGGCCAGGATGCCGTCATGCAGCGATGGCTGATGTCGGCCCAGAAATTGAGCTGCAACCCCTCGGCAATGATTTCCCGGCTGCCAAGCCTGACGATCCGCGCCCTTGCCGTCCGTTCCCGATTGCTGTTGGTCATCCTGCTGCTGATATCCTGAGGTTGGGCGAGGCGAGCAGCCATTGATTGCCCGTTTCATCATGTCATAATCGCGGTCATTTCAGCGGACATTTTTGATGATGGGACAAGAGGTTCGATCATGGCCAATACACGCGAGCCGATCCTTCACCCGGTGCCGATCCTGTCATTGCGTCCGACGCAGATGACGGTCGGCATGCGCGAGGTCAAGGAAAAGCGCAAGCGCTTGCGGGAGCATTGGAAGGAGCACAAGTCGAAGACGAAGCAGGGCGAGTTTCTGGGTAGGCACATGATCCCGGTGGTTCTCGGACCCGACAAGTGCAACTATGTGGTCGACCACCACCATCTGGCGCGCGCGCTGCACGACGAGGGCATTGAAGACGTTCTCGTCACCGTCATCGGCGATCTCACAATGGTCGATGGCGACGCGTTCTGGGGGGTAATGGACAACAAGCGATGGGTCTATCCCTACGATGCCGAGGGCGAACGCCGGCACTTCAAGGATCTGCCGAAATCGATAACCGACCTCGCGGACGACCCTTTCCGCAGCCTCGCCGGCGAATTGCGACGATCCGGCGGTTTTGCGAAAGACACCACGCCGTTCAGCGAGTTTCTTTGGGCGGATTTCCTGCGCCGTCAGATTTCGCGCGAAAGCGTGGAAGCCAATTTCAAAAAGGCCATGAAGAAAAGCCGAGCCCTTGCGAAAGGCAAGGCCGCCGTCTACCTGCCGGGCTGGTGCGGGCCGGCCTCGGACGATTAGCTCCCGACTTGAGCGAGTCAAACCCATGATCGATCGCCAACGCAACAAGTTCGCACGCCTTGGTCTGGTCTGGAGCGCGCTCATTGCCGTGCTTTGCGTTCCGCTTGCATCGAGCCAACCTGTATCCGCGCAAGCCGCACCGCTCGACGCGTTGGTGCGCGCCTATCCCGATTTTCTCGCAGGCCATGATGGAAAGGTGCTGATCTGGAAGGACGGGACGCGCATGCCGGTGTCGGACGGTCGCAACGACAAGACGTTCGAGGACAAGCTCCGCCACGCGTCAATCCTCGATCAGTTTTCGATTCCCTACGTCAAGGGCCCGCTGGCCAGGCCGCCCGCACCGGAGCAGGACCCGGGGCGATTCCGCAACACCGCCTTTTTCGACAAGATGTACGGTGATTGCACCAAGGGGGAAGTCCAGAGCAAGCTGACGACGGTCGCGTGGCTGCCGAAGTCGGGCGGCGGCTCGGTGCAGATCACGACCGTCAACGGCGTCGCGGACCGCTTGCGCGCCGTGTCGGACGAACTTGACAAGCTGGCGCCCGATCTCAAGAAATTCCTGATTCCGAGCGCCGGCACGTTCAACTGCCGGACCGTCAAGGACACCGGCACCCGCAGCATGCATGCCTGGGGTGCCGCGATCGACATCAATACGAAGTCATCGGACTATTGGCTTTGGAGCCGGGGCGGCGCCTATCGCAACCGCATCCCGTTTGCGATTGTCGAGATCTTCGAGAAGCACGGCTTCATATGGGGCGGCAAGTGGGGGCACTTCGATACGATGCATTTCGAATACCGGCCCGAGCTGCTGTGAGCGATGAGGCGGCGCGCTCGCGCCCGGCGCGTCTACTTCGGCAGCCGTCCCATCAGATAGAACTCGTCGTTGGGCCGCATGCCCGTGACGTTGGCGATGCGGTTCGACAGCGCGAAGAAAGCCGCGATCGCCGCGATATCCCAGATGTCGTCGTCGCTGAAGCCATGGCCGGCCAGGGCGGCGAAGTCGGCCTCCGACACAGACTGCGCCTCGACACTGACCATCATCGCGAAGTCGAGCATCGCGCGCTGGCGCGGCGTGATGTCGGCCTTGCGATAGTTGACGGCGATCTGATCTGATATCTGCGGGTTCTTGGCCCGGATGCGCAGGATGGCGCCGTGGGCGATCACGCAATACTGGCACTGGTTGGCGCTCGAGGTCGCCACCACGATCATCTCGCGCTCGGCCTTGGTCAGGCCGCCGTCCTTGTCCATCAGCGCATCGTGATAGGCGAAGAAGGCGCGGAACTCGTCCGGACGCCGCGCCAGCGTCAGAAAGACGTTCGGAACGAAGCCGGATTTCTCCTGCACCGCGAGAAGACGCGTGCGGATGTCATCAGGCAGGGTGTCGATCGCGGGCACGGGAAAGCGTTGCGAGGTCGGCTGGGTCATGGGACAGATCCGGGTCAGGCGCAGCGGGGGTGCGCGCCTTGAAACCATAGTGGATGGCGGCAATCGCGCAAAGCATGCCTGCGCAAGCCAGCCGCGCCAGTGCTCCGACTCGATCGGCGGCACTCGAGATGCGCCAGCCTCCCCGAGAATGCGTTGGAGACCGGGGCAGCGTCAGCCTCGGTTGCAACCGAATGCGTGAAGCGGTCAGGGCGATCGCGTAATCGCGGCGCCGCTTCTCGGCATGGCGTAGAGATTTTCGTTCAGGGTCATGGTGCCGATCATCGCGTGGCCGAACGCAGGCGTGTACAGATAGCTCACTTCGCCGAGCACAAGTACGGTGTCTGCGATCGCGATACCCGACGGAACCGTGATCTCCGAGCCCGTCGTGCGCGCGGTACCGTTCAGCGCGTCGCTCCAGGTGACCGTTGCCTTGCCTTGGCTGTTGATGGTGATCTCTGACATGACGACCGACGCGTTCGAGATGGAATATGGCGTGATGATCGCGGCAGCCGCGCCGAGAATGGCCGTCATGTCCGAGTTCTGAATAGTGGTATATTGGTTGGCGATTTCCGCCACCGTCGATGCGGCGGCGCGCAGCTTGCCCTTGATGACGATCGCTGTTCCGACCTCGATGGTCCCGAACAGAATCAGTAGCAGCAGGGGCAGCAGCACCGCGAATTCCACCGCGGCGACCGCTTCCGTTGCGGCAAGGAAGTGGCGGGCGACGCGACGGCGCGTCGTGATTTGGACGACGTTGGGCTGCTCTGCTGAACTGATAGGTGGTCGCATGTTAAGCCCTGTGGAAGTCACGAATACGGCTCGACCCGAAGCGCCGAGACGCCCATCATCAAGCGCTTCCCGTTCGCCAGATTGGAAATCGAAAAGCCCAGAGGGCCGCCGATCACGGGCCACTGGTAGATGAAGCGCACCACGACGATGCTGCCGGCCGTGCCGGGAGAGAACGACCATGCGTTGCTGACGTTGCCTTGTGCGTCATAAGTCAGCGTCGGCGTCGAGTAGTCCGCGCCACCAAATGAGCTGTAGGTCTGGACGTCCACCATCATGCTGCCGCAATCGAACATGGCCTGGACTTTCGGACAGATCGCATTCAGGAATTGGGCCTGGGTCATCGAACTGTTCTGGGCCTGGCCGGTCAGGACAAGCCTGCTCGCTACGACCGCTGCCGATTGCAAGGCTTGCTCGGCGAAAAAGACGATTCCGACCTGCATGATGGCGATCATCAGGCCCAGAAAGACAGGCGCAATCAGCGCAAACTCCGTGGCGGTCGCACCGCTCCGCGTCGCGTGGAAGCGGGACAGCTCACGCGTACGTCGTCTCAGGCATTTCGGCAGAGAGAGATTCATCTTGCGCTGACCATCATGGGGGCGGACCTCGTTCTCTATGCAGCTCAGTTTACGAGATACGGTGTTCCCGCCACGCTTGCCTGGCCGGTGGTGCATTTCATCGTCAGGACGAAGTCGTTGTAGTCGTGGTCGCCCCCGTCTTCGATCTTGACGGTCGTGCCACCGTTGTCGTCGCAGCTGCCCTTGCTCTTCACGTCGCCCTGCAGCGTCGCACCCTGATAGCTGACCATGGGGGGCGGAAGATTGTCGCTCCACATGTCGTAATAGGGTCCCTTGAAGCCCGCCATCGACTGATCGCCCTGCGCGGTGCCGTAGTAGACGCGGATCTTGTATCCCCAGGTTTGATAATTCGGGTCCAGCGTGAGCGTCTGGCTCGCCACGTTCAGATTCGGCGTGGTCCAGCCGTACTGGCTCGGTGAGAAACGAAATTCGTAACTTACCAACTGGGTGGTTGACGTGACCGTTCCGCTGGAGTCCTTGGTCCATATGTAGACTATTTTCGAATACCAGCCGTGGGCATGGGTCGCCGCCAGCGTCACGGTCAGGGGTTTCGTCGCCGTTTTCTTGTTGCTCGCCTTCGAACTGACGCCGACCGGCATGGTGGAGATGCCGACGATGCTCATGATCGTCATGCGGATGGTTCCAGCGACGGCGCCCGTGAGGCATCCGCATGACGTGTCCAGGGTGTAGGATGGGGTGCCGAGGGTGGTATCCGGGTCGTTGAAATTGGCGTTGAAGATCCGTGTCGCGGTCGTTACTTCGTTGCCGCTTGTGGCGGCAAGCCCGGCGAGCACCGATGCGTCCATCGCCGACTGCAACCTTGACTGCGATCCGCTGATCCGGGAAAAATCGAGAGCCGCGCCCAACGCGCCAAACAATGGAACCGCGGCCAGCCCGAAAGTGATGGCGACATTGCCGTTCTTCGACGCGAGCAGGCTGCGGCACAGGCGTGCGACTTTCAACAGCGGCGGCAGGAAAAAACCGGGCATCGAGGACCCTCAAGACATCGAAATATGATGACTATCCTTGTCGGGCCTCAGGTATGAAATTTATGCAAATTTGTACGCCCGTTGATTTACGGGAGTGGCGGCTTGCGCCGTTCATGGTTACGAAACATTGGCCGCAATGCCAGACTCAACGCCAGACTCGGCGTTGCGAATCGTGCCCGGGCGGTCGGCTGCCGTGTCCGGCCCTCAGCGCAGCGGCTTCTTCAACAGCGAGAAGCGGTCGGGATCGAGCCCCTGCGAGGGCTGCAGCATGGGCGCATCGACGAAGCCGGAGCGGGTGGTCGGCCGGTCGCCGAGTCCGGGATCATTGGGGACGTCGCGGTGCGAGGTGGCGCCGCGCCAGCGATCGAGCACCGCGGTGACGAAATGCATGTCCTGGCCCGATGACGCCGACGGCACGGTTGCGATGGTGGCTTCGCTGCGCGGCAGCTGATGCGCCGGCACGTCCTTGAACCGCAGCCGGGTCGGCAAGGCCACGCCCTCGCCGAAAGCCAGCACCTCGCGGGTGCCAAGCGAGGGGATGAACGACAACAGGTTCGCGGCGGCGTCCGACACCGCCGAGCGCAGCAGCGCCTGGTCGCGGTCGTTGGCGAGCCGCATCGCGAACAGGGTGTTGCACTGGGAGATGATGGTGGCATCGAGTTCCGCGGGACGCTGGGTCACGAGCCCGAGATAGACGCCGTATTTGCGGCCTTCCTTGGCGATGCGCGAGACCGCCTTGCGGGTCGGGCCGAAGCCGATATTGCGATCGGCGGAGGCGTAGCGGTGGGCCTCCTCACAGACGAACAATAGCGGCGAGACGCCGTCGCTCCACAGCCCGAAGTCGAAGGCCATGCGGCACAGCACCGATACCACGGAGTCGACGACCTCGGCCGGAAAGCCCGCGAGTTGCATGATGGTCATCGGCCGGCCGTTGGCCGGCAGGCGGAACAGGTAGCTGATCACTTCGGCCATGGTGTCGCCGCCGACATTGGCGTTGTCGAACATGAAGGCGTAGCGGGGGTCGTTGCGCACGGTCTCGATGCGCGAGTTGAGCTTGTGGTAGATGATGCGCGATGAACGATTTTCGAGTTTGCCCATGCGTTCGTCGATCAGCGAGATCAGGTCGACCAGACGATAGGGGACCGGCGTATCGACGGTGTAGCCGATCGACTTGGGATCGACACGTTTCAATCCGATGCGGTCGGAGTTCTGGTATTGAGTATAGATGCCTTTGGCCAGCGGAATGACCTCGGCAAGAATATCGAGTTCCTCCGGCACGCCCGGGCGGCCGCCGAACAGAACGTCGACGATTTCCTCGAAGTTGAACAGCCAGAACGGCAGCTTCAAATTGCGCGGATTGAGCACCAGGGCGCGGTCGCCGAAACAGCGGCCGTATTCGTTGTGGACGTCGAGCAGGAAGATGCGCAAACTCGGCCGCGCCTTCAGGATTTCGTTGAGGAGCAGCGAAACACCGCTCGACTTGCCGACGCCGGTCGAGCCGAGTACCGCGAAATGCTTGGAGAGCAGTTCCTCGACATTGACGTAGGCGGTGATCGAACGATCCTGCTGCAGGGTGCCGACATTGATCTGGTCGGCACTGGTCGGCGCGTAGATCGTGCGTAGCTCCTGGTTGGTGATCAGGTCCACCATGTCGCCGATCGTCGGATAGTGCGTGACGCCGCGCTGGAATTTGGGTCGCTCGGGGGCGCCCAGAATTTCGCCGAGCAGATCGACCGAGGCGCTGGCGATGTAGGCGTCCGAATGCAGATCCTCGCATGACACCTCGGTGATCATGGCGACGATGGTCGAGGTGGCGCAGCGGATGCTGATGAAACGGCCGACGGTAGCCCGCACTTCGGACAGCGGGTTTTGGCTTGTCGAAATCAACCCGACGCGGGCAAGGGACCCACGTACCGAAATCACACGTCCGAAGGATGTCACAGCAATCAACCTAGCCTGTCACAGAGGGAGTCGAGCCCCACCTTGACCGCTGTCGCTGGAGAAACGGTTAAGCCCGGCGATCGTCCGACTACGGAATTGGAGATTTCAGCGGGTGCCGGCCCTCCCAGGCATGCCACGGCTTGGCTCGGCCGAACGTGAAATGATGAGCAAAATCGGGGTTATCCTTGCGCCGGCGACGGTTGCGGCGCACCCCGCGGTTAACCCTCCATTGACCATTCCGCCAAGCTGCCGCATGTCCTTGCTGGACGCCCTTGCGGGCTGCATCGCGGATCGACGGCCTTGAGCCCGCTGGACAGCCGGTCGGCTTCGGCAATGACACATTGCTAGTCCCGATCATGCCCTTCAAAGCATGGGCGACGGGGCCAGGGGGAGGGAATGGATGCGATTGGATCGCAGTGACGTCTTGGTCATCGGTGGGGGACTCGCCGGCATTGCCACGGCACTCGATCTGCTCGATGCCAACAAGTCGGTTCTGCTGCGCGACCGTGACGAGGACAGCGCGTTCGGGGGGCTGGCGCGCGAGAGCTTCGGCGGCATGTTCTTCGTCGACTCGCCGGAGCAGCGCCGCCAGGGTATCCGGGATTCGTGCGAACTGGCCTGGCGCGACTGGTGCGACTTTAGACGTCATCGCACCAGACTTCATCGCACACGGCTTGAGAGGACACCATGAAGAGAACCGGGGCCTGGCTTGCGGTCTATGCGCTGGAACAGATCGGCGCGCGCTTTACGTTCGGCATTCCCGGCGTGCACACCACGGAATTGTACGACGCACTGAACATGTCGAACAGCATTACCCAGGTGCTGGTCACGCATGAGGGGGGCGGGGCGTTCATGGCGGATGCCGTCGGCCGGCTGTCCGAGTCCATCGGGGTGCTGACGGTGGTTCCGGCCGCGGGCCTGACCCATGCCGCGAGCGGCATCGGCGAGGCGTTCCTCGACGGCGTGCCGATGCTGGTCATCAGCGGCGGACCGCGCACGGATACCGCGCATCGCTACCAGTTGCACCAGATGGACACCCATAAATTTATGGGCGGGCTTACCAAGGCGACCTTTGCCGTCACCCGCCATGACGAGGTCGTGCCGATGCTGTTCGAGGCCTACAGGATTGCAACCAGCGGCGAGCCCGGTCCGGTGTTCGTGGAATTGCCGGTCAACATTCTCCTGCTGACCGACGAGGCCGGCGAACTGCCGGTTTTTGCCCCGCCCAAGGTGCCGGAGGTCCAGGCGGAGGCGGAGATCGGCCGCGCGGTCGAATTGTTGCGCGACGCCAAGCGTCCCGGCATCTTCGCCGGCTGGGGGACGCGTGATGCCACGGCCGCCGTCGTGCGCCTCGCGGAATGGCTGGAGGCGCCGGTCGCGACGACCCTGCAGGGCCTGTCGGCGTTTCCCGGCAACCATCCGCTCCATGCCGGTTTTGGCTTCGGCGCCTCCGCCGTACCGTCGGCGCAGAACGCATTCAGGGATTGCGACTGCATGGTTGCGATCGGGACCCGCTTCGCGGAGATCGCAACCGGCAGCTACGGCACCAAGGTGCCGGACAACCTCATCCACATCGACATCAACCCGGCGGTGTTCGGCGCGAACTACCCGGCCAAGGTCGCCATCGCAGGCGATGCCGGCGCGGTGCTGAAGCAATTGTCGACGCAGCTCGAAGCCAGGGTACCGCGGCGCGCGCCGTCCGGGGTGCGCGAACAGATCGCCCGGGACAAGGCGGCCTACCGTGAGAGCTGGTATCGCCACGACGCCGCCGATATCGTCAACCCCGTGCGCTTCTTCGACGAGTTGCGCCGCCAGATGCCGGATGACGGCATCATCGCGATCGATGATGGCAACCACACCTTCCTCGCGGCCGAGCTGATGCCGATCCATGCGCCGAAGAGCGTGATCCTGCCGACAGACTTCAACTGCATGGGCTACGCGGTTCCGGCGGCGATCGGCGCCAAGCTCGCGCTGCCCGGGCGCACCGTGCAGGCCATCGTCGGCGACGGCGCGTTCATGATGACCTGCATGGAAATCCTGACCGCGGCCAGCAACAATCTCGGCGTGGTCTATTACGTGTTCAACGACGGCGAACTGGCGCAGATCGGACAGGCGCAGGCGATTCCCTATAACCGCAAGCCCTGCACCCAGATCGGGAAACTGAACATCGAGGGCGTGGCGCTGGCGACCGGGGCGGCCTATCTGGCGATGAACGACAATGCCGGGATTGCCGAAGTCATCGCCAAGGCCAACGCGATCGCCGCCGGCGGCCGGCCGGCGATCGTGGGTATTCGGATCGATTATTCCAAGCGCACCGCCTTCACCGCGGGCACGGTCAATACCAACTTCGGCCGCTTCCCGCTGAACGAGAAGCTGCGCTTTCTGACCCGGGCCGCCGTCCGCCACGTGGTGGGCTGATGGTCCGAAGCGGTCGGTGCCGGTTCGCGGTCAGCTCGCCTTCGCCACCGCGGTCTTGCGGCCGAGAAATCCGGGAATGTCCTGCTCGCTCATCGGGGGCGAATAGAAATAGCCCTGAACCAGAACGCCTTCCATCTTCTTCAGCGTGTCCATCTCCTCCCTGGTTTCGACGCCTTCGATGACGCAGTCGACGTTCATGTCGTTGCTGAGCGCGAGCAGGGACTTGACGATCTTGTAGCTCGCAGGCCTCTCGTGCAGCCTGGTGACGAAGCTGCGGTCGACCTTGATCTTCGTCAGCGGCAGCGCGTGAAGACGGGACAGGCTGGAGTAGCCCGTTCCGAAATCATCCAGCGAGATCCCGCAACCCAGGGCCCGCAACATCGTCACCGACTGTTGCACCTGCACGAAATCATGGGTGAACGCGGTTTCGGTAATTTCGAGGTCGAGGCGTCTGGGGTCGAAGCCGCCCTTCTCGATCGTGCTCACGACGCTGAGAACCCCCTCGGGCGAGGTCAGATCGTAAGCCGACAGATTGAAGGACAGGCGCATCCCGGCGGGCCATTTGCGGGCCGCAGTCAGGGCTTTCTGGAGCAACGGCCGCGTCAGGCGGCCAACGATCCCGGCGCGTTCGGCGACGGCAATGAAGACCGCGGGGGAGACCCGACCGAGCGTCGGGCTGGTCCAGCGGGCCAGAGCCTCGAAGCCGATCGTCGTCTCGGTCCTGATATCGACGATGGGCTGGAATACGATGGCCATTTCCCGCTCGAAATCGGCCACCTTGAGCGCCTGTTCGATGCGGGCGTCGCGGTGGATTTCAGCGATGTGATCGGCGGTGAATGGAATCGCGCTGCCGCGTGTGGTGCGTTTGCCATGGTACAGCGCATAGTCGGCGCGATCGAACAGCTCCTCGGGAGAGGAGGCCGTCATCGGATAGACGGCAAAGCCGACCGAGCCCGAGATCTGCACGATGGCTTCCGTCAAATGGAACGGCGCACGAAGCGCGGCGCACAACTGCTCGCCGAAGGCCACGAGATCGAAGCCGGCGGCGAAATCCGAAACCACCAGAGCAAATTCGTCGCCGCCGAGCCGCGACAGGTGAATGTTCTTTGGCGCGCACAGGGCGATGAGCCGCTGCCCGACCTCAATGAGGAGCCTGTCGCCCGCCGCGTGGCCATAGAGATCGTTGACGGGCTTGAAGCCATCGAGATCGAGGATGCCGACCGCAAGCCGGCCATCGTTGCCTTGCGCCGTATCGAAGGTCTTGGCGAGGTGCGTGAAGAACGCGCGGCGGTTCGGCAGATCGGTGAGGCTGTCGAGATTTGCGAGGCGAAGGTTTTCGTTGCTGAGCGCTTCGGTCCGAAGCTGCGCATCGATCATGCGCGTGAAATCGCGGTAGTTGATCATCAGGATGACCAGCATTCCGATCGACACCAGGGCGACGTTGATGGCGGTAGCGATCAGGGTCGGCTGGCCGGTCATGGCAAAGAAGCCGACAAAGGCGCTGTCGACGATCGCCGTCACCGTGATCGCGGCGGGCCGCAGGTGCATCAGGCAGAAGATGCAGCTGATCACCGTGATGGCCATGTAGAAGGCCAGATGTGACTTGGTGTAGGCGTCGCCATAGGGGTAGAGCATCAGCGACCAGCAGGTGAAACCGAGCGCAATGAAGACGGAGAGCCGGTTGGTCTGATTGAGCGCCCGTCGCGCCTTGTCGGCCGTCGGTTCGATGTGGCGAGCTCTTGCCCACAAGGTGATCCGAAACCCGCTCATGGCGGTCATGATCGACGGCACGACGATCGTCAGCCAGCCCGGGGCATAGGGCATGTGGGTCAAGGCGACGGCCCAGGTGCTCGTCATCAGGATCAGGTACATCATCGGAAGTTGCTGGGAGAGCGCGCGAAATTGCGCCTTGAGCAACTCCGGCCGATCGACCGGAATCGACATGAACTCCCGGACTTTGCTTCCCAGGGACCTCAGCGAGGTCATGGTGCCGAGCGGCAGGGCCGGCTGCGTCGTCTCGAGCTTGCTTGGATCAATCATGAACAAAATGCCTTGAGGCGCGCGTTGACGTCCTTGGTTACCGAAAATGCGGTTGCCGGAGCGGCGCGTTCTTCCTTTTCCGTGACAAAACAATGGGTTTGGCAGCGCTTCAATCTTGCCCAACCCTAGGATGCAGAAGTTAATACCGCGCAATACCCCCGCTCTGACCTGCGCTTTGAGTCTGCAGTCGGTTAAAGTCGCCGCGCGTGTTGTCTTGGCGCGCCGGCGCGAGGCGTATGTCGGGGCGTGAGCGGTTTTGCGTTACCGCCGAAGGCTGCGCCGCGCCTGAACCAGCGGCGCGACCCGCAGGTTCAGTTCACGCTCGCCCTGGCGCGACCGATCGTCGCGCTAATATCGCTCCACGCCGGCTCATTCGGCGCGAATTGCTGCCTGAGATAAGCAGCAAGCGTTGCAACTTGTTCGTCGTCCAGGCTGTCCTTGAAGCCGGGCATGTAGCCAAGGTCGCTGAACGCCGGCGCGTTGATGCCGTGCAGGATCACCTGGATCAGATTGTCCGGCTTCGCGTTGTGCAGATTGCTGTTCAGCGCCAGCGAGGGGCGACTGCCGAACAGGGGCAGGCCGCCGACCTCGTGACAGGCCGCGCAGGCGCCGAGATAAAGCCGCGCGCCGGCTGAGGTTGCGACCGTGACCCTGGTGTCGGTCTCGAGTTTCGTGGCCCGGGCTTGCTGCGTCCGGCTGTCAGTCGTTGGGACGTTGAACGATGCGAGATAGGCCGCCATCGCGCGGATGTCACGATCGGGCAGGTTAGCGAGGTCCGTCACGATCGCAGCCATGGGACCGGCCGCGACACCATGGAAGCGGGATTCTCCCTTGCGCAAGTAGGCGTAGAGTTCGTCCTCATCCCACGGGATCGGCGCGTGGGACAGCGAGGTCAGGGCCGGCGCTTCCCATCCCTCGGCATGGCCGCCGGAGAGATAGGCGCCCTGGCGTTCGGCGCCGAATGCGTTGAGCGGGGAATGGCAGGCGCTGCAATGGCCGAGCCCTTCGACCAGGTACGCACCGCGATTCCAGAGGTCGGATTGTGTTGGTTCGGGCGCGAACGCGCCGGCCTGATGGAACAGCGCGTTCCAGCCCGCCAGCAGCGGGCGCAGGTTGAACGGGAATGCCAGCTTGTTGGCCGGGACATCGGCGCGCACGGGGGCTTGCGCCATCAGATGCGCGTAGAGCGCCTGCAGATCGGCGTCGCTCGTCTTGGCAAAATGCGGATAGGGGAAAGCCGGATAAAGGTGCCGGCCATCGCGATGAATGCCGTCGCGCATGGCGCGCTCGAAGGCGGGATAGGACCAGGCCCCGATGCCGGTCTCGACATCGGGCGTGATGTTGGTGGAGTGGATGATGCCGAACGGCGTCTCCAGCGGGCGGCCGCCCGCGTTCGTCACCCCGCTTGTCGAGGTGTGGCACGCCGCGCAATTGCCGAGCGCAGCCAACTGCGCGCCGCGCGCGATCGTGGCCGCCGAATAGACCGACGGGTCGGGCGGCGCGATCGGCGCGATCGCCCGCCACGGCAAGATGGCGGCGCCGATGCCGATCACCGCGGTGCAGAGAGCCGCCGCCGTTGCCAGCGCGCCGCGCCGTTTGGCAAAGGGATTCCAAATGCCAGACGAGGGCGCGGATGTCTGGGAAGGCGCGGGCAACACGACAGGTGTCGCGCGCGCCGTGCCACGCAACCCCGCGAGAATGCGCTCGGGCGTAAATGGCGGCTCGCGAAAGCGCACGCCGGTGGCATCGAAGATGGCGTTCGCGATCGCGGCGGCGCTGGGGACGGAGGCAGATTCACCGACACCCAGCGGCGGCTGGTCCTGACGTGGCAGCATCAGCACGTCGATCCTGGGCACGTCGGGGAAGGCGATGATCGGATAGGCGCCCCATTCGCGCGCCGTCACCGCGTGACGATCGAACGAGACCTCTTCCATCAGCGCGCGGCTGGTCGACTGGATCACGTTGCCGTGGATCTGGTGCCGGACGCCGTCTGGATTGATCATCAGGCCGGAGTCCTGGCCCGCGACCACACGCGTAACGCTGACATCGCCGGTCGCCGTGTTGACGGCGACATCGGCGATCCAGGCCGACCATGCCGCGCCGTAGCCCGGGAATTTGCTGTGGACATAGAGCGCATAGGCAAAGCCGCGCCCATGCACGACGTCGCCGTCCGCCACTTTTTCCTGCCGGTGCGGACGCGGGGTCCAGCCGGCGCGTTCCGCCACCGCCTTGACGAGGTCGACCGCGCGCGTGTCTTTCAGGTAGCGCAGCCGATAGTCGATCGGATCGACGCCGGCTTCGGTTGCGAGTTCGTCGATATAGGATTCATGCGCGAAGGTGTTCGGCAGGGCCGAGACGCCGCGAAGCCATGAGGCGCGCACGATCGGCGGCATATCGTGCGCCACCACGCGCATGTGGTCGTAATCGTAGGGCGGGATCGCGGTGCGATCGCCCATCTCGATGACAGCCGGCTGCGGCGAAATCCGTCCCGTGAGCAGCAAGGCCAATGTCGGCGCGGCATTCGAGGGATAGCGCGTGGCGAAGTCGTAGGCGGCGACGCTTCCGTCGGCGTTCACACCGCCATTGACCGACATCAATTGCGCGGTGCCCTTCGGCTCCCAGGCGTGTTCCTGCTCGCGGGTTAGTTGTACCCGGACCGGGCGGCCGACCGCGCGTGACAACAGCAGCGCATCGGCGGTGACATCATCGGCGCAGTTTCGGCCATAGCAGCCGGCGGCTTCCAGCCGGATCACGTCGATCTGGCTTTCCGGCCGTTCCAGCAGCAGCCCGAGATCGGCGCGCAGAAGGTGCGGGTTCTGGGTGCCTGACCAGACCCTGATCTGGTCCTCGCGATAGTCGGCGACCGCGCAGGAAGGCCCGATCGAGGCGTGCATCTGATAGGGCCAGAGGTAAGTCCGCGGCATCGGCTTGGCCGCGCCCGCAATCGCGCCATCGACGTCGCCCTTGTCGAGCAGGGTCCGCGGCGTCGACGGATTGGCGCGCAGGGCGGTCTCGATATCCCCGAGGTCGGGAAGGGCCGGCCCTGGCTTCCAGCTCACCTTGAGCTGCGAAGCCGCCTTGACCGCATTTTCCTCGCGCTCGGCAACGATTCCGACGAAATCACCGATCCTGACCACGGCGACGACACCCGGAATGTTGCGGACCGAGGACTCATCGACCGCGATCAGGCTGGTGCCGACGAAGTCGCCAGCATCGATCCCCGCATAGGGCGGCCGTACCACCCGGCCGTGCAGCATGCCGGGAATGCGGACGTCGTGAACATAGACGAGTTCGCCGGTGGCCTTGGCGGGAAGGTCGACCCTCGGCACCGATTGCCCGACGATGCTGTAAGCATCAGTCGATTTCACCGGGGTATCGTCGGCGAGTTCGAGCCGAATGGTCTCCGCGCCGATCAGTTCGCCATAGCTGACGCTGCGATTGTCCTTGCCGCGGATCAGGCCGTCCTCGATCGCGAGATCAGAGACGACAAGCTCGAGCCGTTCCGTCGCGCGCGCGAGCAGGAATTGTCGCGCTTGCGCCGCCGCCTTGCGCAAGGGCACCGCAGTGATCTGGATGGTTTCGCTGGCGATGGTCGCGCCCTGGTTGGGGACGAGAAAGGTGTCGCCGAGCACCACGACCACGCGCGCAAAGGAGACATCGAGCTCTTCCGCCACGATCTGGCCGAGCGCGGTGCGGATTCCCGTGCCGAGATCGACATGACCGTTGTAGGCGGTCACTGCTCCGTCAGCGCTGATCCTGATGAAGGTTTCGAACAGGCCCGGCTGGCCCGAGCCGATGGGGCGAACGACAGCGAGAGAGCCCGTCTGGCGATCCGCGTTGACAGGCGCATCGGAATTGCTTGCCATCAGCCGTCGACCTCGGCGGTCTGACCCGCGGCGCGCATGACGGCCCGCATGATCTCGACATGCGCGCCGCAGCGGCACAGATTATATCGGAGTGCCTCGCGCGCTTCGACCTCGGTGGGGTGCGGATTGATCGCCAGCAGCGCCTTGGTCGTCATGATCATGCCGTTCAGGCAATAGCCGCATTGCGCCGCCTGTTCGGCGATGAAGGCGGCCTGCACGGGATCGGGACGCTCGCGCGAGCCGAGCCCTTCCAGGGTCACGATCGCACGGCCCGTGCAACCCTTGACCGGAATGACGCAGGCGCGTGCTGCGACGCCGTCAATCAGCACCGTGCACGTCCCGCATTCGCCGAGACCACAGCCGAATTTCGGCCCGTTCAATGCGAGGTCGTTGCGGAGCACGTAGAGCAGGGCGGTATCCGGATCGACGTCGACGTCCTGCGTCAGGCCATTGACGGTGAGGCGGATCGTCGGTTGCGTCATCTCAGGGTCCCTGATCGAACGGTCACGTCAACGGCAATATCGGAGACTACCGTTTGTATACAAACGTGCAAGATGTCGCATCCCGCGCTGCAGCGAACTGCGCGATTTCTGCACAAGGATGCGAGGCAAGTGAGCTATTATTCGGCAGCAACGGATTTTACGCGCGGCGCCGCTTGACAGGTTTTGGCTTCACGCGCAACATCATTCGTATACGAACGATGCGCCGCGCCGTTCTCGATGCATGATGCGGCGCCTGAAATCGGCTGGCAGGGCTTCACGTGACCGACACATCGAGTGCCGTTGCCGACAAGATCCGCTGCGATGCCTGCCCGGTGATGTGCTACATCAAGCCGGGCGCGGCCGGCGCCTGCGATCGCTATGCCAACCATGATGGCGAACTGGTGCGCGTCGATCCGCACATCATCCTGGAGCGAACGGTGTCGCATGGCGGCCGGCTGGTGCCGTTTCAGGCCAGCGGCGATTGGGACGGCAAGATCGTTCATGAGCCGAGCAGGTTCGTGACCGCGATCGGTGCCGGAACCACCTATCCCGACTACAAGCCGGCGCCCTTCATCGTGTCCTCCGAGGTCGAGGGCGTCGACATGGTCACCGTCGTGACCGAGGGCATCTTCAGCTATTGCGGCGTCAAGGTGAAAATCGATACCGACCGCTACCTCGGTCCGGAAACCGCGACGGTGCGCGCGCAAGGCGAGGCGGTCGGTCATGTCACGACCAGCGAATACGGTTCGCAGATGCTCTCGCTGGGAGGCGTCCATCATCTCACCGGCGGATCGAAGAAGGAGGGCCGTGTCACCTGCGATACGCTGATGGACCTCAGCAATGGCAGGGCGGTCGAACTCACGATCGACGGGGGCGCGACCGTGGTGGTGCAGGCAGGTCATGCGCCGATCGTGAATGGTCTCACGGAAGAGCGCATGCGGGTCGGTTGCGGCTCGGCGACCATCGGCATGTTCGCCAAGCAGTGGCAGGGCAAGATCGACGAAGTGGTCGTGGTCGATGACCACATTACCGGCGTCCTGAGCGAACATCAGGCCGGCAAGCTGCTCGACATTCCCGATACCGGAATCAAGATGAAGGGCCGGCGCTCGACGCCGGGGCGCTATTTCCAGGTGGCTGAGCCCGGGACCGGTTGGGGCGGCACCAACATCTCCGATCCGCTGGCGATCCTGGGCCCGTTCGATCCGAAGACGGCGCGACCGGGGCTAACCATGCTGATGGTCTCGACGACGGGCGAGCACGCGGCCTATTACCAGCTCGACGATGGCCTGCGGCCGGTCGAGACCGCGATGCCGGACGCTCTCAGGCAATCAGTGGCGCGCATCCAGGAGAACTGCGAACCGGCCTTGTGTACGGTGCTGTTCATGGCGGGCGCGGGCGGCTCGCTCCGCGCCGGCGTCACCGAAAACCCGGTGCGGCTGACGCGCTCGGTCAAGGACGCCCTGACGCGGGTTACCAGCGGTGGCGCACCTGTCTATGTCTGGCCCGGCGGCGGCATCACCTATATGGTCGACGTCACGCAGATGCCGGCCAATGCGTTCGGCTACGTGCCGACCCCGGCGCTGGTCGCGCCGATCGAGTTCACCATGCGGCTATCGGATTACGCGGCGTTGGGCGGCCACATGGACTCGGTTCGCCCGCTGTCGTCCCTGAAGGACAATGCCGAACTGCTGCCATGGCCCCAAAAGGGTGCCATACCGGGGCAGGGCCGATGACGCGGCTGCCCCAGATCGCATGGCTTGCCGACGGTCGACGGCTGCATCTGCAGGATGGCCCGATCGACCTGATCATCGAAGCGAAGGGGAACGAGCTGGAGGTGCGCGCGGCCTATCAGGCCGCGGCGCGGCGCCTGACGGGTTTGCTCGACGAACTCTGTGACGAGCTTGCCGAGCTGCGCCTGGCCGCCGATCCGCTGCAATCGTCCATGAAGGGCGTCGTCGCGCGGCGCATGCACGCGGCTGTGGCGCCGTTTGCCGGCGATTGCTTCATCACGCCGATGGCGGCCGTCGCGGGTGCCGTGGCGGACGAAATTCTCGGCGCCATGCGCGAGGCCGCGCAGCTCGATCGCGCCTACGTGAACAATGGCGGCGATATCGCCTTGCATCTCGGACTGGGCGAGGCATTCAAGATCGGCCTGATGGATCGGCCCGACACCGATGGCGTCCTGCGGATGCTGAGCATCGATGCCGACGATCCGGTTCGCGGCGTCGCGACCAGCGGGCGCCACGGTCGCAGCTTTTCGCTCGGCATCGCCGATGCGGTGACCGTGCTGGCGCGCACGGCGTCGCAGGCTGACGCCGCCGCGACGATCATCGCCAACGCGGTCGATCTTCCCGCGCATCCCGCCATCACGCGGGTGCCCGCGAGCGACCTGCAGCCGGACAGCGATCTCGGCGCGCGCCTGGTCACCCGTGAGGTCGGGACCCTGTCGGACAGCGACATCACGCGCGCCCTCGAAACCGGCGCAGCGCAGGCCCGCCGCTTGCTCGAGGCGGGACTGATCGAAGCCGCGGTGCTGCGCTTGTCGGGGGCGATCGTCACCGTCGGCGCCAAACGCATTGACGATGTGGAATTGCGTCGCATCGGCGAGAGTGAACCGCGGAATCTAATTCATGCTTGAACAGGGCAGGCAGCGATGAGTGTCGTGATCCGCAAGATCGTCACCGTGGTCGAAGAGACCCATCTCGAAATGGGGCAGCAAGTATCGCCGCCGACCCGGCGCGCGGCAGCGATCGCGGTGATCGAGAATCCGTTCGCGGGGAGATATGTCGAGGATCTGTCGCCGCTGATCGCGATCGGCGAGGAACTCGGCGATCTCCTGGCGAAGCGCGCGGTGGCGGCGCTGGGAATCGACGGCGCCAGGGTTCACAGCTACGGCAAGGCGGCGGCCGTGGGCGAAAACGGCGAACTGGAGCATGCGGCGGCGATCCTGCACCCGAAAATGGGCGCGCCGGTGCGCAAGGTTCTGAGCAAGGGTGCGGCGCTGATTCCATCCTCGAAAAAGCGCAGCGGCCCGGGAACCACGCTCGACATTCCGCTCGGACACAAGGACGCGGCCTTCGTGCGCAGCCATTTTGACGGGATGGAGGTCCAGATCAACGACGCGCCGCGCGCCAACGAGATCATGGTGGCGGTTGCGGTGACGGATAGCGGGCGGCCCTTGGCGCGCGTCGGCGGGTTGACGGTCGCCGAAATCAAGGGCGAAGACGGTCTCAGGTAGTTCTTCAAAGCTGGAGGTTAAGGGAATGCGACGACGATATTTTCTGGGCGCTGCACTGGCGATCGCGGTGGCCGGCATCGCAAGCTCCGCGATGGCCGAGGGCGACATCAAGATCGGCGAGATCAACAGCTATTCGCTGTTGCCGGCCTTCACCGAGCCCTACCGCAAGGGCTGGCAGCTCGCGGTTGAGGAAGTCAACGCGGCCGGCGGCATCAACGGCAAGAAGCTCGTCGTCGTCTCCAAGGACGACGGCGGCAAGCCCGCCGATGCGCAGACCGCCGCCAACGAGCTGGTGTCGAGCGAGAATGTCGCGATGCTGGTCGGCACGTTTCTGTCCAATATCGGTCTCGCCGTCTCCGACTTCGCCAACCAGAAGAAGGTGTTCTTTCTCGCGGCCGAACCGCTGACGGACGCCATCACCTGGTCCAAGGGCAACCGCTACACCTTCCGTCTGCGTCCCTCCAATTACATGCAGGCGGCGATGCTGGTGGAGGCGGCCGCCAAGCTGCCGGCCAAGCGCTGGGCGACGATCGCGCCGAACTACGAATACGGCCAGTCCGCGGTCGCGGTGTTCAAGAAGCTGATGTCGGAGAAGCGGCCCGACATCCAGTGGGTCGACGAGCAATGGCCGCCGCAGGGCAAGATCGACGCAGGCCCTGTGGTGCAGGCGGTGGCCGCCGCCAATCCCGAGGCGATCCTCAACGTCACCTTCGGCGCGGATCTCGTCAAACTCGTGCGCGAAGGCAACACGCGCGGCCTGTTCAAGGATCGCGCGGTGGTTTCCTTCCTCACCGGCGAGCCGGAATATCTCGACCCGCTCAAGGAGGAAACGCCCGAGGGCTGGATCGTTACCGGCTATCCCTGGTACTCGATCAAGACGCCCGAGCATGATGCGTTCCTGAAGGCCTATCAGGCCAAGTACAATGATTATCCGCGGCTCGGTTCGATCGTCGGCTACCAGACCATCAAGTCGGCCGCCGCGATTCTCGCCAAGGCCGGCTCCACCGATCCGGAGAAGCTGATCGCGGCGGCCGAAGGCTTGTCGGTGGCCTCGCCGTTCGGCGAACTCACCTTCCGCAAGATCGACCACCAGTCGACGCTCGGCGCCTTCGTCGGCAAGACCGCGCAGAAGGACGGCAAGGGCGTGATGGTCGATGCGGTCTATCGCAAGGGCGCCGATTATCTGCCCTCGGATGCCGAAGTCGAGAAGATGCGTCCGAAGGAGTGAGATCTTCTCCCTCTCCCCGTTCTTCACGGGGAGAGGGTCGGGGTGAGGGGCTCTCTCCGCGAACACCGAACGCGCGGATAGTCCCCCTCACCCGAAATTCGCTGCCGCGAATTTCGACCTCTCCCCGCAAGCGGGGAGAGGTGGCTTCAACTGGCAGCGAGCCCATTCAGCGTCACGCGGATCGTCATGGCCTTCTACATCGTTCAGTTCCTGACCGGGTTGGCGAGCGCGGCGTCGCTGTTTCTGGTTGCCTCGGGCCTGTCGATCATCTTCGGCGTCACGCGCATCGTGAATTTCGCGCATGGCGCCCTCTACATGTTAGGCGCCTATGTCGCCTTCACGCTGACCGAGAGATATGCTGGCGCGCTGGGTTTCTGGGGCGGCATCGTGGCGGCGTCGCTGATCGTCGCGCTCGCCGGTGTCCTGGTCGAAATGCTGCTGTTGCGGCGGATCTACCATGCACCGGAGCTGTTTCAACTGCTCGCCACCTTCGGCCTGACGCTGATGGTCGAAGACCTCGTGGTGCTGATCTGGGGCCCGAGCGATCTGCTCGGCCGCCGCGCGCCGGGCTTCAAGGGCGCGGTGGATTTCTTCGGCCAGAACATCCCGAGCTATGACCTGTTCCTGATCGCGCTTGGTCCGATCGTGCTTGGGGTGCTCTGGCTGCTGTTCCAGCGCACGCGATGGGGCACCCTGGTGCGCGCGGCGACACAGGATCGCGACATGGTCGCAGCGCTCGGCGTCAACCAGAAATGGCTGTTCACCAGCGTCTTCGCACTCGGCGTCTTTCTGGCCTCGCTTGGCGGCGCATTGCAGATCCCGCGCGATGCGGTGCATCACGCCATGGATCTGCGGATCATCGTCGATGTCTTCGTCGTGGTGGTGATCGGCGGTCTCGGCAGCATCATCGGCGCATTCGTCGCCGCCGTGCTGGTCTCCGAGTTGAACGCCTTCGGGATTCTCATCTTTCCGAAGATCTCCATCATCCTGGTGTTCCTGGTGATGGCGGTGGTGCTGATCGTGCGGCCCTGGGGGCTGTTCGGCAAGGCGGAGGCCGCCGCGCGCCGCACGCCCGGATTATCGGTCCATCCCTGGCGTCCGCTGACCGCGGCCGAGCGGCTCGCGACCATCGTGGCGCTGGCGCTCGCGGCGGCGCTGCCGCTCGTCAGCGGCAATTACGGCCTGACGGTGGGGTCGGAGATCGCGGTTTTCGTGATCTTTGCCGCCAGCCTGCATTTCCTGATGGCGGTCGGCGGGCTCGCCTCCTTCGGCCACGCCGCCTATTTCGGGCTCGGCGCCTATGGCGTCGCGTTCCTCGCCAAGATGGCGGGCCTGCCGATGATCGCGTGCCTCTTGCTCGGGCCGCTGCTCGGCTGCCTGGGGGCCGCCGTGTTCGGCTTCTTTGCCGTCCAGCTCACCGGCGTCTATTTCGCGATGCTGACCCTGGCGTTCGCGCAGATCGTCTGGTCGATCGCGTTCCAATGGGTCAGCGTCACCGGCGGCGACAACGGCATTCTCGGGGTGTGGCCGGAAAAATGGGCGGCGAGCCCGGCGCATTTCTACTGGCTGTCGCTCGGCGTCGCCGCGCTCGTCGTCGCGGCGCTGCGCTTCATGGTGTTTTCGCCGTTCGGCTATGCGCTTCGTGCCACGCGCGATTCGCTGCTGCGCAGCGAGGCTGTCGGCATCGATGCCAAGCGCATCCAGTGGACGGCGTTCGTTGTCGCGGGCACCGCAGCCGGTATCGCGGGTGCACTGTTCGCCTACCTCAAGGGCAGCGTGTTTCCCGACACGCTCGGAATCTCGCTCTCGGTCGACGCGCTGGTGATGGTCCTGCTCGGCGGCGTGGAGACGGTCACCGGGCCATTGGTTGGTGCGATCGTCTACAAGGCGCTCAACATCTGGCTGGTCAGCCAGACCGATCTGTCCAAACTGGTGCTCGGCGGTTTCATCGTCCTGATCGTGGTGGCATTCCCGAAGGGCATCGTCGGCGTGCTGGAGATGGTGAGGCACCGGCGCCGCGGCGCCGCGCCTGAAGCCGCGGTCCTCAAATCGTCGATCGAGTCCGCCGAATGAGCACATCGCCCCATTTGTTGTCCGTCGAAGGCTTGAGCAAATCGTATGGCGGCGTCCATGCCGTGCGCGGCGTCTCGTTCGAACTCAGGGCCGGCGAGATCCTGGCGCTGATCGGTCCCAATGGCGCAGGCAAGAGCACCTGTTTCGACATGCTCAACGGCCAGAACATGCCGGACAGCGGCCGCATCAGGCTGCTTGGCACGGACACGACCGGCAAGAAGCCGCGCGAGATCTGGCGGATGGGCGTCGGGCGCACGTTCCAGATTACCGCGACATTCCCGACCATGACGGTGCGTGAGAACGTGCAGGTGGCGCTGATCTCCCACAGCGGGCGTCTGTTCGATGCATGGTCCTCGGCGCCGAAAGTGGCCGTCGCGGAGGCGGAGCGGCTGCTGGAGCTGGTGGGCATGGGCGCCCATGCCGATCGCCCCTGCGGCGAGCTCGCCTATGGCGACCTCAAGCGGCTCGAACTCGCAGTGGCGCTGGCCAATCAACCGAAACTTCTGCTGATGGATGAACCGACCGCCGGCATGGCGCCGCGCGAGCGGATCGAACTGATGCGGCTGACGGCGGCAATCGCGCGGCAGCAGTCGATCGGGGTGCTCTTCACCGAGCACGACATGGACGTCGTGTTCGAACATGCCGATCGCATCCTGGTGCTGAACCGCGGCACGCTGATCGCGCAGGGCTCGCCCGGGGAGGTGCGCGCCAATCCGCAGGTGCAGGCGGTCTATCTCGGCGAGGGGCTGGTCTATGACGCCCGTCACCAGGAGGGCGCATCCGCATGAAGCTCACGGTCGAGGGGCTCAACAGCCATTACGGCCCCGCCCATATCCTGTTCGATATCGGCCTTGCGGTCGACGCCGGCGAAGTGGTGGCGCTGCTGGGACGCAACGGCGCCGGCAAGTCCACGACCTTCCGGTCGATCATTGGCCTCGTCGAACAGCGCAGCGGCCGTATCATGTTCGAGGGCAGGGATGTCTCGAACAAGCCGACCCACGAGATCGTGCGCGACGGGCTCGGCTATGTGCCGGAGGAGCGGCGTATCTTCACCGACCTGACGGTGGAAGAGAATCTCGAGGTCGGCCGCCAGCCGCAACGGCCCAACGCGGCTTACTGGACGCCCGAAAAACTGTTCGCGCTGTTTCCCAATCTCGCGGAGATGCGCAATCGTCCGGGCGGGCGCATGAGCGGCGGCGAGCAGCAGATGCTGACCATTGCGCGGACCCTGATGGGCAATCCGTCGCTGGTGCTGCTGGACGAGCCATCGGAAGGGCTGTCGCCGAAGATCGTCGAGCAGATGGTGCACGCGATCCGGGCCATGAAGCAGGAAGGCGTCAGCATCCTCGTCTCCGAGCAGAATCTGCATTTCGCGCGGCTGATTTCCGACCGCGCCTATATCATCGAGCGCGGCCGGATCTGCTTTGGCGGCAGCATGGCCGAGCTCGACGCGCGGCCCGACATTCGCGACGCGCATTTGTCGCTGTAGAGCTGCAGGAGGGGGCTGAACAGAGATGGCCAGGAGTGCTGTGGCAAAAAAGGGCGTCAAGCCCTCCTACATTCTCGATGAGCAGATCGGCTTCATCCTGCGCCAGGTCTGGCAGCGGCACGCCGCGATCTTCGCCCGCGACATCGGAATCAATCTGACGCCGACGCAATGGGCGGCGCTCGCCAAGCTCGCCGAGGCCGGTCCATGTTCGCAGAACCTGCTGGGCCGGCTGACCGCGATGGATGTCGCGACGATCAAGGGTGTGATCGATCGGCTTTGCGCGCGTGGCCTCACCGAGACCAGCCCCGATCCCGAGGACGGACGGCGTCTTCTCGTCAGTCTCACCCGCGCCGGCCAGCAACTGGCCGAAAAGGCCGCCCCGAACGCGCTTGCGATTTCGAAAGAAACGCTTGCGCCTCTGGACGCGAAAGAGCGCGAGACGCTGTTTGCGCTGTTGAACAAGCTGCGATGAAGTGAGCGAGTTGCTCAGGCAGTGTCGCTAGCCGATCGATTCCATGAAACCAGTCGGTTTGAACTCCCCGGACCTTATCCTGAGGAGCCTGACTCGAAATTTAGCCCGTGAAATAGAGCTGTTTCCCCGTCATTGCGAGGAGCCCTTGCGACGAAGCAATCCATTTATCCCCGAGCACAGCGCTGGATTGCTTCGCGGAGCCTGTCATCGGGCGGCGCTTTGCGCCGACCCGGTGGCTCGCAATGACGCATTCCAACACCTCATTTCATTGGCTACCTTGCGGGTCGGGCTCTGAGAGCCTGACTCAAAATGTAGCCCATGAAATAGGGCTGTTTCCCCGTCATTGCGAGGAGCCCTTGCGACGAAGCAATCCATTTATCCCCGAGCACGACGATGGATTGCTTCGCTGCGCACGCAATGACGCATTCAAATATCGCGCCGATGTTCTCAACGCGTTGATGATAGAGCACGACCTCGTAGCTTCGTGTTGAAGAACCTTGCGCGAGCACGGTGTCTTCGAACGTTGTCGACCGCAACAGCCCCGCAGCAAGTTTCAAATGGATGCCCCGGTGACGCTGCCGTGACGGCGCGGTGAGCCGTTGGCTACGGAGCTTCGCGAGGGTCCTGCTAGATCAGATGCGGAGCCCGGCGACAGCGTCTCGGCCCAGCGTTTGAATGATCGCCGCGCTACGGCCTGGCCCTTGCTTCGACGGCTTGTTGGGAGATGCTCGATGACTGATTATCCCATGCTACGCGCGAGCCTCGCGCCTCAATTTGCGGACCTCCCGCCGGACCAACTGAACCATTTGGTCCGGTCGATCTACGGTCCCAATGCCACCGCGGAGGATGTCGAAGGTCTGTTCGACGACATTGGCCGCGGCCTCAGCAAGGCCGCCGGCGCAGTGGGCCATTTTGCGCAACAGGCCGCGCCGATGGTCGTGCGCGCATTGCCCAACGTCGCAAGTGGCGCTGCCGGTGGGGCCGCCTTCGGGCCCTGGGGCGCGTTGATCGGCGCGGGCGCCGGCTTGGCGAGCGGATTGTTGTCTCAGTCCCATAATCGGACCGCGCGCGGCATCGGCGGCGCCATCCACGATGTCGGTGGCCTGGTGTCGACGGTGCGCGGTGGAGGCGCGACCGGCGCGCTCGGATCGCTCGCCTCGGTGGCGAGCGGTGCGCTCGGGGCGACTCCCGCGGGCCGGGCGGCACTGGGCGGATTGCAGGCGGCGCGCGGCGGCGGGCAGGGGGGTGCGGCGAACATGCTCACGGGACTGCTCTCGCGCCCCGAACTCGCGCAATCGCTGATGTCCTCGCTGATGGGAGCCGCGGGCCGCCAGAGCGTGTCGATCGGCGGTCAGCAAGTGCCGGTCAGCCAGATGCTGTCGGCGCTCAGCAATGTTGCCGGCCGCGCCGCGCACGAAGCGGCCGAAGCCGAGGGGTCGGCTGAGACCACGCCTGAATACGCAGAATTGGCCGCGGAGGCCTTCGGCATTGACCCCGAAGATTCCGAGGGCCGCACCGACGCGCTGCTCACGCTGCTCGCGCTGACCCCATCGATCTGGATGAACCGGCCGGCGCCGATCAACGTTCAGGTCAACCCGGCCGACCCGTATTTCCCGACCGGCGAAGCCGCCTGGAGCGAATGGGACACCGAGGATTCGGAAAACGGGGAGTGGGACAGCGAAGACTGGGACAGCGAGGATTCAGAGCACGACGCCTGGGAGAACGAGGATGCTTGACGCAGTCACACGCCTGGCCGGCGGCCCGGCACTCGATCCTGCAGCGATGATGCAGGAAATGGCGGCCGGCGATCCGCGCATGGCGATGCTGATGCAGATGATGCAGGGCCAGCGCGGGGAGCCGGGCAAGGATATGGCCCCCGACGACCGCGACGAGTTGATCGCTGACCTGAGCGGACGGCTCGACGCGGCCGAAGCACGGCTGACCAAGATGACCCGCATCGCGCGCCAGCTGCACGAGTCCATGCGTTCGGCGTCGCAGCGGCTCAGCCAACTCGCCGCCGCGCTTGGCGCCTGCGGGCTGTGCTGGGGTGAGGATCCCGGCTGTCTTGGCTGTCGTGGCAGGGGCAGGCCGGGAATGATCCGCTGCGACCCGGACATGCGCGCCGAGCTGTTCGGGGCGCGGTCACCGTCGCCCGATGCAGGCAAGCATCCGCATTGATCCGTTCAAACCTTTTGATCCGCAGGAGAAGCACCATGTTGGGAACCGCGTTTGAGACCGACTTCGAGGACCTCGTCGAAAGCGATAACGAATTCGACACCGAGGATTATGGCGAAGGCTATGACGAAGCTGCGCCATCCAGGTTTCGGCCGCGCCCGGGCCGGCCGAGCATCAAGTTGCCGCCGCGCGGCAACCCGATGTTCAAGGTGCCGCCGCACGGCCATGCGACCAAGGCCGAACTGGAAGCGCTGGGCCGGCAGCTCAACGGACGCATTCAAACCTCCGTAGCCGCGATCAAGACAGTTGACGGGCGAGTGCGTCACACCGAGCGTGAGATCGGCGGAATGGGCGCCGCGCTGAAGAAGGAAATAGCGCTGCGCAAGAAGGAGACCGCCGACCTGAAGAAGGGACTGGATGAGTCGCGGCAGATCGCGATGATCCTGCCGCTGATTGGCGGCGGCACCGACAGCTTCTCGAAGTTGCTGCCGGTGCTTCTCTATAGCGGCGCGTTCGGTGGCTCGACCGGATCGAGCAGCGACAGCAGCAACAACAACATGATGATGACGATGATGATGGTCGTCGCGCTTCAGAAGTGACCCGTCGCACGCAGTCGAAAGGAGCGCGATCATGTTTATGGACAAACTCAACAGCGTGGTGATCGGGCGCGCCGCGGGAACTTCCCTCGGTGTATCCGACAGCGACCTCGGGCGATTGACTGTCATCTCCTACGTGGTCGGAAATCCGATTCTCGCAGTGCTGGCAGCGCGCTCGATGGCCGCGGCGGATGGAGGACCAAAGGAGCCAGATCCCCTGGAAAAGGCGGTCGAGGAGGCTAAGGCCGCCGCGGCCGACGCGGGCGCGGCGAAGAAAGCTGCTGCTGATTCCCAGGCGGCGGCCGACAAGTCGGCGGTCGCGGCCGCTGGGTCGCAGCTGGCCGCTGCGGCCTCGGAAACCAACGCCAAGGGCGCCGCCGATGCCGCGCAGAAATCGGCCAGCGCTGCCAAGGACTCGGCGGCGGAAGCAAAGAAGTCCGCCGACGCCGCACAGCAGGCTGCCGCCGGCAAGAGTAGCAAGACGTAGGGTGGGTCGAGCGCGGGATGAGGTCGGACCATGGACCCCGGGCTGCTGGAGCTGATCCGCGGAGGCCGGCCGGATGATGTGGTCGCGATCATCGTCCGCATGCATCCCGGCAGCCCGCCGCCGCGCGACCTGCACATCATCGCTCGGTTCGGCGACGTCGTCACCGGCCGTGCGACGCGCGGCGCGCTCGCCGCGCTTCACGACCATCCGTCGATCGCGAGCCTCAAGGCGCCGCGCGTCTATGCGGGCGAGCGCAGCAATCCTTTCGCCGGTCGCCTTCCAGCACTTGAACCCGGACTGAGCGAGGCCGACCCGGCGCCCGTCGACAGCGACCGCCGCCGCCCCGAAACGCTCGACGAAACCGGGCGTGGCGTCGTCATCGCAGCGATCGACTGGGGCCTCGACTTCGCTCACCCCGATTTCCGCAACGAGGACGGCAGCAGCCGATTGCTGGCGCTATGGGACCAGCGGGCGAGCGGCAACCCGGCGCCCTATGGCTATGGACGTATCCATGACAGCGCCGCAATCGACCGCGCGCTCGGCACCGGTGATCCCTTCGAGGCGCTCGGCTATCGGCCGTCGGAGACGCCGCTGCCCTGCCATGGCACGCATGTCATGGGCATCGCCGCGGGCAATGGCCGCGCCGGCGGACCGCAAGGCATCGCGCCCGATGCCAGGCTGATCTTCGTTCACCTCGGCCCCGGCGTGGGCGATCTGGGCAACTCGGTCGATCTGCTCGAGGCGATCGACTTCGTGTTGCGCAGCGCTGGCGAACGTCCCGTCGTCATCAACATGAGCATCGGCCGCCATGCCGGACCGCATGATGGCACGCTGCTGATCGAGCGGGCGATCGACTGGCTGATCGTCAATCGCGCGGGCACCGCCGTGGTGCAGAGTACGGGCAACTATTATTCGCGCAATGTCCATATGCAGGGGCGGCTGCGTGAAGCACGCACGGCACGCCTGCCGTTCGAGCTGCCGCGCAGCGACGCGCATGCGGCGACCGTCGAAGTCTGGTACAAGGGCGTCGACCGGTTCGTCGCGCGGGCGATCGCTCCCGACGGCAGCGCGGCATCGGCCGAGCTCGGGACCAGCGCCACGCTGCGCGACCGCGACGGCGAGGAACTGGCAACTCTCTACCACCGCCACCGCGATCCCAACAACGGCGACAACCTGATTGCCCTGATCCTGCGTCCGATGGCGCCGGCCGGGCATTGGGCGATCATGATCACCGGCAGCGACGTCGTCGACGGCCGCTGGCATGCCTGGATCGAGCGCAACGCCTCCTGCCCGCCATGTCAGGCCGCCTTCGCGCCGGGGCGTGCGTCGCCGCTGATCACGACCGGCAGCATCTGCAACGCGATGCGCACGATCGCCGTGGGCGCCTATGACGCGCACGATCCCGACCGGCCGCTGGCGCGCTTCTCGAGCGTCGGTCCGACCCGCGACGGACGCCGCAAGCCGCTGCTGGCCGCACCGGGCGTGCGTGTGCTTTCGGTCCGCTCGCGCCGGTCCGCGCAGGAGCTTCCGGGCTATGTGCGGATGAGCGGCACCAGCATGGCCGCGCCGCATGTCACGGGGACTGTCGCGCTGATGCTTCAGGCGGCCGGCCGCCAGCCGATCGCCGCCATCCGCCGTGCCCTGTTCGCGACCCTCAGCGCGCCGCCGCCACCGGCCAACGGCCTGGAAGCCGGACGCTGGGGCTATGGTATCCTCAATATCGAAGCGGCGGTCGCCGCCGCTCGTCGGCTGCGTGACGATGCAAAGCCGCCCGCAGCAGCGCCTGGCATAGCCGCACGGCCTGCGCTTGCCGTCGCCACATCACAGGAGGCGTCAGCCATGAAATGGGATGAGTCGGAAACGCCCGAAACTGCGGGCGTCGGCCCGCCGGTCACCGATGACGAGCGCCGCTGGACCAAGGGGCGGCGTCACAGCCTGCCAACGCCCGAGCAGCGCGTGCTGTCGCAGTTCAGCGAAGCCGAGCTGCGCGACATGCTGGATCTGCCGCCGCAACCGCCGGTCGCGGTTGCGCAGCAGGGCGGCAGCGAAGCTGATGCGCCCGGCGCTGCCGTGCCACCCGCTGCCGGTGATCCAGCGGCACCAGCCGATCCGGCTGTCGCTCCCGCAACCGAGCCTGCCGCCGCGCCTGATCCGGAGCCGGGTCCGGAGCCAGCCGCGAGTGCCGGTCAGCCGGCGACCGCGCCGCCGGCTCCCGCATCCGATCCTAAGGCACTGCTCAACCTGGCCATCAATCCGCAAGTGCCTTCGACCCAGATCGTCGGCTGGCCCGGCGCGCGACTTGCCGTGCCCCTGCTGGCGGGAGACGTCATCCTGCGCGGGCCGCGCCGCAGGCGTGCCAAGACCGTCGCCCGTCCCGGCACGAAGCGCCACGGCGAACTCGGCCGGCGGCGCGGCCGGCCGCGCGAAGGTGGCCTTTACGCTGAAGTGACCGGCGAGGACGCCTTCGAACGCATCGCCGGACCCGACGGACTGCTGCTGCCGGATGTCGTGATCGTTCGCTCGCGGGGGGCATCCGAGTCGATCGAAAGCGATCCACCCGTCGTGCCGCGCCCGACGATCCGCCAGGGGTCGCGCGGTCCCGCCGTCAATGAAGCGCAGATGCGCCTCAATGCCGTCCATGGCCAGCGCATCGCCAGCGGCGAGCGCGGGCTCGATCGGTGCCCGCTCGCCGTCGACGGCGCCTTTGGCGCCAATACCCGCGCCGCCGCGGTTGCGTTCCAGCGCACCGCCTTTCCGCAGCAGCCAGGCGAATGGGACGGCGTGATCGGCCCGCGGACCTGGACGGCGCTGCTCGCCGCCAGTGGCAGCGGTCCCGCTCAGGTCGTTCTGCCGACGACTTGCCCCGGCCTGCCGCGCGAGCAGGTGATCGATCATTTCGACTTCAACTCGAGCGATGTGCTGCCGCGCCACCAGCCGCAGATCGTCGGGATTGCCCGTTGCGTCATCGAGAGCCAGCGCACGGCCACCCCGATCGTCCACCTTCAGCTGATCGGCCACACCGATCCGGTCGGCTCGGCGGACGACAATGTCAGGCTCGGCACGCGGCGCGCGGAGGCCATCCGCCGTGAAATCCTCGCTGCGATCGCACGAATCAGCGGCCGCCCGGCCACGCTGGTGATCGACGTCGACAGCCATGGCGAGCGCGAACCGCTGGCCGACGATGCCAGCAGCCGGCGCGTCCAGGTGCTGAGCGACTTCGAATTTCCCCCCGCCACACCGGCAACCGTCACAACGATCGAGTTCGTGCTCGATGACGATGACGATCACCGGGTCGACGGCCGCGCGCCGGTGACGACCGCGCTGATGTTCGGGATCTGGGACCAGGCCTATGACGCTGCGCGCGCGGTTCGTAACGGCGCGGCGGAAGCCGACAATTTCGTCGGCAGCGACCGTCGCCGGTTCTACATCCGCGTCAATGACAGCGGCGCTACCGGCGCCTCAGTGACCGCGCGCTGGCGGACGCTGACCTCGGCCGGCAACGATGACGACGCGCCGGCCTCGCAGGACGTGACGCTGACCGAAACCGCCGCCGGATCGAAGGTCTTCGTCTCGCGCGCGCTGATGCTCGTCACCGACGACACCGATGCCGACCAGCCCACCCATTCCGGGCTGACCACCGGGCCCGACGCGGGCGTTCGCAATCGTGGTCAAAGCAATCACCGCCTGCGCCGGGCCGATCTCGATGGATCGGTGCGCGCGGACTACACCGCCGCCACCGGCACAAGCGTGTCGGTCACCGCGACGGTGTTCCGGCGCCGGCCCGAAAGCCGCAAGCGGATTGTGCTCCGTGTGGTCCGGCTGGGCCTCACGATGACCCCGGCCCGGCAGCGTCTGATCGACGATCAGTTTCTCCACGCCAATCGCCGCTGGGCGCAGACCGGCTTGCGGATCGACGCCGGGGCCGCGACCGATCTGGCGCTGCCGGCCGGCGCCGCCGACGCCAATGGCAACTATATCGGCTTCCTCAACACGCCCGAGGAACGGCTGGTGCTCGACCAGCTGCTGCCGACCACGCCCGACGATACCGTGACGGTCTGCTTCACGTCGCTGCCGCGCCCACGCAGCGACGGGCTGCCGACCTTCAATGCCTATACGACCGTGCAGCCGACCAATGCGGGCGTGCTGGGCGAACGCTTCTTCATCTTCCAGCACATCGACCTCAACGCCGACCTGGAGACGCTGGCGCACGAACTGCACCACGCGTTGTTCAACCGCTTCGACAGCCCGCAAGGGCTGCAGTTCTTCACCTTCAACACCTTCGCGCCGGGCGGGGCGCTGCCCAATGTGCGGACCTACCGGCGCATCCAGACGCTGTTCACCGCGAGCCCGGACAATGACGCCAGCAACACCAACACGTTCAACTGGAACAGGAGACGGCGGACGCAGCGCGTGCCGGTGCCGCTCGATGCGGCCGGCATTACCGCGGCGGACGCGACGACCGGCAACACGTCAGTAGGGACATTCTGAGATGACCGACACAGCCAGTCTGACACCAAAGCAACGCGTGCTCATGTTCGTCGGCGGCAATTTCACCAGCGCCGCGCTGGGGCCGCGCTTCCAGGAAGTGCTGAGCGCGATCGACGCCGATCCGAGAGCGCATCTGCGCGCGTTCGAGCAGCTTTTTCTCGATCGCCCCGCCGACCGCCTGGCGCTGACCGACCTGCATCTCGACAGCTTCCTGCTGCGCATGAGCCGGAATCTGCCAAACGAGTCGCGGGCGGCGGCGCGCAAGCTGCTCAGTCGCATGGCATCGCTCGCGCGCGCGCAGTCGAGGGAAATGGCCGAAGCGGCCGACGAGGTCTCCTCCGTGGAGATCGGCCGGCAGCAGCGCGAGCTCGTCGCGCGTCGCGACGTGCTTGCCCAGATCGCCCGATAGAGGATCAGGAAAGGCGACGGAGATGACTGATATCGATTTCCCCAGCATCGACAACGCGGCCCGGCCGCAGCCGACAATGCTCGATTATCTGGCCGATCCAGCGGTGCGCGTGGTGGCGTGGCCGGGGCGCAGGGTGGCGATTCCCTTGCTTGCCGGCGACGTGGTCATCCGTCAGTCGCTCGGCGGCGCGCGCCGGTCCTTCATCCTGACCGCGCCGGTCAACCGTGGCGGACGGGCCGAGGCCAGGGCGCTCGATGTGGATGCGCTGGCCAGCGGTCGGCCCGCCAGCGTCTCGCTGCCGCTGTTCGGTCCCGACCGGCTGCTGCGCGGCGACCTCACCGTCATTCGCCCGATTTCCGAGGCCGAGGAGACGGCCCTTGCCGGCGAAACGTTGCCTCCGCCGCCCGTCACCCGCCCGACCATCCGCTCCGGCTCGCGCGGACCCGCGGTGATGGACGCCCAGCAGCGGCTCAACACCGTTCACCAGAACCGCCTGGCCGAGCGGCAGGGCGGACTCGCGGATTGTCCCCTGGCAGTCGACAGCATTTTCGGACCGCACACCCGCGCGGCGACCCTGTCGTTCCAGCGCATCGCCTTTCCGACCCAGCCGTCGGAATGGGACGGGATCATCGGCCCGCATACCTGGCGCGAGCTGATCGCGCGCAGCGAGCGCCCGCCGGGGCCGGTCATTCCGTCGATCACCCAGCTCAACCCGAGCCGCTGGGACGCGATCCTGCGTCCGTTCGCGACGGGACGCACCAGCCTGCGCACCGGCAATGCCGTCGCCGCGTTGATCGACGGCAACGCCACCTTCAACACCATGGCCGCAGACATGGGCGCGACCAGCGGCGAGCGCGATTTCATCTACCTGCTCGGCTGGGACAATTTCGACACTTTCCCGCTCGGTGCGGCCAGCACCTTTCGCGAGATCTACACTGCTGCCGCCGGCCGTGGCGTGGAAGTGGCGGCGATGCTGTGGGACCAGTTCGGCATTGTCACCGCGGCCGATCGCAGCGCCACCGAGGTCGTCCGGCACATCAATGCGTTGCGGGCCGGCAAGGCCATCAAGGACGACCTGACCACCAATCACACCACCGCATCGACCGTCAGGCTGGCGATCGCGGCGGCGCTGGCGGGGTCGAACCCCCGACTGATCCCGGTGATCCTCCGGATCATCGAGCCCGATATCGCCCGGCTGACCGGATCACACCATCAGAAGGTCCTGATAGTGAAACGCGGCGACCTGCTGGTCAGCTATTGCGGCGGCATCGACATGAATCCGAACCGCGTGCGCGTGGTCGACGTGGACACCGGCCAGCCGCATCACGACACGCACTGCCGGATCGTCGGTCCCAGCGCGCATGATCTGCTGTCGACCTTCATCGCGCGCTGGCGGCATCATCCCGACAGCAGCCGCTTTGCCACTCTGCGCGGCGACGGCTTGTCGCCGCCGGCCGCGATCACCAGCCCCAGCGCGATCGACGCCCCGTTCGGCGGACCGCTGTCGGTGATGATCGCCCGCACCTTCAATCCGGTCCGGCCGCTGCCGCCGACGGTCGTCGCCGAGCGCGCAATCAAGCCGGTGCTGCTCGCGGCCATCAGCAATGCCAAACGGTTCATCTATTGCGAGGACCAGTATCTGATCGATCTCGACACCGCACGCGCCCTGATTGCGGCGGTGCCGCGCCTGCGTCATGTAACCATCCTCATCCCCGGCAATCGCATCACCGACGTCCCGTTCGGCAAGGAATATCGGCGCGATTTCGGGGCCTTGATCGACGCCGGGTTGTCGTCCGCCGATCGCGCCAAACTCGGCATATTCCAGCTGACGACCAGCCAGAGTGCGCCGACCTTCGGCGATCACACCTATGTGCATTCGAAGAGCTGGGTGTTCGACGACGAATTGGCGGTGATCGGTACCGCCAATTGCAACCGGCGCAGCTACACCTTCGACAGCGAGGTCGACGCCTTCATCTTCGAGGATGCGCGCGGCGAGAACGATGCGCGGCAGACCTTCGCCCAGCGCTACCGCATGGCGCTGTGGCAGCATCATCTGGCGGTGCCGGGCCGCTCGGTTGCCGACGGCGTCGCAAGCGCGGCCCTGTGGCGCGCCGCCGCCCGGCCGGCAAGTGCGCGCGTGATTGAATTCGACCACCGCCTGCCGACAGGTGTCACCAGCATCGCCGGCCTTTGGCAAGCCGTGATGGACCAAGGCGCGGCCAAGCTCCATGACGTGATCGATCCGTTCGTCTGAGGCGCTCGCGAACAAGTTGCGGTGATCGGCGTGTCAATTCATCGCCACGATTTGGCGTTCACGCGCTGCTGAAAGGCCAGCGGTGCCAGGATTTTATCTGGGTCGCTTAAAGTTGCGTGATGGGCGATGCAGGTCGTCGAGCAGGACCGCCCTGAGATCAATTCGTCCCCATGTTCGTCGCCAATGTGCGTGGCTGCTGGTATCCTGCGGTGACGATGTCAAACGGGCGGGGGGCCGATGACCAGGCGCGATGCAGAGACTCAATGCCGATCTGCGTTCGGCAAATTCGAGTTCGTTCGGGGCGTTGTCGTAACCGTGCTCTTGGCCGTGGCGGTGCCGGCCATGGCGCAATCGACCGGGAGGGCCGAGGGCGAGGCGATCTATCGTGTACGCTGTGTCGGCTGCCACGAGACCGGCGTGGCCCGCGCGCCCGATCTCGCGACGCTGCGGGCGATGTCGGCGGACAGGGTCCTGACGGCGCTGCGGTCCGGCAGCATGAGCCCGCAGGCCCAGGGTCTCTCCAACGCGCAGCTCGAGAATCTCAGCGGCTTCGTCGCCGGCACGGCGGCGGTTCAGGATGCCGCGCAAACGACCGGTGCCTGTACGGAGGCATCGGCATCGCTTGCCGATCCGCTGGTGCGGCCGCACTGGAACGGCTGGGGCGGGGACGCCTCGCAGCAGCGCTTCCAGCCGGCGGCCATGGCGCAGCTCAACGCGGACGATGTGCCGCGTCTGAAGTTGAAATGGGCCTTCGGCTTTGCGGGAGCCACCCGCGCGCAGGCCCAGCCGACCTTGATGGGCGGAGCGCTCTTCGTCGGCAGCCAGAGCGGCAAGGTCTATGCGCTCGATGCGCGTAGCGGCTGCACCCATTGGGTGTTCGACGCCGGATTCAGCGTGCGCTCGGCGATCACCATCGCTGCGAGCGGAGACGGCTGGTCGGCCTATTTCGGTGACCAGCGCGGCAATGCCTATGCGGTCGATGCCGTGACCGGGCAACAGCGCTGGAAGACGCATGTCGATGATCACCACGCGGCCATGATCACCGGCGCGCCGACGCTCGATGGTGGTGTGCTGTACGTGCCGGTATCCTCGTTCGAAGAGGTGAGCGGTGCCAATCCTGGCTATCAGTGCTGCAGCTTTCGCGGCAGCCTGGTGGCGCTCGATGCCGCGACCGGAAAAATCCTGTGGCAGAGCTACACCATTCCGCAAGCGCCGGCGCCGGTGCGCAAGAACGCCGGGGGTGTTCAGCTCTGGGGACCATCAGGGGCGCCGATCTGGTCGTCACCGTCAGTCGATCCCGAGCGGCGGATGATCTATGTGACCACCGGCGACAGCTATTCGGACCCGGCCGCCGACACCTCGGATGCGTTCATCGCCTTGCGCATGGAGAGCGGCGAATTCGCTTGGTCGCGGCAGATGACGCCGGGCGATGCCTTCACCGTCGCCTGCCTGGGCGGTAACAGCACCAACTGTCCGGAGGCGAAGGGACCGGACCTCGATTTCGGATCGTCGCCCATGCTGGTGAAATTGCCGGATGGCAAGCGCATGCTGATCGCCGGTCAAAAATCAGGGGTGGTGCATGCGATCGATCCGGACCGGCAGGGCGAGATCCTCTGGCAACGCAGGGTCGGCCGTGGCGGTCCAGCCGGCGGCGTGGAATGGGGCGCAGCGGTGGACCAGGATCATGTCTATGTCGCCGTCTCGGACCTTGCCGCTCGCCCCGCAGCGCAGGGAACGGCGGGCGCGCAGCCGAGTCTGTTTGGCGGCCGCAGCTTTCTGCTCGACCCCAGCCAAGGCGGCGGCATCTCGGCGCTCAAGCTCGCGACCGGTGAGGTGGTCTGGCACACGCCACATCCCGGCTGCGGCGATGTGCCGGGCTGCAGTCCGGCCCAATCGGCGGCCGTCACGGCGATTCCGGGCGTGGTGTTTTCCGGCGGACTCGACGGTCATCTTCGCGCCTATGCGGCATCGAACGGCGCGATGATCTGGGACGTCGACACGGCGCAGAGTTACAGCACCGTGAACGGCGTGGCCGCCCACGGCGGCTCACTCGACGGACCGGGCGTCGTCATCGTCGACGGTGTGCTCTACGTCAATTCCGGCTACGCCAATTTCGGCACCGCTCCGGGCAACGTGCTGCTGGCCTTTTCGATCGATGGAAAGTGAGGGCGCGCACCGTGCCAAAAAAGAGAAAGCCGCCGAGTTTGAACCCGACGGCTCCAAGTGGTCCTTGGCGGGAGGAGCCAAGCCCAGTGTTCGACAAAGCCCGACTAATATAGCGTCATTTCGGGCGGTGATATGTAACCCGGCTAACACAACCCGGATTATTCACCGCTCAGATGGAACCCGTATTTCAACGGGCAGGGCGATGCGTCAGCCCCCACAGTCAGAAGCTGATCGGCTCGGCAAGCTTCTGGTTACGTATCGCTTTTCGATCTCATGGCGCTGAGTTCCGCAAGCCCTGAAAGCGCAACAGGCTCCCGTGAGTCTCCGAAGTCTCCAGGGTGGGAGCCACGGTTGACGGTTTCTTGATCAGCCAGTTCACCGTTCGGCCCAATTTGCGCGAGATCGCGAGCGCCGGATTCAACGACCGGCGCCGCCCGCTGGCATCGCACTTGCCCAGCGACCGCGCGCGCATGCCGGGTCAAGGGTGTGAACTAGAAGCAGACACTGAGGATGCGGACTCGGCACGACTGCGCCGCCGGTTTCCTTGATGCGGGCCTGGTCTGCCTGCTCGCAGCGACAGGGCGCTTCTCGTAGTCGCCCGCGATCTCCATCGCCCAATAGATGCGATGCGTGGTGGCGCTGGTGGCGCTGGCGATGCCGACGCGGGTGGCTTTCGGCAGCAGCAGATTCTTGCGATGCCCGCTCGAGTCGATCCATTGCGCCAGCGTCTTCTCGAAACTGTCGTAACCATAAGCGATGTTTTCCGCCGCCCGCCCGGCGTTGGCGCGCGCGATCCGCGAGGTGAAGGATCCAAGTACGTCGTGGTCGAGCGTATCCTTCGCGGCCATGGCCTTGGCCTGGTCCTTGGCGATTCCAGTCAACGTGGCGTCCATGGTGACCCGCCCTTCGCCATGCTTCAGGCGAAAGTCGGAGATCAACTGCGCAGGCGAGGCGGTAGCAGTGGCAACGCCGCTGGCTGGCAGCGCGAGCAGGAGCAGAACGGCCAGTCGTGATATCATCGGTTCGGCGTCCTCAACGCTCGACGATCTCCGGAATCCTGCCAGCCGGCGGGGTGTTGCGGCTGCGGCCGGTGCGGACGATGCCGTCGATGATGGTCATGCCGATGCCGGGGAGGTCGCCGAGCTGAATGCTGTCGAGCAGCGTGTGGCCCGGCGAATGCTGCGCCCGGTCCATGATGACGAAATCGGCCGCGCGGCCGACCTCGATCAGGCCGCAATCCAGTGCGCGCATCCGCGCGGTATTGCCGGTGGCGAAGCAGAAGGCGATTTCGGCGGGCACGTCGCCGAGCGACGACAGCATCGAGACCATGCGCAGGATGCCGAGCGGCTGCACGCCGCTTCCCGCGGGCGCATCGGTGCCGAGGATGACGCGGTTGAGATCGCCCATCTCCCGCGCCGTGCGCAGCGTGAACAAGGCGGAGCGCTCATTGCCATTGTGCACCAGTTCGAGCCCGCGCTTGCAGCCCTCGCAGATGCAGCGGATCTGGTCGTCGGGGAGCGCGGTGTGGCCGCCATTGATGTGGCCGATCACGTCGGTATCGGCCTCCAGCACCACGTCCTTGTCGATCAGCCCGGAGCCGGGGATCGACGGCCCGCCGGTGTGGATCGTGCTCTGGATGCCGTATTTGCGGGCCCAGCCCACCATCTTGCGCGCGGTCGGGCCGTCCTTGACGCCGCCGAGGCCGACCTCGCCGAGCAGCTTGACGCCGGCCGCGGCCAATTCCCTGAAGTCGTCCTCGACCATCTCGTTTTCGATCACGGGCGCGCCGGCATGCACCTTCACGCCACCGGGACGCAGCGTCCAGAACGAGCGCTGCGCGAAGATCGCCATCGCCTTGACGCCTGGGACATCGCGGGGACGGCCGGGCATGTGCACCTCGCCGGCGGAGATCATGGTGGTGACGCCGCCATGCAGATAGCTGTCGATCCAGCCGGTCTGGTTCTGCCGCGGCGTCCAGTCGCCGGCGACGGGATGGACGTGGCTGTCGATCAGCCCCGGCGTGACGGTGCTGCCATGGGCATCGACGATCGTGGTCGCATGCTCGGTGTCGACATCCTTGAGCCGGCCGATGGCTGATATCCTGCCGTTTTCGGCGACGATGGTGTCCGCATCCAGGATCGGCCTTTCCAGCGCGCCCGAAAGCAACAGGCCGATATTGCGGATCACCAGCTTGCCGGGACCGGTGGCCTGTGGGGCGTCATGCGCCATGGCGAGTTCCTCATCCGTCTTGCGGTGCCAAACTTGAACGCGGCCGAGCCGCGGGATCAAGCTGATTTATTCATTCGTACACAAATGATGGCGGCCGGCAAGCGGCACGCGGCCTGACCGGAACCGACACCAGGCCACGGAAATCCCGCCGTCCCCGGTTTTCTGCGGCTCGAACTTTCATGTAGTCTGCTACCTTTATGCGGGTCTTCGGCTGCTGGGGGCGTCCATGGCTGGGCAGGAAGCAATTTGGCATGTGACGATTGGTGACGAGGAGCGGGGCCCGCTGACCAGGGACGAAGTCCTTGAATACGTCAGGGAGGGCATGCTCGCGGGGAGCGACTTCATCTGGCGCCCTGGCCTGCCCGACTGGAAGGCGGTCAGCGAGATCGGCGATTTCTGGCAGCCGCCAAGGCGAAAGCCGGCGGCAGCGCCAGTCCTGTTACCCGAGCCGGTTCAGTCTGCTGCCGAGCAGGTCGACGACCGCGATGGGACTGATCTGCCACCCGTCGGTCGGAAGTGGAGTGTATGGAAGAGCGCGAATATCGGACTTCTCGTCAGCGCCTTGGCTCTTCTGCTTCAGATCGGCATGGGACGAGGTTTCGAACTCGCAAACGATGCTCACACCGCGAGCGTCGTGACGATCGGCGGTCTGGTCGGCCAGATTCTCGCCGTGCCGTTGATTCTTGCCGTCATCGCCGTCGTGCGAAACCTGCTGAACAGGCGGCAACCGAAGTCGCGCGCGAGTGCGGTTCGGGGAGCACTGACATTCGTGGCGCTGCTGGTGTCGATCCTCGGCGCGCTCGTGGTCTACGCAGAGGTGTTCTTTTCCAGCACCGAAACCATCAGCGGACGAACTCGCACGGCGTTGATCGCCGGCGCCGTGCGCTCGTGTGTTCACAAGCAATTTTCAGTCAACCAGAATCTGACCGCATCCCAGATTGACAAGTATTGCAGCTGCATCAGCGAGAAGATGGCTGACGGCACGACCTACCAGCAATTGGGGACCGAACCCGACGCGAGCGCGCTGGCTGTCCTCCGGCAGAAGGCAGAGGCCGCCGGCCAGGCCTGCCGCATCCAGTAGCGTTCCGCCCAGGTCGGCAAACCCTGGAGATGGCCGCTGGACGCGGCCGCCGCGATCCGGCATCACCAGCCGCAGACCTGCCAGACGGGAGCGACGCGATGGACGACACGCATGGGATCAGCGCCGGAGGCATCAGCGCGACCGTCAAGGCGGATGGCGCCGAACTGTGTTCGCTCAGGGCCCCCGACGGCCTGGAATTGCTGTGGCAGGCCGGCCCGGCGTGGCCGCGCCATGCGCCCTGGCTGTTTCCGATCGTCGGCCGCCTTGCCAACGACGACCTGCGGCACGGTGGGAACAGCTACAAGCTGACGCAGCACGGCTTCGCCCGCGATCTCCGCTTCCAATGGCTGGAGCGAACGGCGCGCTCCTGCACCCTGCGATTGACCGACAGCGCGGCGACGCGGCTGCGCTATCCCTTCGGCTTTCGTCTCGACATCACCTACGCCATCGATGAGACCTGTCTCGACATGACGATCGGCATTGCCAACACCGGCGAGGAGACCCTGCCGGCCTCGTTCGGCGCGCATCCCGCCTTCAACTGGCCGCTGCTGCCGGGTCTGCCGAAAGAGAGCTACAGCCTGATCTTCGCAGAGCCCGAGCCGGCGGCGATCCGGCGACTGTCAGGCGGGCTGATGCGCACCGAAGCCGAGCCATCGCCCGTGCAAGGCACGGTGCTGCCGCTTAACGAGCGGCTGTTCGAGGCGGATGCCGTGATCCTCGATGCGCCGGCGAGCCACTCGCTGCGCTATGCCGGGCCGAGCGGCCCATCGCTCGAACTCGCCTGGTCGGGTTTCCGCGAACTCGGCATCTGGTCGAAACCGTCGGGCGCGCCGTTCCTGTGCATCGAGCCCTGGCGCGGCTTCGCCAGCCCGGCCGGATTCGACGGCGCGTTTTGCGACAAGCCGGGCGTGATGCTGATCGCGCCGGGAGAGACGGAGACGCTGAGCTTATGCATCAAGGTGAATGCGGCGCTCTGAGCCTTGCCGCAGTGTCAGGCGATGTGCAGGGTGTAGGATGGGTGGGGCGAAGAGGCTTGGCAAAAGCATTTTGCCGAGCCTCGCAGCGATACCCATCATGTGTGTGAAGATGATGAGTTTCGCGAAGGGCTCAATCCAGCCTGCGGGCTGCGAATGCAGAGCGATTTGTGGCGAACGATTGGCATCGGATATTCACACTTCCCCAACACCATGAATCAGGTTTACAATTCTACTGCTGCCGCGGCGCGTGACGGCCGCTCACAACTCCGGTGAGGGTAGTCCGCCAGTGATGTCGGACCGCGGTGCGGCAGCTCCTTTCGACTCGACTCGCTCGTGGTTCCGTCCTCGCGTGGGTGATTGCTTGCCTCGAAGAGGGCCTGATGGGCATGGCGAGGAAAAGCCGGTGAGGGTGCGGACATCGGCTGCCGGTCGGCGTCGGTCCGCAAGAGGGCGAAATCCGCGGCGAAGCAAAGTGCGGTTGCCGGTCATCTTAAAGTCAGCCCCCGCGTCTCGCTCCGCTCTCCGCAGCCACGTATGCTGATTGTCGTGCAGCCTCAATTCCGGATCTTTGCAATTTTATCCATTCACCCGTGCCGTCAGTAACGCTTCGCCATTAGCGTGCGCCCGTTCAGGGGATACACCAATGTATGCAGTGAAGAACTCACCGCGCGCGCTCCTCGTCGCGCTGGTCCCGCTCGCGGTCGTGCATGCTGTTTTTCTTGCAATGGCTTTGCTTGCGACGCAGACCGAGCCGCCGCCGCAAATGAACTTGCCGGCGCCTGACAAGGTCCTGATCTCCTATGCCGGATGCCTTGCGCTTGACGGCATGTTGCTGTTTGCCGGGCATCTGGTGCTGCGGCAGAGCGCGATCTTCAGTCGGCCTGCCTATGCGCTGATGGGGGGCGCGATGGCTGCGACGAGCTACCTGCTCGCCCTGCGCAACGGCCTTTTACTGGGGCCGCCGAAAGGTGGCAGCGAGATCACGTTTGGCTTGCTGCCGACCGTGGCAGGAATGCTCGCGGGCTTCCTCTATGGCCAGTTTGCCGGACTTGCAGTGGTCACAACCGGACTGCCGCGTTCGGCCGACGGTGAGGGCGCGAGCACATCACGCACCTTCGAAGGTCCGGTCCGGGTCCGCACATCGATAGCGGCTGTCATGATTGCCGCCACTGTCCCGGCTTCGTTGACTGCCGTTCTCATTTTCATGGTGATCTCGCTGTTCCTGCCGGGCTATCTGGCCGGTGGTGTTGGTCCGGTGTTCGCCGCAGCGTTTCCTGCGCAGATGTTCCTGATCATCTTGATGGCGACGATCGTGCCTTCGGCCATCTTCGTCCTCGCCGCTCATCACATTGCGAGGGCGTGCGGCCGCCATCGTGGAATCGACTACGCAGGGATCGGAAGCCTGCTGGCAGGGTTGTGTGTCGGCCTGATAGCGCCATTGATGCCGGTCACGTCGTTGTTCGCGCTGATTGCGCCCGGGATCGTTTACGGCGCCATCATGGGCGCCCTGTATCGCCGCTTCGCCGGTATCGAGCCGGTGCCTCTGCCTGAAGTCGTGATCGCAACCGACGAGGCTACCTTGGTCGGCGCCGATCATCCATCACGACGGCAGCACAGCGTCATTCTGACCAATTAGCAAATCGGCCGTCGCCACGAGGTGATCATGAAAGGATTAGCTGCACTCGGCGCGGCCGGGCTCGTTGCCGCAGCCTGTGCGCTTTGGATGCTATCGAATCCGATCGTCGCCGGCATCGCGGTCGTGCCGCTGAAGCCGAGCGCCGAGATACCCTCATTCAAACACGTGCCAACGCCGCTTGACGGCGAGCCGCTGGGGGCGGATGGCCATCGGTAGAAGATGGGCAATTGCACATCGTAGTTCGCTACGCGCCCCGGAATGACGCTTTCCAAGACTGATGTCTCGTTGCTGTCGGACATTTGAAGCGGTCGCATCGATCCAATTTGCATAGGGCAGGCAGCGCGGCCGGCGCGCGCGAATGCGCAAGCAAGGCTCCCGATGCCCACCATTTCGGCCGAGAGGCAAGAGCTGGACACGGTGCGAGATGCGCCTTTGCGCCACCTGCGGGCCAGAGATTGCCTCGCGGTCGCTGGGCCGAGGCTGGCTGGGGTTTCGCGCCACGTTTAGAACTTTTTGCACCGCCCCGCCGAAAGTGATGCACACGACATTCGAGCAGCTTAGCAGAATACTACGGCCATCATGAATGGGTTCGCACCGATTTATGAAGCCAGAAATAGGCGGTGTCGGTGCCGTCTAGGTCCGATCGGGTGCCAAGGACGAGGCCGTTCATCAAACAGCTCATGTCGTCGCCCCGGCCCCAGGAGAGAATCCGCGCGCGAAGTGACTTGGGGGCCGGCCGACGCGGCGGCGAAAGGCGGTGCTGAACGCGCTGGCGGACTCGTAACCGATCGCCGCAGCCACCTTTTCCAGCGGCATGGGTTCGTGTTGCAGCATGTCCTTCGCCAGCGCCATACGCCATTGGATGAGATATTCCATCGGCGGAGCGCCGACTTTATGAGTGAAGCGGTCGCTGAACGCAGACCGCGACAGCCCCGCGTGACGCGCCAGCTCCGCCACCGACCAATCCCGCGCCACGTCGGCATGAATACATCGCAAGGCGTTTGCCAGGTTGGGATCGGCCAAACCTTCGAGCAATCCGGGCCGCAACGTTGCGTCGATCGCCGCAGTGCGACAGCGAAGCGCCTCGATAAGCATGACTTCCACCAGACGCTCGACAATCAGATCCCTGCCGGGGCGCTGATTCGACGCTTCATCGGCAAGCAGCTTTATGGTGTCGGCGAGACGCTTCGCGGCGATGTCGGCGCCCCGAATATGAACGAGCTTCGGCAACAGGCCGACCAGCAGGTCTATGTTGGCAGTATCGAACCAGAAGTATCCGCCGAGCAGTTTGAAATCGGCTTCGCCTTTCGGGTCGCCGTGGCGCAACTCAGAGAGGCCCACGCTTGCGTCCGGTGAAAGCGTAACAGGCTCGACGTCCGGATCGCTATACATTGCGAAGCCGGAGGTTGGCGGCATCAGGACGAAATCTCCCTCGGCCAGTTGTAGAGGGGCTGCGCCATCGATCTGCAAGGCGCACTGGCCCTGCAGCACAAGGCCAAATCCCACGCTATCGACGCGCGCGTAGCGGATACCCCACGCTCCAGCCCCGCTGATGATCTTCGGAGACATTGTGCGCGGGCGCAGCATCGAGACAATCGCAGCCAGGGGATCCATTTGGACGATCCGTAATGTTTAATGGATCATACATTATGTATCGTATTCGTTGCCCGCGATAGGCTTTCCTCATGAAGGAGAAAAACATGAGCAAAATCGCAATTATCACAGGCGGCAGTTCCGGCATGGGTGCAGCTACCGCCCTGGCGCTGGCGGAGCGCGGGGTCCATTCCATCGTCACTTTCCACAACAACGAAAAGGGCGCTGCAGCTACCGTGGCGGAGGTCAAGATGAAGGGTGCGAAAGCGATCCCCCTTCGCCTCGATCTCGGCCGCAGCGACTCTTTCGGCGCCTTCCGCGCGAGCGTCACTTCGGCGCTTGAAAGCGAATGGCGAACCAACTCGTTCGACTATCTCGTGAACAATGCCGGCTTCGGCAGGATGGCGATGTTCGAAGACACGACGGAGGAAATCTACGACGAATTCGCGCGTGTCATCCTGAAAGGCCCGTACTTTCTTACGCAGACGCTGGCACCGCTGCTCAAGGCTGGCGGCGCCATCGTCAATGTAGCCAGCAACTCCGCCATGACCACGGGCCTGACACCGGGCTATTCGGCTTACGCGACAATGAAGGGCGGACTCATCGTGCTGACGCGCTGCATGGCACTGGAATTCGCCAAGCGCGGGATTCGCGTGAACGCAGTGTCGCCCGGCTCCACGCGCACGGGCATGATCCCGGACGAAGTCTTGGAGAAGTATCCCAACGTCATCGCATCTCTGGTCGAGAAAACCGCGTTCAGTCGCCTCGGCGAGTCGCAGGACATCGCGGGCGTGATAGCGGCCTTGCTGTCGAACGATTGCAAATGGGTAACGGCGCAGAACATCGAGGCGTCGGGAGGCTTTCGGCTGTAGTTGGCCGACAGTGGTCGTCGTCGCCCTGCACTAATTTTGCGAATTGTGATGCCGTGCAGGGCGATCAGCGGCTCACTCTGGGAAAGACTCGGAGACGGCAGCAAACATGATGTTGCCCACCTCTCCCAGCAGGCGAACGCATTCACGATAGAGCCAAGACGGAACTCCTTAATTGGCTTCAGGCCGGGCTTGCGGGCATGGTCCTGAAAGTGCTGTGCAGAGCTACGCGCCCCGGAATGACGCTTTCCAAAACTGACGTCTCGTTGCTGTCGGACATTTGAATCGGTCGCATCGATCCAATTTGCATGGGCAGGCAGCGCGGCCGGCGCGCGCGAATACGCAAGCAAGACACCGGATGCCCACCATTTTGGCCGAGAGGAAGAGGTGGGCACGGCGCGAGATGCGCCTTCGCGCCACCTGCGGGGCCCAGGGATTGCATCGCGGTCGCTGGGACAAGGCTGGCTGGGGAACTAGGATTCGAACCTAGACAAACAGAGTCAGAGTCTGTTGTGCTACCGTTACACCATTCCCCAAGATACGAATTTGTTCCTCAATTCAACGCGTTAGGCGTGAATCTTGGCGCGGTTTGACCGCCGCGAACAGTTCGCTTTGCTTGGCCCGCGTCTTCTACTCGTTTGCGGCCCGGCTTGGCAAGCGCATGGTGTCGCTTCTTCCGGCTCAATCCGCTGATTTTGCTGATGATGCAGGGCATCGGCCCGATCGCCGGCCGGCACAGACGCGCCCGCCATTGCGGGGCGATGGGCAGGTGCCGGATTTCGGATTAATAGAATAATACCCTTGATTTGCCCGACGTGTCAAATGGCCTTCTCGAAGGCGGGCGGCCGCGGGCTACTTTGCATGGGGTTGTTTTCGATATTTGGGAGCGCGCCCCGGCAAATCCGAAAAACCGCATCCGTCACCGTGCCCATCGTGCCCCCTTTGTTCCGGGTTCCAAAAACACGACACGTCACGAGCTACAGACAGGCGACAGATCACGCGCCACTGACAGGCGCCGGCCCGCTCGCTTGCCCGCTCCAACCCCGCATGCCATGTTTGGCCCAAGAACAAGAGCAACAGGCCGTCGCCAGACGGTCTCTCGGACAGACCCGTCAATCGGGCGTCCTTCAGGCGAGGGGAAACACATGGCATTCAAGCATGTTCTGAAGCTGCTGGCCGTGGCCGCCGTGACGGTGGCGTGCGCGGGCGCGGCGTCAGGCGACGACAAGGTCGTGAAGATCGGCGCGATCTTTCCGATGACCGGCGGCGCGGCCAGCGCCGGCGTCCATGCCAAATTCGCCCTCGAAGTCGCGCTGGACATCATCAACAACGCCCATCCCGAACTCGGTGATTTCCCGCTGGCGAAGAATGCCGGGCTCGCGGGCCTTGGCGGTGCCAAGGTCGAGGTCTCCTTCGCCGACAACCAGGGCAGCCCGGCCACCGGGCAGAACCAGGCGCTGCGGCTGATCACCGAGGAGAAGGTGGTGGCGCTGACCGGCGCCTATCAGTCCGGCATTACCCTCACCACGAGCGCGATCGCGGAGAAATACGGCATTCCCTTCCTCAACGGCGAGTCGGTCGCGGCCAACCTGACCGAGCGCGGGTTCAAATGGTTCTTTCGCGTCACGCCGGTCGCGACCGATTTCGCCAAGATCTATTCCGAGTTCCTCGCCGACATGAAGGCATCAGGCGCCAGGACCGACAGCATCGCGCTGGTGCATGACAACACCGAATACGGCACCTCGGTCGCGGGCACCATCACCCAGGCCTTCAAGGACAAGGGCCTCAATGTCGCGCTCGACGTCTCCTATGCCGTCAACGCCACCGACGTGCAGAGCCAGGTGTTGCAGCTCAAGGAGAAGAAGCCCGACGTCGTCCTCATGATCTCCTATACGTCGGACGCCATTCTCTACGCCAAGACCATGCAGGCGCTCGACTACAAGCCGCCGATGTTGCTCGCCGACGACGCCGGCTATTCCGATCCGTCCTTCATCAAGGCGGTCGGCAAGTCCTCGCAAGGCGCCTTCAACCGCTCGTCCTGGAGCGTCGGCCCTCCCGGCTCGACCACGGCGATCATCGCCGATCTCTACAAGAAGAAGAGCGGCGACGAGATGGACGATACCGCCGCGCGGCAGATGCAGGGCTTCTTCGTGCTGTGCGAGGCGATCGATCGCGCCGGCTCGACCGATCCCGCGAAGATCCAGGCGGCGCTGCAGAAGACCGACCTGAAGCCGAACCAGCTGATGATGGGCTACAAGGGCGTCAAGTTCGACGACAAGGGCCAGAACGTGCTCGCCTCCGGCGTCATCATCCAGCTCCAGGACGGCGAGAATTATGTCGCGGTCTGGCCGAAAGCCAATGCCGAGAAGGCGCCGGTGATGCCCTACAAGGGCTGGTAGTGGATCGGGGCAGGGCGGGTCAAAATCCCGCCCTTCCTTTTTGGAAACCTTGATCGATGTCTTTTGTTCTGGTGCAGGTGATTGTCGGCGGGCTGTTGCTGGGCGCCGTCTACGCGCTGTTTTCCTCAGGGCTCACGCTGGTCTGGGGCATGATGAACATCGTCAATTTCGCCCACGGCGATTTCGTCATGCTCGGCATGTATGTCGCGTTCATGGTGTTCACGCTGTTCGGCGCGGGGCCGCTGGTCGGCGCGCCGCTGGCTACCATCGTGCTCGCGACGCTTGGCGTCGTGGTCTATTTCGGCCTGATCCGTTCCATCATGAAGGGGCCGATGCTGGCGCAGATTCTCGGCACCTTCGGGCTCGCGCTGCTGCTGCGCTATTCGGTGTTCTGGTGGTTCGGCGCCAATTTCCTGTCGCTGCCGCAGAATATCGTGGGCGGCACCTACGCCGTGTTCGGCCTGCGCATCGAGGCCTCGCGGCTCCTGGCCGGCGTCGTCGCGCTCCTGGTCACGCTCGGGCTGCATTTGCTTTTGACGCGCACCTCCTTGGGCTCGAAGATGCTTGCGGTGGCCGAGGATGCCACCGCAGCCCAACTGATGGGCATCCGGCCCGACACCATGCAGGCGATCGCCTGGGCGATCGCGGCCGGCGCCACGGGGCTGGCCGGCGCGCTGATCGCGACCTTCTTCTACATCGTGCCGACCGTCGGCGAGACCCTGGGCATCGTCGCCTTCGTCACGGTGTCGCTCGGCGGCTTCGGCAGCGTGCCGGGCGCGCTGGTGGCGGGGCTTCTGATCGGCGTGATCGAGTCGCTCTCGGCCTATCTGATCGGCGCCGTCTACAAGGACATCGTGGTCTATGCGCTGTTTCTTTCCTTCCTCTGGTTCAGGCCGCAGGGTCTGATGGGCAAATCGTGATGCGGCGCTGGCTCTGGCCCTCGATCCTGCTGGCGCTCTTGATCGCCTACCCGCTGGTGCTGTCGACGCCGTTCCAGCAGCGCCTTGGCGCGCTGGTGCTGCTCTATGCGATCACGGCGTCGGCCTGGAACATCGTCGGCGGCTATGCCGGGCAGGTCTCGGTGGGCCATGTCGTGTTCTTCGGCTGCGGTGCCTATGCTGCGATGGGCGCCTACACCCATTTCGGCCTGTCGCCGCTGGTCGGCATCCCCGCCGGCATCCTGCTGGCGGTCGCCATTGCGGCCCTCATCGGCGTGCCGACCTTGCGGCTGTCCGGGCACTATTTCAGCATGGCGACCATCGCGGTCGCCGAACTGGTCAGGTTGATCGTCACCAACACCACTTATCTCGGCGCCGCGGTGGGCCTCTCCGGTCCGACGGTGCCGCGCAGCGTGTTCGATCTCTCCTTCATCTCCTCGCTGCCGTATTACTATCTGTTCCTGGCCATTCTCGCGATCACGCTTCTGATCACCTGGTGGATGACCAACAGCCGGATGGGATTTTACCTGCGTGCGATCAGGGATTCCGAGCGCGCCGCGCGTTCGCTCGGCGCACCCGCGAGCCGCACGAAGCTCTACGCCTTCATGCTGAGCGCGGGGCTGACCAGCGTGCCCGGCGCGCTCTACGCCATGATGTTCGGCTTCGTCGATCCGGAGTCCGGCCTCGGCATCCTGATCTCGGTGAAGATCCTGATCATGGCTGCGCTCGGCGGCGCCGGCCTTTTGTTCGGCCCGCTGGTGGGCGCAGCGATCCTGGTGCCGCTCGAGGAAATCTCCAATAGCCGGTTCGGCGGCAATGGCGCCGGGCTGACCTTCGTGGTGTATGGCGCGATCATCGTCCTGATCGCGCGCTTCCAGCCCGGCGGCATCCTGACCTTGCTCAACCGTCTCTGGGCACGCTGGAAGAAGCCGGCCGCAGCGAAGGCCCCACAGCAGGGTGCGGCCCATGCTCCTTGAAGCGCGCGCCATCACCAAGGCCTTCGGCAGCTTCCGGGCGGTCGACGGCGCCAGCGTGACGCTCGAGCAGGGCGATATCCTCGGCCTGATCGGCCCCAACGGCGCCGGCAAATCGACCTTCTTCAATTGCCTCACCGGCGATCTCGCCGCGACCGCTGGGCAGGTGCTGTTCGATGGGACCGACATCACGCGCCTTCCGCCGGAGGCGCGGGCTGCGCTCGGTCTCGCGCGCACCTTCCAGGTGCCGCAGACTTTTGAAGGCATGTCGGTGCTGGAGAACGTCATGATCGGCGCATTCCTGCGGACCTCGCACCGCGCCGTTGCCGAGCAGAAGGCGCGCGTCGTGCTGGAGCGGGTCGGCATGATCAGGCTGGCGGACGCGCCGGCGCGCTCGCTGGGCACGCCCGGCCGCAAGCGGCTCGAGATCGCGCGGGCATTGGCGACCGAGCCCAAGGTGCTGCTGCTCGACGAGGCCATGGCCGGGCTGACCCAGCGCGAGGTGCAGCTGGCGATCGAACTGGTGCGCGACATCCATCGTTCCGGCATCACGCTTGTCATCGTCGAGCACATCATGGAAGTCATCATGTCGCTGGCGAGCCGCGTGATGGTGTTCCACCAGGGCAAGGAGATCGCCCACGGCAGTCCGCGCGAGGTGACCAGCAACCCGGCGGTGATCGCCGCCTATCTCGGCACCCGCGCCGCCAAGGCAGCCGCTGGCCACACCCCGGTCGAACTGATGGGCGGGCCGGTGCCATGACGAGCGGTCCCTTGCTTCGGATCGCGCATCTCGACGTTCGTTACGGCGACCTGATCGGGGTCTCCGACGTGTCGTTCGAGGTGCCGGAAGGCAGCGTGGTGGCGCTGCTCGGCTCCAATGGCGGCGGCAAGACCACGACGCTCAACGCCATCGCCGGGCTGATCCCGGTGCATTCCGGCGAAATCGAATTTCGCGGCGAGGCTATCGCCGGCCAGAGCGCCTTTGCGATCGTGCGCAAGGGGCTGGCGCTGTCGCCGGAGGGCTGGCGGCTGTTCGTGCAGCAGAGCGTCGAGAACAATCTCCTGCTCGGCGCCACACCGCTCAACGACAGGAAGCGCGCCGCCTTGCTGCTGGAGCGTGTCTACGCGATCTTTCCAAGGTTGAAGGAACGCCGCAGCCAGCGTGCCGGCACCATGTCGGGCGGCGAGCGGCAGATGCTCGCGATCGGCCGCGCGCTGATGAGCGATCCCCAGCTGCTGATGCTGGACGAGCCCTCGCTGGGGCTTGCGCCCGCGGTCGTGGAATCGATGTACGAGACCTTCGGTCGGCTCCACCGCGAGGGCCTGACCATCCTGCTCGCTGAGCAGTCGATCGAGCTCGCGCTGGAAGTCTCGGATTTCGCTACCGTGCTGCAGGTTGGCAGGAGCGTGCTCACAGGCACAGCAGCGGCGCTTGCCAGAGATCCGCAGGTGCAGCACGTCTATCTCGGTACGGCCTGATCCGGCGCGTTATCGCTTCCGCGGGCTGGCGCGACGAGCTTTGCGTGGGGCGATGGTCCGCTCGGCCTCGAGCAACAGGATGAGGCAGCTGCCGAGCCGCTGCTCCATCTCCTGATCCTTCAGGGCGAGCGGACCGGGATCGTTGAGGATCGCATTCACCAGCGTGCCCAGCACGACCTGGAAGCCGAAGGCGATGCCGCGCGTCTTCGCCGCGGTGCGCCCCTTGCCCATGACGGGGAGGAGCAGGGCGGTGGCACGTGCCGTGGTGGCGCGCGCCAGCCCTTTGAACGGCGTCCATTTGTCCGGCCTGGTATCGCCATGCTGGAGCGCGGCGCGCATCACGCCCTCATGGTCGCGGATCCAGCTGATGATGCCGCCGACCAGGAACCGGCAGCGTTGCTCGAGCGTGGTGTCCGCCGACGGCGCGCGCGTTTGCAGCAGCCCGCGCTCGCCGTCGCGCACCGCGAGCGCGGTCAGGGCGTTGAAATAGGCGTCCTTGCTCTCGAACCGGCTGTAGAACGCGCCGACGGTGGCGCCGACCTCACCACAGAGCGCCTCGATCGACAATTCAGCGAGAGTTCGTGTTCGCAGCAACTTGGCGCCCGCCTGCAACAGCGCAAGCGTGGTCTGGCGGCTGCGCTTCTGCCGCGACGGCGTCACCCCCGGAAGGTCGAATCCCTCGCCTCGCGGCCGCCCGGACATATTGCATCCTCCGCAGGATCTAACCATAATCATAATTCGGATTATCATTTGAGGCAACCGGACTTGGGCCGGGAGGCCAAGCGGGCGGACGGCGGATCAACCGCCGGCGCCGGGATCGTGGTGTTCGGGCAGGTAAGCTTCGGTTCAGGCTGAAGACAACGCATCGACAGATGACGCCGCGGTTCTGATCCAACAGAAACGACGAGGGAGGCAGACATGAGCACAGACGGCAAGCAGTCTTTCGGCGGCACGATCGGCAAGACCATCGCGAGCTCGAAACCGTGGTGGCCTGATGCGCCGAAGGCCCCGGACGGTGCGCCCAACATCCTCGTCGTGCTGTTCGACGACGTCGGTTTTTCCGATTTCGGCTGCTACGGCTCGCAGATCAGAACGCCGACCATCGATCGCCTCGCGGCCGAGGGACTGCGCTATTCGGGCTTCCACACCACGGCGATGTGTTCGACCACGCGCGCCGCACTGCTGACCGGACGCAACCATCATTCGGTCGGCGTCGGTTGTCTCGCCAATTTCGACTCCGGCTATCCCGGCTATCGCGGCAAGATCGCGCGCGAGGCCGGGACGCTGGCGGAAATGCTGCGCGCCCACGCCTATCGCAACTACATGGTCGGCAAATGGCACGTGACGCCCTTGACCGAAAGCGGCGCGACCGGACCCTTCGACGGCTGGCCATTGGGGCGCGGCTTCGATCGCTTCTACGGTTTTCTCGATGCCGAGACCGACCAGTACGCGCCGGAACTGGTCTCCGACAACACGCATATTGATTCTCCCGGGACGTATGCCGACGGCTATCACCTGACATCCGACCTGATCGATCAGGCGATCCGCTTCATCGGCGATCATCTCGCTGACCGTCCCGATCTGCCGTGGCTGACCTGGGTCGCGCTCGGCGCCTGCCATGCGCCGCATCAGGCCCCGGCCGACATCATCAGGAGTTACGATCAGCTGTTCGCCCACGGCTGGGACATCGAGCGCGAGCAGCGCCTGGCGCGCCAGAAGGCTCTTGGACTGGTGCCGCCGGACACCAAAATGCCCGCGCGCAATGATGGTGTGAAGGCCTGGGACGAACACAGCGCGGACGAGCGGCGCGTGTTCACGCGCCTGCAGGCGGCCTTCGCAGGCATGCTCGACCACGCCGACCAACATCTGGCGCGGCTGATTGCATTTCTGGAGACCGCTGGCGTCCGCGACAACACGCTGATCCTGGTGCTGTCAGACAATGGCGCCAGCCAGGAGGGCGGTCCGCTCGGCTTCATCAACGCGATGGGGCCGTATAATTTCCGACCCGAGCCGATGGCGGAGAAGCTGCGGCGGATCGACGACATCGGCGGTCCGGACTCCCACACCAATTTCCCGCATGGCTGGGCGATGGCCTCCAACACGCCGTTGCGTCGCTACAAGCAGAACACCCATGGCGGTGGTATCCGCGATCCCTTCGTCATGTCGTGGCCGGAACGCATCGCGTCATCGGGCGAATTGCGGCACCAGTTCGTCCACGCCAGCGATCTGGTGCCGACGTTGCTCGAGGTCATCGGCATCGAGGCGCCTGCCGTCATTGCCGGCGCTGCGCAGATGCCGCTGGAAGGCGAGAGTTTTGCCCGCTCGATTCGCGACGCATCAGCCGCGTCAAAAACCTCTCCGCAATATTTCGAGATGTTCGGCCATCGCGGCATCTGGCATCAGGGATGGAAAGCCGTGGCCTATCATCCGCCGGGCACGCCATTCGAGACCGACAAATGGGAGCTGTTTCATCTCGACCGCGATTTCTCCGAGGTCGACGATCTCGCGGGGCAGGAGCCCCAGCGCCTGACCGAGATGATCGACCTATGGTGGCGCGAGGCGGAGAAGCACCAGGTGCTGCCGCTCGACGATCGTTTCGGCCCGCGCTTTGCGGAGAACGCCGCGCGCTTCCATGGCGCCCGCAACCATTTCGTCTTTCACGCCGGCATGGGCCATGTGCCGACCGATGTCGCCCCCGACGTGCGCAGCCGCAGCTACAGCATCGAGGCGCATGTCGAGATCGAGCATGAGGACACGCAGGGGGTCCTGATCGCCCATGGCGACGCGACGTCGGGTTACAGCCTCTATGTCAGGGATGGCCACCTCGTTCACGACCTCAATATCGGCGGCGGCCATGAACTCGTGACATCCGATCGTAAACTCGGTCCGGGCGCCCACCGGCTCGGGGTCCGGGTCGAACGGCTGCGGCGCACGAGCGAACCCGCCAAGGGCGCTCGCACCGGTGTGACCGAGTACACGCTGATGATCGATGGCGAGCCGGCGGGGACGTTGAAGAGCCAGCTCGGCTTCCACACCCTGATCTCGTGGTCGGGCCTCGACATCGGCCGTGACCGCGGCAGCCCGGTCTCGCACTATGTCGCACCGTTCGAGTTTACCGGCAGGCTGTCGCGTGTGACCGTCGTCATGCATGACGACCAGAAGCTCGACGGCGAGGGCGTCGGCAAGGCCGAGATGGCGCGGCAGTGATTACTCCGCGCAAACGCCCTGGCGTTTGCGCGAGGGAAAACCGGTCCCCCTTGGATCACGCACTACTTGATCTTGTCGTACGCCGCGGCGAAGTCGCCGAGCGGCATCGGGATCGCGATCGTTTCCTTCGACATGGTCTGGAACAGCACTTTGAGCTGCTTGCCGGATTTCAAGGCCGTCAGCATGTCGGCTGCTACCGGTGTGCTGGCATAGCAGCCGCGGGCTTCGCAGGTCTGGATCTGCAGATCGACGGCTTTGCCATCATCGATCTGGAGCTTGGCGCCGCCGGGCAGGTTGAGCCCGAGTGGCAACTGCACCAGTGCGATCGGGGAGCGGGTATCGCTGGGAACACGGATGTTGACCAGCACGATCAACTGACCGGTCTTGCTGAGGACGGCGGTCTGTTCGATGGCGCATTCCAGCGGCGTATCGCGGCTGACGCTCGAGCAGCGCGCCGCCCAGCCCGGCGGCGGGGCAGATCCCTGATCGGCGGCCGGGGCCGCCGGCGGCGTCGCGGGAGCAGCCGGCTGAGCTGCGCTCGCCGGGCCTTTCGCCTTGGGTGCGGTCTGGGCATGGCCGGCGGCGACGAGCAGTATGGCGAGGAGGATGGCAAGGACAAATGGCTTTGCGGTCATGGTCTCTCGGAAATGATGGTTATCTGGGCCTGGATGAACTGCCGCGGCAAGCGGGCACTCGTATCACTCGGCGGCTTGCTTGACTGAGCCGTGTTCGGGCTTCGTCTCGCTCTCGACCTTGCCGGAGCGTCCCCAATTCGAAAACGCATTGTTGAGCCTGTCGAGATAGAGGTAGATCACCGGCGTCGTGAACAAGGTCAGTGCCTGGCTGACGATCAGCCCGCCGACCATCGCGTAACCGAGCGGCTGGCGGATTTCCGATCCGGTGCCGGTGCCGAGCATCAACGGCACGCCGCCGAGCAGTGCCGCCATGGTCGTCATCATGATCGGACGAAAGCGCAGGATCGCGGCCTGGCGGATCGATTGTTCCGGCGTCATATGCTGGTCGCGCTCGGCCGCGATGGCGAAGTCGACCATCATGATGCCGTTCTTCTTGACGATGCCGATCAGGAGAATGACGCCGATCAATGCGATGAGGCTGAAGTCGTAGCCGAACGCCATCAGGATCGCCAGCGCGCCGACGCCCGCGGAGGGCAGCGTCGAGAGGATCGTGATCGGATGAATGTAGCTCTCGTAGAGGATGCCGAGGATCAGGTAGACCACGACGAGCGCCGCCAGGATCAACAGCGGCACCGTCGATAGCGATTGCTGGAAGGCCTGCGCCGTGCCCTGGAAGCTGGAACTCAGTGTCGCCGGCGCACCAAGGTCGGCCATGGCCTTTTGCACGGCATCGGTCGCCTGACCGAGGGCAACGCCCTGGGCGAGGTTGAAGCTGATGGTGATGGCGGGGAATTGGCCCTGGTGGCTGATCGAGAGCGGACGAACCGGATCGCTGGACCATGTCGCAAAGGTCGACAGCGGCACCTGATCGCCCGTCGTCGGCGACTTGACGTAGAGCTTGTTCAGGGTGTCCAAATTGCCCTGCAGCGCCGGCAGGATTTCCAGGATCACGCGATAGGTATTGAGCTGCGTGAAGTATTGGGCGACCTGACGCTGTCCAAACGCATCATAGAGCGTGTCATCGATCAGTTGCGGCTGGATGCCGTAGCGTGAGGCGGTGTCACGGTTGATCTTGAGTTCGACGGTGGTCCCCTGGGTCTGCTGGTCGGTTGCGACGTCGCGCAACTCCGGCAGCGTTTTCATCTTGTCCAGGATCTTTTGGGCCCATTCGTTGAGCTCGGCGAGATTGGCGTCCTGCAGCGTGAATTCGAATTGCGTGCGCGTCGGCCGTCCACCGAGCCGCACGTCTTGCGCCGCCTGCATGTAAAGGCGCGCACCCTCGACCTTCTCGAGTTGCGGGCGCAGGCGGGCAATGATCTGCTGCGCCGAGGCGGAGCGTTCATCGCGCGGCTTCAGGGTGATGAACATGTTGCCGTTGTTGCCGGCCCGACCACTGCCGCCGACCGCCATCGCGACCGACGCGACGGCGGGATCGGCCATCACGATCTTGGCGAGCGCTTCCTGCCGGCTCTGCATGGCGACGAAGGAAATGTCCTGTGACGCTTCGGAGGTCGCGCTGATCAGGCCGTTATCCTGCTGCGGAAAGAAACCCTTGGGGATGACCACGAACAGATAGACCGACAGCCCAAGCGTTGCGAAGAAGACCGCAAGCGTGACCAATCGCCAGCGCATCGCCAGGTCGAGGCCGCGTTCATAGGCGTGCAGCGTGGCGTCGAAAGCGCGCTCGCTCCATTGATACACCTTGCCGTGCCTGACCTCGCCATGGGCGCGCAGGAAGCGCGACGCCATCATCGGGGTGAGCGTCAGCGCCACCACCATGGACACGAAGATGGTCATCGCCAGCGTCACCGCGAATTCGCGGAACAGGCGTCCGATGATGCCGCCCATCAGCAGCAGCGGGATCAGCACCGCGACCAGGGAAACGCTGATCGACACGATGGTGAAGCCGATTTCCTTGGCGCCCTTGTAGGCGGCGGCAAGCGGCGTCTCGCCTTCCTCGATATAGCGCGTGATGTTCTCGAGCATGACGATGGCGTCGTCGACCACGAAGCCGACGGCGATCGTCAGCGCCATCAGGGACAGGTTGTCGAGCGTATAGCCGACGACCCACATCAGGGCGCAGGCGCCGAGCAGGGCGAGCGGCACGGTGACAGTCGGAATGACCGTGGCCCAGAAGCTGCGCAGGAAGATGAAGATGACCATCACCACCAGGAAGATGGTCAAGAGCAGCGTGAACTGGACATCCTCCACGGCGGCGCGGATGGTCTGGGTCCGGTCGCTGATCAATTCGATCTTGATCGCGGGCGGGATTGCGGCGACCAGGCGCGGCAGCATCGCCTTGATCCGGTCGACCGTTTCGATGACGTTGGCGCCGGGCTGCTTGAACACGACCAGGAAGACGCCGCGCTTGCCGTTGGCCCAGGCCGCCTGCTTGGCGTCTTCCGGCCCGGTGACGGCCTGCCCGATGTCGCGAATCCGCAACGGGCCGCCATTGCGATAGGCGATGATGACGTTGTTCCAGTCCTTGGAATCCGTCATCTGGTCGTTGGCATAGATCGTGTAGGCGCGCTTTTCGCCGTCGATATTGCCTTTGGGACTGTCGACCGTGGTGATCGCCAGCTGACTGCGGACGTCCTCCAGCGAGAGGCCCTTGGCCACCAGCTTGGCGGGATCGATCTGCACACGGATCGAAGGCTTCTGCTGACCGCCGATGATGACCTGCGCCACACCGGAAATCTGGCTGATCTGCTGGCCGAGCTGGGCGTCGACGGCGTCGCTGACCGTGGTCAGGGGCAGGGTATCCGAGGTCGCCGACAACAACAGGATGGGCGAGTCGGCCGGGTTGACCTTGCGGTAGGTCGGCGGCGACGGGAGGTTCTTCGGCAATTGGCCCGACGCGGCGTTGATCGCGCCCTGCACGTCGTTGGCGGCGCCATCGATGTTGCGATTGAGGTCGAACTGAATTGTCACCGAGGCGGTGCCCAGGTAACTGGTCGAGGTCATCTGGGCGATGCCGGGGATCTGGGCGAACTGCCGCTCCAGCGGCTGCGCCACTGAACTCGCCATGGTTTCCGGGCTGGCGCCCGGCAGGTTTGCCGTGACCTGGACGGTCGGGAAGTCGACCTGGGGCAGCGGCGCGACCGGCAGCAGCGGATAGGCGACAAGCCCGACGAAGAGAATCCCCGCCATCATCAGCGAGGTACCGATTGGGTAGCGGATGAAAGGTGCCGAGATTCCGTCGCCGCCGTTCATTCGCGCCGTACCTTGTTTTCAGCCGCATCCGAACTGGCCACGGCCGTCGTCACCAGGCTACCGGGCTGAACCTTGAACTGGCCGCCCGTGATCACCTGCTCGCCGGGCTTCAGGCCCTCTTCGACCACCGAGCGCCCGTCGATCGATTGGCTGACCTTGACCTTGCGCAACTCGGCCTTGTTATCCGGCCCGACGGCGTAGGCGTACAGCCCGTTGGTCGAATGCTGGATCGCGTCGTCCGGGACCACCGTCGCATCCTTGATCGTGTTGACCAGCAGCCGGGTCGAAACCGACTGGCCGGGCCACAGGGCATGGTTCTTGTTGTCGAACACCGCCTTGAGCCGAATAGTCCCGCTCGTGGTGTCGACTTGATTGTTGATCACCGCGAGCGAGCCTTCCGCGAGCGGCTTCTTGCCGTCGGTGGTGATTGCGATCACCTTGAGCGGCTGGGCTGCCTGTCCCTCATTGATATAGGGAAGTTGATCTTCGGGCGCGGTGAAGATGACGGAGATTGGTTCGATCTGCGCGATCGTCACGATCCCGGTTTGCGTTGCGGCGTTGACGATATTGCCGATGTCGACCTGGCGCAGGCCGGCGATACCGGTGATCGGCGCCTTCACCTGCGTGTAGTCGAGTTGGGTCTGTGCGTTGGAGATGGCAGCATCGTCGGACGCGATCTGCGCGGTCAGTTGCGCAACGGTCGAGCGTTGTGTGTCTAATTGTTGCCGGGTCGCGAATTCGCCAAGCTTCGTGTAGCGTTGCAGGTCCAGATTGGCATTGGCGAGATTGGCCTCATCCTGGGCCTTTTTCGCCTTGGCCTGGTCCAGAACGCCTTGAAACGGCCGTGGATCGATCTCGACCAGCAGATCGCCCTGGTTGACCAGTTGGCCTTCCTTGAAGGCGATCTTGTCGATCTGGCCGTCGATACGGGTTCGCACCTGGACGGTGTTGAAGCCTTGAACGGTGCCAAGGCCGCTCAGGTAGACCGGAAAGTCCGCCTTCTCGACCGGAGATATCGTGACGCGAACGACAGGAGGAGATCGGGCGCCAGCCTTCTGTGCGTCTGCACTCTTCGGGCCAGCCTCGGGGCCATGAAATCTCTGCCAGCCATAATAGCCCGCGCCAGCGACGGCTGCGGCAAACAAGATCCAACGGATCGTTCGCGATGTACTCATGGGGCTTAGCACTCGGTAAGAAGGAAACAGCGAGTCTGCAGCCGGATCCCGGATAACGAAGGTATAATATGCGCGTCAGGAACGTGTAAACAGAATATGGCTTGAGAAACCTAAACATTCCGCAAGCATTGCTGCTCGGCTGCGCATGGCGCGGCCCACGATTGGCAAAGGTAATTCTGGTTGAGTTGCAAATCGCGTCAATCCAGGCGGGAAGATACTTTGCAGCGCGCGTGAGGCTCGCACTGGTGATGAGCCGTGTAGAGCTGGCGCGATCGGGACTCGCCGACGTCCTCCGTCCACGCAAAATGCGCCGCTATTCATTCGTCGAAAATGGTGTGTCCTGATCGCAGAGGTCGCGACAAAGCCACGTTGAGACGAGTGCTGTTGCAGCGCGGACTCTCGGTCTTTCGGCAGTCCGACTCGTGCGCGTTTCTGATGTCGACCTGCAGAAGCGATCGTCGTGGTCGAGTATGATGTCGGAGACCGGCCGACGGGGAAGAGCAGGGCAAGAAGATCCATCATGACCGTGGTCGGTGTGATCGATTTCGGTCATTTGTTTGGCTTTGCCCGCCGATCTCGTCGCGAAAATCAAATCCGCGCTATGGGTTTCGGGCGGGGATTGTGTGTAAGCTTGATGTCAGGATTCATCCTTATGTGCTTGATGTCAGATACGAAACGATCTTGCATCGGTTGCGTTGGCCGAGTTAACCCTTGTGTCGGAGCCTTGGAGATGGTGCGGCAAATGTTTGGGTTCGTTGTCAAGTTGCTGGTCGTGCTGGTGTTGCTGTCGGCGCCCTCGGTGCTGTCCGCGCAGCAGGTTGAGAATGCACCGTCGGCCCAGCCCTCGGAGCCCTCGGCGTCCATGACGCCGCCGCCGCAAGTGGAGTCCGTATCCGAGGGCTCGACGGAGTCGTCCGCCAAGCCGTCCAAGGGCGCTCTCTCAATGTCGCGGGAATTGTCGCCGTGGTCGATGTTCCTCTCGGCCGATATCCTGGTCAAGGCGGTCATGGTGGGGCTGACGCTGGCCTCGCTTGCCACCTGGACGGTCTTCATCGCCAAGGCAATCGAGTTGTCCGTGCTGCGGCGCAGGCTGCGCGGCGCACTGGCGAAGATCGCGGACGCGCGATCGCTTGCGGACGCCCAGTTCGCGCTCGGCGCCAAGGTCAGCGTGCTGGCCTTTCTGCTCGATGCTGCGATGCGTGAGGCGCGGCTTTCGGCGGGCATTTCCAGCGACAGTGGAATCAGGGAACGCGCCGCCTCGAGCTGTGCCGAGATCGTGCGCGCTGAAACGCGCCGCATTCGGATCGGCATGGGCCTGCTGGCCACGATCGGCGCGATCTCGCCCTTCGTCGGCCTGTTCGGCACGGTGTGGGGCATCATGAACAGTTTTATCGGCATTTCGAAATCGCAGACGACCAATCTGGCCGTCGTTGCGCCCGGTATCGCCGAAGCGCTGCTCGCGACCGCGTTCGGTCTCGCGGCCGCGATCCCGGCGGTCGTCATCTACAATCACTTCGCGCGGGTGAGCAAAGGCTACCTCGAACTGGTAAGCCGCGCCTCGGGGGCTGCGGCGCGGCTGTTGTCACGCGATCTCGATCGCGGCCACGGCGTGGCCATGGTGCGAGTGGCGGAGTAGACGATGGGGGCCTCGGTCGCGGACACGGACATCGATGACGACGACGATTTCGGCGAGACGCACGACATCAATGTCACGCCGTTCATCGATGTCATCCTCGTGCTGCTGATCATCTTCATGGTGGCGGCGCCGTTGTCGACGGTCGACCTCCCGATCGACCTGCCGTCGTCGAGCGCCACGCCGCAGAAGAAGCCGGATAAGCCAACCTATCTGAGCATCAAGCCCGATCTGGCGCTGGCCATCGGCGAGAACCCGGTGAAGCGGGCGGATCTGGTGCGCACGCTCGATGCGGTTGCGGATGCCGGCAAGGATCGTCCCATTTTCCTGCGCGCCGACCGCGCGGTTCCCTATGGCGAACTGATCAACGTGCTGGAAATCCTGCGCACCGGCGGTTATTCCAAGATCAAGCTGGTGACGCTGGAGGCGGTTGCGGACCCGGCCGCCGCAGCCGCGCCAGCGCAGCCCGCAAAACGCTGATGGGTGATATCAGCACGATGGTCGACCTCGACGCCAGGCATCCCGGTTCGCAGCGGTTGTGGGCTTTCGCCGCGATAGCCGCGCTCGCCCTCCATCTGGTCGGCGCTGCGCTCGCGTTTGCGAACCTGCAAACCGAGCTTGATGACGGTGGATTGGGCGCGAATGCCGACGCGATCGCGGTCGAACTGGCCTCGCCCGTGGTCGTTGACGACCAGCTGCCGCCCGGACCGGACGTCGATCCAACGCAGGCCTCGCAGCAGGTTGTCGAGCAGAAGGCCGAGACCCAGGACACGGAACTGCCAAAGGACCGGCCGAACGAGGTCGAGGAACCGGATCGCATCGTCACGCAGAGCAATCTGGACAAGCCCAGGGAAGACGAGCCGAAAGTAGCCGCGGTGGAAACCCAGGCCGCGATCGAACAGCCTGAAGCGCAGGCGACCTCGCGAAAGACGCTCGAGGACAACCCGCCCGAGGCGGAAACGGCCAAGGCGCCGATCATCGGCATCGGCAGGGACAAGCAGAAACTGACCGCAATCTGGGGCCAGAAGGTCAGCGCCTATTTCAAGCTGCACAAGCGTTTCCCGGAGGGCAAGAACAGGCAGAAAAAGGGCACGGTGAAGGTGTTCATCGTGCTCAGCCGCCTCGGGCACGTGACCTCCGTGAGTGTCGTGGACTCCTCGGGAGACGCCGCCTTCGACGAGGCGGCGGTCGCCATGGTCCGCCGCTCCGATCCTGTCCCGCGCCCTCCTGCGGCACTCACCGATGACGAGTTCAAATTCACGCTGCCGGTGGACTTCAGCGAATCGAAGTGAGGGCAGGGGCGGTGAGGAACTTCACCGCCAGAAATAGCGGATTCCGACATAGACCACGGCCAGACAGGCGAAAATCAACGCCACCGGGAGCTGCTTCGTGCGCGAGGCCACGGCCGGGCCTTTCGGCTCGGCCGGAGGCGGTCGCCGGAAGGCCGTGACGTTGTCCGTGACCGGCTCGCTCGGGCCGGTGCGGACCTCGGGCGGCGCGCCGACACCCCCCATCTGCGCGTAGTAGGTCTTGTACATCAGCTGGATGGTGGCTTCGGTCGCCTCACCGTCGCTCATCTCCTTCAGGTGCGCGCCGTAGCTCGTCAGGAAGTCCTGCGCCTCCGCGGAGAGCGAGGAGGCCCCGTTCAGCTTGGCAATCATTTTCCAGGTGGCGAAATCGGCGCGGGCCCTGGTATCGGCACGTCGCGCGATCATCATATCAGCGGCTTTGACCAACTTGGCCTCGGGTCTTTTTGCGCCCATATCGGTCCGATCAGGCGTTGGCGGTTATAACAAGAAGTAACCGGATGATGAAATCGGTTGCGCTGTGCAGCATCACGGAAATGATATTAAGATTTAGACCGAACTGCGAACCCGCCAAGGGGAGCAGGATTAGAATTCCTATCAGGATCAACATACCGTACGGCTCCAACCTGGCCAACGCCGCGGAAAGCGGCCTCGGCAGCAGCCCGACCGCCACCCGCCCGCCGTCAAGCGGCGGAATCGGCATCATGTTGAAGACGGCCAGCACGACATTGATGACCAGCGCATTTTTCAGGTTGTCGGAGATCCATTGCGTCGCATTCGCAGGTGCGAAGGGTAGGGCGTGCGACGCCAGCGCCGCCGCGAGGGCCAGCAGGATATTGGTGGCGGGCCCGGCCAGCGCCACCAGGACCATGTCGAGCCGGGGATTGTTCAGGGCCCGGAAGTTGACCGGCACCGGCTTGGCATAGCCGAACAGGAACGGTGAATGCGACAACAGCAGCATGGCCGGCAGCATCAGCGTCCCGAACGGATCGATATGCCTGATCGGGTTGAAACTGACCCGGCCGAGTTCCCACGCGGTATTGTCGCCCAGCCGATGCGCGACAAAGGCGTGCGCGGCCTCGTGGAAGGTGATGGCGATGACCAGCGGCAGGACCCAGACCGATAGGCCGTAGAGGGTGATGTTCACGAATCCGCTTTCGGTTGGTGCGCCGCAGCGCAACATATAGTCACGCTGAGGCCAATGCCCAAGCTATTGCGGACCACCTTGCGCATAGTAGATCAGGCCGTCATCGAGCCTGACCCAATCCATCTTCTCCGAAACCCAGGTGTGTTCCGTCGGGGCAAAGGCATTGCGATCGTCGAAGGCCGCGAGCGCGACGCCCGCCGCGGTGCCGTTGCGGCGCCAGGAGAACAGGCTGGTGCCGCAGGTCCTGCAGAACAGCCGGTCAAGCCTCTCCGACGAGCCATGGCGGCCGGTTTCGCCCTCGACCTCGATCGCCTGCTGATCGAACAACGCGCGGGCAAAGAACGGCGATCCCGTCGCCTTCTGGCAGCTGCGACAATGGCAGATACGGATATTGATCGGCTCGCCATGGACGCGAAACCGCACCGCACCGCACTGGCATCCGCCTTCCCGGGTCCCCATGATCTCGCCTCAGGTCAATACGTCGCCCGCCCGCCGGAAATGTCGAACACCGCGCCGGTGGAGAACGAGCAGTCCTCCGACGCGAGCCAGGACACCATCGCAGCGAGTTCCTCCACCAGGACAAAACGCCCCTTCGGGATCTTCGACAGCATGAAATCGATATGCGTCTGGGTCAGCTGATCGAAGATCGCGGTCTTGGCCGCGGCCGGGGTCACGGCGTTGACGGCAATGTCGTGCTGCGCGAGTTCCTTGCCGAGTGATTTCGTCAATGCGATCAGGCCGGCCTTGGAGGCGGAGTAGTGAGCCGCGTTCGGATTGCCTTCCTTGCCGGCGATCGAGGCGATGTTGACGATGCGGCCGTAGTTCTGCGCGATCATCACCGGCACGATGGCCTTGCAGCAGACAAAAGGACCATCGAGATTGATGCGCAGCACCTTGCGCCATTCCTCGAGATCGGTCTCCCACACCGTCTTGTTGATGCCGGCAATGCCGGCGTTGTTGACCAGGATGTCGATCCTGCCCAACGCGTGAAGCGTGGCGTCGCGCGCCTGCTCGACCGCGGCAAGGTCCGACACGTCGACCTTGAGCGCGGTCACGGCGGGGCCGATCTCTTTCGCCGTCTTGTCTGCGAGCGGCTGGTCGTGATCCCAGATCGCGACCTTGGCACCGGAGGCGACAAAACGCTCGGCGATGGCGCGACCAAAACCCTGCGCACCGCCGGTGACGACGGCGCTGCGGCCGCTCAGGTCGATCTTGTTCATGCGGGAAGCCTTCGCGTGGATGTCAGAGCATGTAGCCGCCATCGACGACGAGGTCGACGCCGGTGGTGAACGCGCTTTCGTCGCTCCCGAGATAGACCGCCATGGCCGCGATTTCCTCGGCGGTCCCCAGCCGGCCCATCTTCTGGCGGCTGACGAATTTCTCGCGTCCATCCGGGCCAGCGGCGGCGGCGCGATCGAGCATCGAAGGCGTCTCCACGGTGCCGGGGCAGATGCTGTTGCAGCGGATGCCCTGAGTTATGAAATCCAGTGCAATCGCGCGCGTGAGCAGCGAAACCGCCGCCTTGGACGCACTGTAGACATAGCGGTTGGCCGGTGGCCTCAACGCCGCGCAAGACGAGATGTTGACGATGCTGCCCCCTCCGCCCGCCAGCATTGCCGGCAAGAACGCTCTGATTGTCCGGTGCATCGACTTGACGTTGAGGTCGAACGAGAAGTCCCAGTCTTCTTCCGAACAGTCCATGATGGTTCCGTTGTGCACGAAGCCCGCCGCATTGAGCAGGATATCGATCTTTCCAATGCGCTTGGCAAAGGCGTCGACCTCGGCGGTGCTGCGAACGTCGAGCCGTGCCGTCTCTGCGACGCCTTCCGTGCCCAGGGTGGCGATGCCGCCTTCATTGATGTCGGTGGCGATCACCGTGGCGCCTTCACGCGCGAATGCTATTGCGCAAGCACGTCCAATGCCCGCCGCCGCGGCGGTGACAACAGCGCGCTTTCCCTTCAGTCGATCAGACATTGATTTCTCCCAAGCCGTCCTGATGTTGTTTTCGTCATTGCGAGGAGCGAAGCGACGATTGCTCCGCTTCGCTCGACATGACGGCAGCCGGCTAGTGATTATCCCGGGCGACCCCGACGGTGCCGGCGATGTCGTGATAGCGCGTGGCGAGTTCCATGCAGGCGCCGGTCGCCTGTTGCCCCACGGTGGTGCGATAGAGCTCCTGCCACGGGGTCTGGTTGGCCGGGTGGGGGAAGCCGCCCTTGGCCTTCAACTCGGCGCGGCGCTGCGTCAGCTCCCCGTCGGAGATCAGGATGTTGGCGCCGCCCTTGTTGAGGTCGATGCGCACCTGGTCGCCGGTCCTGAGGATGGCGAGGCCGCCGTCGGCGGCGGCTTCGGGCGAGGCGTTGAGGATCGACGGCGACCCCGATGTGCCGGACTGGCGACCGTCGCCGATGCAGGGCAAGGCCAGGATGCCGCGTTTGATCAGGGCGGCCGGCGGCTGCATGTTCACGACTTCGGCGCCGCCGGGATAGCCGATCGGGCCGGCGCCGCGGATGAACAGCACGCAGTGCTCGTCGATCTCGAGCGAGGCATCGTCGATCCGCGCGTGATAGTCCTCCGGACCCTCGAACACGATGGCGCGGCCTTCGAAGGCATTCAGATCCTTCGGGTTGCTCAGGTAGCGGTCGCGAAATTCCTTGGAAATCACTGAGGTCTTCATGATCGCGGAATCGAACAGGTTGCCGCGCAGCACCAGGAAGCCGGCATCCTTCACCAGCGGCTTGTCATAGCTCCAGATCACGTCGGCGTCGGGTTTGGGAGCCTCGCGGCAGTTGTCGCCCATGCTGCGGCCGTTGACGGTGATCGCGTCTTCATGGATGCGCTTGTGCTGCATCAGTTCGCGCACCACCGCCGGCACGCCGCCGGCACGATGATACTCCTCGCCGAGATAGAACCCGGCCGGCTGCATGTTCACCAGCAGCGGAACGTCATGGCCGTAGGTTTGCCAGTCGTCGATCGACAGCTCGACGCCGATATGGCGGGCGAGCGCGTTGATGTGGATCGGCGCGTTGGTCGAGCCGCCGATCGCGGAGTTGACCACGATGCAGTTTTCGAACGCCTTGCGGGTCAGGATGTCGGAGGGCTTCAGATCCTCCCAGACCATCTCGACGATGCGCCGGCCGGTCTCATAGGCGATCTGGCCGCGCTCGCGATAGGGCGCCGGGATCGCCGCGCAGCCCGGCAACGACATGCCGAGCGCCTCGGCGAGCGAGTTCATGGTCGAGGCGGTGCCCATCGTGTTGCAATGTCCGACGGAGGGCGCCGACGACGCCACGAGGTTCATGAACTCCTCGTAGTCGATCTCGCCGGCCGCGAGCTGCTCGCGGGCTTTCCAGACCACGGTACCGGAGCCGGTGCGCTCGCCCTTGTGCCAGCCGTTCAGCATCGGACCGCCCGAAAGCACGATGGCCGGCATGTTGACGGTCGCCGCCGCCATCATGCAGGCCGGCGTCGTCTTGTCGCAGCCCGTGGTGAGCACCACGCCATCGAGCGGATAGCCGAACAGGATCTCGACCAGCCCGAGATAGGCCAGGTTGCGGTCGAGCGCGGCGGTCGGCCGCTTGCCGGTCTCCTGGATCGGATGCGTCGGAAATTCCATGGCGATGCCGCCGGCTTCGCGGATGCCCTCGCGGACCCGGTGGGCCAGCTCGAGGTGATGGCGGTTGCAGGGCGACAGGTCATTGCCGGTCTGCGCAATGCCGATGATCGGCTTGCCCGATTGCAGCTCGTGCCTGGTCAGGCCGAAATTCAGATAGCGCTCGAGATAGAGCGCGGTCATTCCCGGATTGTGCGGATTGTTGAACCATTCGAGGGAACGGAGTTTGCGCCTGGTGACGCCGGTAAGCGGCTTGTTCATTGATTTCCCCGCACTGCACTCTTGTTGGTATCGTTGTTCGTGTTGGTAGCGCTATTCGTATGGTTTCGGCATTGCTCGCGCAGCTTCATCGGCTGACGCGGCCGCCATCTTGCCCGGAGATGCACGCGCACAAGCAAACCTGGTCGCTGGCCGCGTCGTTTTCCGGGATTTCATCAATACCTCCACCCAAAAGGTAGCGCTACCATTTTTTTGGACTACACGGATTTGATCGGCAGCCGCGGCGCCCGGCGATCATGGGTGCCGGCCACCGAACTGGGGCGGATCATGAGTTCGAAACCGAGATCGATGACGGGCTCCGCGGGGCGCTTGCCTTCGATCGCCGCCGTGACCATCGCGACAGCGTTCCTGCCCATTTCGTAGCGATTGGTCCGGACGCTGGACAGGGGCGGGACGGTGGAGGCCATGAACTCCATGTCGTTGAAGCCGACGATCGCGATATCGTCGGGAACGGACAATTGCCGGCGCTGGCATTCGAACAGAACGCCGAGTGCGATGTCGTCATTGCCGCAGGAGACGGCGTCGATGTCAGGGGCTTTCGACAGGAGATCGGCGAGCAGGGTGCCGCCCAAGGTCACCGAGGTCGGCACCTGGGTTGTCACGATGAGATGCGGATTGAACAGCGAGGCGGCCTTCATGGCGTCGCGATAGCCATGCAGCCGTCGCTGCATGCGCGGGTCCATTTGCGCGCCGAGAAATCCAATCCGCCGAAACCCTTGTGCGATAAGGTGGGAAGCCGCGGCAAACGCGGCGTCCTGATGCGAAAACCCGATCATCATGTCGATCGGCTCGGGACCGACCTCCATGATCTGCACGATGGGGCAGTTCATGGCTTCCATCACCGCGCGGGACTCGGCGGTCTGGTCAATTCCCGTCACCACCAATCCGGCCGGCTTCTGCGCCTTAAAAAGCCGCAAAAGCGTTTCCTCCTGCAGGACACTGTAGCGCGTATTGGCGAGCTGGATGCTGTAGCGGCTGCCCTCCGCGGCATCGTAGACGCCACGCAGCACGTCGGAGAACACATTGTTGGTCAGGGATGGTATGAGGACGCCGATCACCTCGGTGCGTTGCGAGGCGAGCGCACGTGCCGCGAGATTCGGCACATACCCCAGTTCTTTCGCGGCACTGGCGACGCGGGCCCGCTTGTCGACGGACAGCGCGTCGGGATTTCGGAAGAAGCGGGACGCCGTGATCGGGCTCACTCCGGCAAGCTTGGCAACCTCTGTGAGCCGGATCTTGCCAGACATGGTTCGTCGTCGTTCCATGGCTGCTCATAACACACGCATCTCAGCAATTAAACTAATATTGACAGCGCTACCAACGGATTGCTAAGAGCCGATAAATTGGGGACAATGTCCGCCAAATTCGATGTCGACATCGAGGTCGAGACAACAGAGCTGCGACGGCGCCTCGCCGTACGACGCCGTTGAATCCAGGGAGGGGAGTTGTATGTCGTCTGTCCAAATTCGCGACGTGCGGAAATCGTTCGGCGGTTTTGAAGTCCTGCATGGCGTGACGATTCCGATCGAGGACGGCGAATTTGTCGTCCTGGTCGGTCCTTCCGGCTGCGGCAAATCGACCCTGCTGCGCATGCTGGCAGGCCTGGAAAACATCACCTCGGGAACGATTTCGATCGGCGAGCGCGTCGTCAACAACGTGCAGCCCAAAGAACGCGACATCGCGATGGTGTTCCAGAATTATGCGCTCTATCCGCATATGACGGTCGCCGACAATATGGGTTTTTCGCTGAAGTTGCGCGGTGCCAGTGCTGCTGAGATCAGCAAGGGCGTCAAGCACGCCGCCGATATCCTGGCGCTGACGCCGCTGCTCGATCGCTATCCCCGGCAATTGTCCGGCGGCCAGCGCCAGCGTGTGGCGATGGGTCGCGCCATCGTGCGCGATCCGCAGGTGTTCCTGTTCGACGAACCCTTGTCCAACCTCGACGCCAAGCTGCGGGTGGCGATGCGCACCGAGATCAAGGAGCTGCACCAGCGGCTCAAGACGACGACGGTCTATGTCACCCACGACCAGATCGAGGCCATGACCATGGCCGACAAGATCGTGGTGATGCATGACGGCATCGTCGAGCAGATGGGCTCCCCGCTGGAGCTTTACGACAAGCCTGAAAACCAGTTCGTCGCCGGCTTCATCGGCTCGCCCGCGATGAATTTCCTCAAGGGCAAGGTGGTATCGAACGGCTCCGCCGGCTTCGAGGGACCGAAGGGCGTCAAGCTGCCGCTGCAATCGGCGCCGGCCAATTCCGACGGCCGGCCTGCGGTCTATGGTGTGCGGCCCGAGCATTTCACCATCGCCGACGATGGCGCCGAGGCCGAGATCATCGTGGTCGAGCCGACCGGCTCGGAGACCCAGGTGTTCGCCAGTCTCGGCGGTGAACAGGTCGTCGCCGTGTTTCGTGAACGGCACCAATTCAATCCGGGCGACAAGATCCGGTTGAAACCCGACCCGTCGCTGATTCATCTCTTCGACGAGGCGACAGGCAAAAGGCTGAACAGCTAACGCTTAAAAAAATACAAAAGGGAGGAATAGAATGAATAACTTTACTCGCCGAGGATTGTTGCAGGGTGGTACGGCACTGGCGGCGGCCGGTGCATTGACGGGGCCGGCGCTGTTTGATTTTGCCAGGGCTTGGGCACAGACCTCGCCCTGGAAAGCGGAGCCCGGTGCGAAGCTGACGGTGATGCGCTGGAAGCGCTTCGTGCCGGCAGAGGACGACGCATTCAATGCGATGGTCGCCGCGTTCAAGGCTGCGACCGGAACCGAAATGAACGTGTTCAGCGAGTCGTTCGAGGACGTGCAGCCGAAGGCCTCCGTCGCCGCCAATACCGGCTCTGGTATCGATATGGCCTGGGGCCTGCACACGCTGCCGCAGCTGTTCCCGACCAAAGTTCTCAAGTTGAATGATGTCGCCGAATACCTCGGCAAGAAGTATGGCGGCTGGACCTCGGCGGCGGAAATCACCTGCAAGCTCGGTGACGACTGGCTCGGCATCCCCGTCGCCACCATCGGTGGCTCGATGACCTACCGCAAGTCGGCGGTCGACAAGGCCGGCTTCAAGGAGTTCCCCAAGGACTTCCCGGGTTTCCTCGAGATGTGCAAGGCGCTCAAGGCCAACAACACCCCGGCTGGGTACGCCCTCGGTCACGCAACCGGCGACGCCAATGGCTGGCTGCACTGGATTCTCTGGGGTCACAACGCCTGGACCGTCGACAAGGATGACAAGGTCATCATCAACTCGCCGGAGACTCTCAAGGCGCTGGAATATTGCAAGGCACTCTCGGACACGTTCATTCCCGGCGTGGCCTCCTGGAACGACTCGTCCAACAACAAGGCCTTCCTTGCCGGCGAACTCTTTTGCACGGGGAATGGTATCTCGATCTATGTTGCCGCCAAGGACGACCCGGCCAAGAAGGAACTCGCCGAGGACACCTACCACGCGCTGAATCCGGTTGGGCCGATCGGCAAGCCGACCGAATTGCAGCTGTGTTCGCCCATCCTGGCCTTCAACTTCACCAAGTACCCGAACGCCGCGAAGGCCTTTATCGCCTTCATGATGGAGAAGGAAAACTACGACAAATGGTTGTCCGGCGCGCGGGGCTATCTGACCCACACGCTCAATGCCTATGACTCGTCTCCGGTGTGGACCGCGGATCCGAAGAACGAACCCTACAGCCAGTGCAGCAAGCGGGCATTGCCGGCGTCCGGCATCGGCAAGCCCGGCGAGAAGGCGGCGACCGCGATCGCCGACTTCCTGGTTGTCGACATGTTCGCCAATTGCTGCACCGGTCGCGAGACGGCCCCTGGTGCGATCGCGATCGCGGAACGGCAGTTGAAGCGCATCTATCGCTGACATGGATGAAGCGGGCGGCGCATTGTCGCCCGCTTCACCGGCTCTGTTGCGTCGTTCCGACGACATGGCGGCGTGGCCACTCACAAAACGGGATTTCGCCAATGGCTGACATCGCTCTGCAACCCCGCGCGGCGAAAGCGCAGATCCGCGAGGCCACGGCCTGGGACCAGCTCAAGACCAACCGCAACTGGCTCGGCTTCTGGTTCATGCTGCCAGCCATGGCGTTCCTGGTGCTGTTCCTGGCCTATCCGCTGGGGCTGGGCATCTGGATCTCGTTCACCGATGCCAAGATCGGACGTCCCGGCGCCTTCATCGGCACCGAGAACTACGAGTGGCTGTGGGGCGATTCGATCTTCTGGCTCTCGGTGTTCAACACGGTGCTCTACACCTCCGTGGCCAGCGCCATCAAATTCGCGATCGGGCTCTATCTCGCGCTGCTGTTGAACGAGAACATGCCGTTCAAGGCGATGCTGCGGGCGCTTGTCCTGATTCCCTTCATTGTGCCGACCGTGCTGTCGGCGCTGGCATTCTGGTGGATCTTCGATTCGCAGTTCTCGATCATCTCGTGGTCGCTCAAGCATCTCGGCCTGATCACCCAGAACATCAATTTCCTCGGCGACGTCACCTGGGCGCGGATCTGCGTGATCTTCGCCAATATCTGGCGCGGCGTTCCTTTCGTCGCCATCACCCTCCTGGCCGGCCTGCAGACCGTGCAGCCCTCGCTCTATGAAGCTGCGACGTTGGACGGCGCCAGCAAATGGGAAATGTTCCGCTTCATCACCTATCCGTTGCTGACCCCGATCATCGCGGTCGTGATGACCTTCTCGGTGCTGTTCACCTTCACCGATTTCCAGCTGATCTGGGCGATGACGAGGGGTGGCCCGGTCAATGCCACCCACTTGATGGCGACCTTGTCGTATCAGCGCGCGATCATCGCCGGACAGCTCGGCGAGGGTGCCGCGATCTCGAGCGCGATGATCCCGTTCCTTCTGGCCGCGATCATGGTGTCCTGGTTCGGGCTGCAGCGCCGCAAGTGGCAGCAGGGTGAAAACAATGACTGATCTTCCTACCTCGCGGATCGATCTCAAAGCTGTGCTGTCGGGATCGTCGCCGACTGTCGCGATGGCGGACCATAGCGAGGGCATGAGCTATCTGCAGTCGGTGCCGCGACGGCTGGTGACGCTGTATCTGCCGCTGTCGATCATCGTCTTCGTCCTGCTGTTTCCGTTCTACTGGATGGGGCTGACGGCGATCAAACCGGACGAGCAGCTGCTCGACCTCGACAAGTTCAATCCGTTCTGGACCTGGAACCCCACTTTCAAACATATCCATAAGCTGCTGTTCGAAAGCTATTATCCGTACTGGCTGTGGAACACGATGTATGTCGCGGTGGCCGCCACCGTGCTCTCGATCTTCGCCAGCGTGCTGGCGGCCTATGCCATCGTGCGGCTGCGTTACGCCGGCGCGCATTGGGTCGGCGGGTTGATCTTCCTGTCCTATCTGGTGCCGCCCTCGATCCTGTTCATTCCGCTCGCCACCGTCGTGTTCCAGTACGGCCTGTTCGACTCGCCGCTGGCGCTGATCCTGACCTATCCGACCATCCTGATTCCGTTCTCGACCTGGCTCTTGATGGGCTATTTCAAGACCATTCCGTTCGAGCTCGAGGAGTGCGCGCTGATCGACGGCGCCAGCCGCTGGCAGATCCTGACCAAGATCGTGCTGCCGCTGGCAATTCCGGGCCTGATCTCGGCCTTCATCTTCTGCTTCACTTTGTGCTGGAACGAGTTCATCTACGCGCTGACATTCCTGCAATCGACCAGCAACAAGACGGTGCCGGTCGCGATCGTCAACGAATTCGTCGACGGCGACATCTACCGCTGGGGATCGCTGATGGCCGGCGCGCTGGCGGGTTCGCTGCCGCTCGTCATCCTCTACGCCTTCTTCGTCGAGCACTATGTATCGGCCATGACGGGGGCCGTGAAGGAGTAGGCGTACGGAGCCGCGTATCAAGAATTAGAACAAAAAGGAGTTGGCTCTTGCACATCCTGGTTCTGGGCGCCGCCGGCATGGTCGGCCGCAAACTGTCCGAGCGTCTGCTGCGTGATGGACGTCTGGGAAACAGCGACATCACCCGCCTGACCTTGCACGATGTCGTCGCGCCGGCGCTGCCGGAGACGGTCGGATTTCCGGTCGATGTGGTGGCCAGCGATTTCGCCGTCGCAGGCGCGGCGGACCAACTGATCGCGGGCCGTCCCGATGTGATCTTCCATCTCGCCGCGATCGTCTCCGGCGAGGCTGAACTCGACTTCGACAAGGGCTACCGGATCAATCTCGACGGCACCCGGATGCTGCTCGATGCGATCAGGCTGGCTGGTGGTGGCTACAAGCCCCGGGTCGTCTTTACCTCCTCGATCGCGGTGTTCGGTGCGCCGTTCCCGGACGCCATCGGCGACGAGTTCTTCCACACCCCGCTGTTGAGCTACGGCACCCAGAAGGCGATCGGCGAGTTGTTGCTGGCCGACTATACCCGTCGGGGCTTCATGGACGGGATCGGCATCAGGCTGCCGACCATCTGCATCCGTCCCGGCCTGCCCAACAAGGCCGCGTCGGGGTTCTTCTCCAACATCCTGCGCGAGCCGTTGGCGGGCAAGGAGGCCGTGCTGCCGGTGTCCGAGGATGTTCGGCACTGGCACGCCACGCCGCGCTCGGCGGTGGGCTTCCTGCTTCACGCCGGGACCATGGATACCGCGACGATCGGTCCGCGCCGCAACCTCACCATGCCCGGATTGTCGGCAACGGTGGGCGAGCAGATCGCGGCGCTGAAGCGGGTCGCGGGCGACAAGGTCGCCGGCCGCATCAAGCACGAGCCGGATGCCTTCATCATGGGCATCGTCAGCGGCTGGCCGCGCAATTTCGATGCCAGTCGCGCCCGCCAGCTCGGCTTCACCACCGCCGAAGCGAGCTTCGACGACATCATCCGGATTCATATCGAGGACGAATTGGGTGGTAAATTCGTCGATTAGTGTATGATGAGGTTTGTCCAGATCAGTTTCTCGGCCGGACGGTGTTCACCTCGCCCCGCCTGCGGGGAGAGGTCGGCGCGTAGCGCCGGGTGAGGGGGACTCTCCACGAACTCAACTCGCGGAGGGTCCCCCTCACTCCAGCCCTCTCCCCGCAGGCGGGGCGAAGGAGCGCACTGGCGATGCCGCGACAGTTCAACCCAAACTGATCATGCTTTAGATGAGAGCCGTTTCGACATTCTTGGGAGTTCAGCCATGACCGCCAGCATCGTTGGATGGGCGCATACGCCGTTCGGGAAATTCGATACCGAGACCGTTGAGAGCCTCGTGGTTCGCGTCGCGACCGAGGCGCTCAGCGACGCCGGCATCTCGGCTGCCGATGTCGACGAGATCGTGCTCGGGCATTTCAACGCCGGCTTTTCGCCGCAGGACTTCACTGCCTCGCTGGTGCTGCAGGCCGATCCGGCGCTGCGCTTCAAGCCGGCGACCCGGGTCGAGAACGCCTGCGCCACCGGCTCGGCCGCGGTGCATCAGGGCATCCGGGCGATCGCGGCCGGCGCTGCCAGGATCGTGCTGGTGGTGGGCGTCGAGCAGATGACGCGGACGCCGGCGGCCGAGATCGGCCGCAACCTGTTGAAGGCGTCCTATCTGCCGGAAGACGGCGACACCGTCGGCGGTTTTGCCGGCGTGTTCGGCAAGATCGCGCAGGGCTATTTCCAGAAATATGGCGACCAGTCCGACGCGCTGGCGATGATCGCGGCGAAGAACCACAAGAACGGCGTCGCCAACCCCTTCGCCCAGATGCGCAAGGATTTCGGTTACGAATTCTGTCGCTCCGAGAGCGAAAAGAACCCGTATGTCGCGGGGCCCCTGAAGCGCACCGACTGCTCGCTGGTCTCGGACGGCGCCGCGGCGCTGGTGCTGGCCGATGCCGAGACCGCCAAAAGCATGGGCAAGGCCATCCATGTCCGCGCCACGGCGCACGCGCAGGATTTCCTGCCGATGTCCAAGCGCGACATCTTGCAGTTCGAGGGCTGCACGGTCGCTTGGCAGCGCGCGCTCACGAGCGCGGGCCTTACGCTGTCGGATCTCTCCTTCGTCGAAACCCATGACTGCTTCACCGTCGCCGAACTGATCGAGTATGAAGCGATGGGCCTGACACCGCGCGGGCAGGGGGCACGCGCCATCAAGGAAGGCTGGACCCAGAAGGACGGCAAGCTGCCGGTCAATCCGTCCGGCGGCCTGAAGGCCAAGGGCCATCCGATCGGCGCGACCGGCGTCTCCATGCACGTGATGACCGCGATGCAGCTCGCCGGCCAAGCGCCCGAGGGCATGCAGCTTCCGAATGTGAAGCTCGGCGGCATCTTCAACATGGGTGGCGCGGCGGTGGCGAACTACGTCTCGGTGCTGGAGCCCGTGAAGTAGACGGAAACGTCCGTCGTCGCACCGGCCCCGCGCATGCGGGGCATCCAGTACGCCGCGGCAGATCGATTGGTATCGACTGCTCTGGAATACCGGATCACCCGCTTTCGCGGGTGATGACAGGTTGAGCTTGCCAGGAGCTCTCTATAATACCGGTATACGGGTTTATCGAGAACGTATCGGCGTCAGACAACATGCATCCCACCCTGACCATCGAAACTCCGCCGGCTATCCCGACCGCTGCGTTTACCGACGCCGCTGCAGCGGTAGGGCGCCTCGAGGAGATCTACGAGCGCAACACAAAGTTCCTCCGGGATCATTTCGAAGCCTACATCAATGGCGAGGCGCTTAACGCGCGGGTGCGCGCCCATTACCCGTTCGTCCGCATGACCACCGCGACCTATGCGCGGCTCGATTCGCGTCTCGCCTATGGCTTCGTCGCGGGGCCGGGCGTGCATCAGACCAGCGTGACGCGGCCGGACCTGTTCCGGACCTATCTCACCGAGCAGATCAGTCTGCTGATCGAAAACCACGGCGTGCCGGTCGAGATCGGCGAATCCAGCGAGCCGATCCCGATCCATTTCGCCTATCGCCGTGATATCAACATCGAAGCGACGCTCACCAACGACGACAATTCGGTCAAGCGGTCACTGCGCGACATCTTCGACACGCCCGATCCCGCCGCCATGGACGATGCGATCGCCGACGGCACGCTGGAGCTGGCGCCGGGTGCTTGCGAACCGTTGGCCTTGTTCCGTGCGGCGCGCGTCGATTACTCGCTGCGCCGGCTCTATCACTACACCGGCACCGATCCGGAGCACTTCCAGAATTTCGTGATCTTCACCAACTACCAGTTCTATGTCGATGCCTTCGTGCAGCTGTGCCAGCAACGCCTGGCGTCAGGCGAGGGCGGCCCCGAGGCTTTCATCGGGCCCGGCAACGTGACCACACGCAATCTGCGTCTTGGCGGCGGCACGACCGGGATGGTGCCGGGGCGCATGCCGCAGATGCCGGCCTATCATCTCGTCGAACCCGGCGATCGCGGCATCACCCTGATCAACATCGGGACCGGTCCGTCCAACGCCCGCAACGTCACCGACCACGTCGCGGTGCTGCGGCCGCATGCCTGGCTGATGCTCGGGCATTGCGCAGGCCTGCGGAACACGCAGCGGCTCGGCGATTACGTGCTCGCCCATGGCTACGTCCGCGAGGACCACGTGCTCGATCATGAACTGCCGCTGTGGGTGCCGATTCCGGCGCTGGCCGAGATGCAGGTTGCGCTCGAGGAAGCGGTCGGCGAAGTCACCGGGCTTGCGGGGTTCGATCTCAAGCGCCTGATGCGCACCGGAACGGTTGCCAGCGTCGACAATCGCAATTGGGAAATCAGTGGTCCTTCGGTCATTCGGCGGCTGTCGCAATCGCGCGCGGTTGCGCTCGACATGGAGTCGGCGGCCATCGCCGCCAACGGTTATCGCTTCCGCGTTCCCTATGGCACCCTGCTGTGCGTCTCGGACAAGCCGCTTCACGGCGAGATCAAGCTCGCGGGAATGGCCAGCGAATTCTACCGGCAGCGCGTCGGCCAGCATCTGGAAATCGGCCTGAAGGCGCTGGAGCGGCTCAAGCACCAGGAATCGGAGCGTCTGCATTCGCGCAAGCTGCGCAGCTTCGCCGAGGTCGCGTTTCAGTAGGCTGCCCGCGTGTGCCACCGAAGGGACACCGTCGCGGACCTCACGATCCGAATTTTTCTTCCGCTCGTTGTTGTTTCAATGCAACGTCGGTTCGTCGTCGTTGTCGTCGTCGACTTCGGAAATTGCCTGCGTTCGGCCGAGCTCATCGAGCTGCTGTCGCTCCTGATCCATCCCTTCGAGGATTTGTTGATAGAACAGTTTGGCTTGGCGCCGGCTCTCCCCGAGCCTGGACCTGCTATGTCTCCTGGATAACGCCATGATAACGTACTCTCTGTGACACCCCCGGCTTGCGGCTCTACATTACACAACTCGCGTAACACTTCACGACCGTAGCACTACCGACACGGAACCGATGGAACTTTCGAATCTGTCTTCGAGGGCGTCGCAATCGCGCTCCATTGCCCGAAAGCAATATGAGTCCCGCACGGTGTCTACCGGGCCTTGATCTCCGCGAATATCGCAAGCGCGCGTTCGAATTTCTGATTGAACAGCCACATCGCATCGAGGATGTCGCGGAAGCTTGCCGATGTTCTGGCCCGGTCGGCTTGGCCGAAGGCGAAGATGCTGTTGTTGCGCAGATATTTCATGATCCTCGGGTCGGACACCCTGGTGTCGAGCAGGCGGCCCGACTTCAGCGCCGCCCTCGTCGGCGTCGGAATGATCTGGATGAGCTCGAAAAACTTCATCTGGTCGATCGGGTTCGGCAGTATCTTCACGATCGCCGGGATCTGCAGGAACAGGTCCGCGTGTGCGTTCATGAGGCCATCCCTCACGGCGGTCCAGTGATTGAATCGATGATCGAGATCACGAACCCGCGCCTCTTCCCGGTCATCGCGCGCGTTTAACTGGGGATCCAGAGCGGCGATCGATGTCTTGATCGCTGCCCACTTCCTTCGACCAATCTGGTCTTCCGATGGTCCGGTCTGGAAGCTGCCCTTGTAGCTGTTCGAGCGGGCATTGCCGACATTCTGATGGCCGTTGGTCTCCGCGAAGAACAGCCCAAGGCTGATCCGGCCGGCCGCGTCGGCGTTGAGGGCATCAAGGCCCTTCGCGCGCGCGATCGCGATGCCGAGCTCCACGACATCCTTGAACGGGGTCGGTGAGTCCTGCGCGCTCATCGGTGGCGCCTCCATGACGTCGAAGAGTTTTCGGTACTCCTCGACCAGCGGTTCATTGTCCGCATCGAAATACTGCGGAGGAATTCCGAATTTGTTGGTCCGCCCGATTTGGGACGGAAGGGCATCGGTGAAATCCTTGTAGGTGCTCATCATGTTGATGCGCGCGAGGTAGAGCGCTTGTCCCGGCAGGTTGGGAAGCGGCCGTTTCGCGTCGATCTGGCCGCGCCGCTCGGCCAGGATCGCCCTGAACTGGCTCAATGCGGCGCTGTAGGCATCGCGTGCGTCCGATTGCAGTTTTGAGAGCGGCTGTCCGATCGCAGACGACATGATGCCGGGATCGGCCCATGCCGCGAGCAACAGTCCGAGTGCGAGAGCGCCCCTCGCTGCGGTGCTATGGCGTCTCGTCCCCATGGCGGTTTGCCCTCCCTTGATTCGACGGCGAGGTGGATCGTACACGGCAACAGCGCAGCGAGCGCGAGCCTTGTCGGCAGCCGTCGTGGCCACTCGGCGCGGCTGTCATCCGCGGTTCCATCCGAATGATGCCACACTTGTTACTCCCACCGTTCGAATGTCCGGGGGCAAACTGGCAACGAGCGACGAGCCGCGAGTGGAATCACGCTTCAGCCACCGGGACTCGCCCCAATCAGGAGGTTCAGGAGCCATGACCACATCAGCCGAGAGCCAACGCAAAGGCGCACAACCTGCCATGCACGCACCAACGATCGTCTCACCGCAGGCGTGGGAGGCCGCGCGCCAGCAACTGCTCGTGAAGGAAAAGGCCCAGACCCGCGCGCGCGACGCGCTCGCCGCCGAGCGCCGGCGAATGCCGTGGATGGCCGTGAAGGCGGCGTATGCGTTCGAGGGGCCCGCCGGCAAGGCCAGCCTGCTCGACCTGTTCGATGGTCGGCGTCAGCTGATCGTCTACCGCGCGTTCTTCGAGCCGGGCGTGTTCGGCTGGCCCGAGCACGCCTGCCGGGGCTGCTCCATGGTGGCCGACCAGGTTGCCCACGTCGCCCACCTGAACGCCCGTGACACCACCCTTGTGTTCGTCTCGCGCGCGCCGCAGGCTGATATCGCGCGGCTGAAGGCAAAGATGGGCTGGGAGGAGATTCCGTGGTTCACCGTCACCGACAGTTTCGACGCCGACTTCGGCGTGAGCGAGTGGCACGGCACCAACGTGTTCTACCGCGACGGCACCAACGTGTTCCGAACCTACTTCATCAACAACCGTGGCGACGAGCAGATGGGGGGCACCTGGAACTACCTCGACATCACGCCGCTGGGCCGGCAGGAGGCCTGGGAGGATTCGCCCGAGGGCTATCCCCAGACCCCGACCTATAAATGGTGGAACTGGCATGACAGCTACGTCGCGGATGCGGCGCCCGACAAGAAATGGGTCGAGGTGTCGGACGCCGGAGAGGCGGCGTTCCGGAACCAGCCGTAGGGCCCGTCAGGCCTGCACGGCCGTCGTCTGCGGCACATGGCTCAACGGAAATACGGTGACACTTCATACACCGTCACCGTATTGCAGCGGGCGCGCTGTCGAGGATGTCCAGGAGCGCCGACAGCAGCCGGTCGATTTGCCCGTCCGTGCCCACGGTGATCCGCAGATAGTCGCAGATGCGAGGCGCGGCAAAATGGCGGACGATCACCGCCCGCTGGCGCAGCGCGGCGGCAAGTTGCGCGCCCTGATGCGCCGGATGACGGGCGAAGACGAAGTTGGCGGCGGACGGCAGCACCTCGAAGCCAAGCTGGTGGAGTCCGCGGTTGAGCCGCTCGCGGCCTTCGATCACGCTGATACGGCTCTGTTGAAAATAGGCCTCGTCCGCCAGCGATGCGATGGCGCCGGCCTGGGCGGGCCGGCCGAGTGGATAGGAGTTGAAACTGTCCTTGACCCGGGTGAGCGCCTCGATCAGGTCAGCGTCGCCGATCGCATAGCCGACCCGCAAGCCCGCCAGGGCCCGCGACTTGGACATGGTCTGAACCACCAGAAGGTTCGGGTGGGAGGCGACCAGCGGTATGGCGGTCTCGGCGCCGAAATCGACATAGGCCTCGTCGATCACCACGGGCGCGTCGGGATGTTCCTCCAGCAGGGTCGCGATCTCAGCCCGTGACAGCGCGATCCCCGTCGGCGCATTCGGATTGGGGATGATGAGCGCGCCGGCCGGCCGGCGATAGTCGGCAACGCGGATCTGCATGGCCTGATCGAGCGGCACGGCCTCGTAGGCGATGCCGAACAGGCGGCAATAGACCGGGTAGAAACTGTAGGTGATATCGGGGAACAGCAACGGCGCCTCATGCTTCAGCAGCGCGGTGAACGCGTGCGCGAGCACCTCGTCCGAGCCGTTGCCGACGAACACCTGTTCGGGGCGCACATGGTGGTAGGTCGCCAGGGCAGCCCGCAGCGCGGACGCCTGCGGGTCCGGATAGAGACGCAAGCTATCGGCCGCCTCGCCGCGAATGGCGTCCAGCACGCGCGGGGACGGACCAAGCGGGCTTTCATTGGTGTTGAGCTTGACCAGTTCCGCCATGCGGGGCTGTTCGCCCGGCACATAGGGCCGCAGGTCGTGGGTCAGGCTGCTCCAGAAACGGCTCATTTTTCGGTCCAACTCTCATCGACGCCGCGGCGCGGCGGCGCTCACAATGTTCCGATCAATGCCGTGCAGGCCAGAAGGGCCCCGGTCAAGATATTCGCAAGGAAGAGACGAAAATTCACCTCCGGGCGGGCGAGATCCATGCGCTGGGTTTGCCAGGCCAGGTGTGCGGCGATCACCAGCATCCCGATGGCGTAAGGTTGCGACATGCCTGACAGCCACCCGCCGATCGACCACGCCGCGATCGTCAGGGCGTAGAACAGGCCGATGCAGGTCTTGCCGTGCGGACCGAACAGGATTGCCGTCGATCTCAGACCGAGGCGGGAATCATCCTTGACGTCGACGTAGGCGTAGACGGTGTCGTAACCGATCTGCCATGCGATCGCACCGGCCCACATCAGCACAGCGCCTGCCGGAATGTGTCCGGCAACCTCGGCCCATGCCATCAGCATCCCCCAGTTGAAGGCCGCGCCCAGGACCGCCTGGGGCCAATGGGTGAAACGCTTGCAGAACGGATAGATCAACACGAGCGGCACAACGCAGATCGCGATCAGACGCGTGTACGGGGTCAGAAAGACCAGGAGGGAGGCCGCCAGTGCAAGCTGCACGACGAGAAAGACCAGGGCTTGCGCGGTGCCGAGCTCACCGCTTGCCAGGGGGCGAAATCGGGTCCGCTCGACGTGGCCGTCGAACTTTCGATCCGCAAAGTCATTGACGGTGGATCCGGCGCTCCTCATCAGCAAAGCGCCGAGCGAGAAGATGGCCAGTGGCCGCAGGTCCGGAAAACCGTGCGAGGCCTGGACAAGCGCAGCCCAGCAAGGGAACAGCGTCAGCCACAGTCCCACGGGGCGATCCAGCCGTGCCAGTCGCGTATATGGCCGCCATGCTGTCGGCAACCGGCGATCCACCCAGTCGCCGCGGTGAATATCGCTCAGGTCCGGGCGGCTCAAAGTCGTCATCGCGTGATCCGAGTTCCGTATGCCGGCATTGAAAGTTGCTGCCCCATACTTTCCTGATTGCCATCACTATAGCATGCCGGGGCGACGGCCACTGGCGCCGCGCTGGCGTTCTTGGTATCCGGAGCGTATAGTTTCAGGACACGTGGCGGTCGAGCGGATGTCCATTTTCTTGAGCTGGCGAGGTTTCGCATTGGTCGTGGCGGCGCTCTGTCTGGGCGGACCTACGGCCTATGCCCAAACCGCCCCTCTGACATATTGGACTCCAGGCTGGCCGCTCGGCTTCGGTGACAATCCGACGGCTGGCCAGAACGCGAACACCTACGGTAACTTTCCGAGCTTTGACGGCAGCGACGCCAGAGGCGGCGGCTTTTCCGCCATGCGCTATCATTTTTCGAACGGCTGGTTTGTCGGCAGCGAACGCGGCGGCATGGGCATGGGCCTGAGCGGCATCAGGCAGGATGCAGCCTTTGGCAGTTTCGGCGGGCTCTATACCGAAGGCGTGCAGTTCGGCTACAGCTTCAAGAACAGCGGGCTGCCGCTCACGGTCTACGGCGGATTCGACACCTTGAAATACAAGTCCGGCAGCGGTGGCCCTTTCGCTCCCCTCGACTCCACGCTGCCCGGCTATAGCGCGCATGCGGGCGTCGCATTCCAGCCGGCGCCGAATGTCAGCCTCTCATTCGGGGTCGGCTACACCCAGCAATCCCAGCGCATCGACAGCGACATCAATTCGCCATTGCTGCCCGGTGCGTCTCCGTTCGCCCTCGGTCGCTGACGCCATGCGTGGGTGAGCCAGCGTAAGGTGGCAGAGGCGCATTTCGCGTCGTGCAAAGGCGCATCTTGCGCCGAGCCCACCGTACTGGACGCTGTTCGGAAAAGGTGGGCTCGCTTTGCTTGGCCCACCCTTAGTGCAACATGCCCGGCGCATCGTCCCGCCGCCGCGGCGATGCTTGTTTTTATCGGAGGCGAAGCACAAGCTGTCAGATGGTCTGGCTGTTTGCCGGGTCGACCCGAGGTCGAAATATGTCGTCTGAGATCCCAACTGCACCTGCCGACGCAGCTTTGCGCAGGGCGGCCACACCGACAATCGTTTATCCGGCCAGCGCAATGCCCAGGCCCGACATGGCTCTGCTGGAATCCGCTCGGCGCACGATGGTCAAAATCTGCGAAGTCTTGGTGCCGCCCCGCGACGCCCGGACATTTCGCGTGTCACGCGGCCAATTCTTCCGGATTGTCAGTATCGAAGGCCCCCAAGTCGGCGACCTCAATCTCTGGAACGCGGACGATCTCTCGGAGCGCTTCTTTAGCGGCAAGACGCGAGCGCTCCACGCGACCCACGTCGGCGCCGGTGACCGACTATGGAGCACCTTGCCCTATCTCAGGCCGATGGTGACCATTAGTCATGACACGCTCGGCTGGTACGGCCGAGATTCGGATGGTGCCAGCATCCACGACGTCATCGGCACGCGCTGTGATCCATACACGAATCTCTTGTTGAGCGGCTCTGGCTATGATTTCTGCTGCCATTCAAACCTGTCCCGCGCGCTCGCCGCCGAATTGAAGGTGGAACCATGCGCGGTGGAGCATCATATCCACGACGTGCTCAATGTCTTCATGTGTACCGGGTTCACGAAAGACACCCACCAATATTTCATGAAGGCAAGTCCCGTCCGCCCCGGCGACTTCATCGAATTTTTCGCGGAGATCGATCTGCTTGGCGCCTTGTCGGCCTGTCCCGGTGGAGACTGTGGTGCGACCCATTCGAGCGATGTCGCCGCGTGCCACCCGCTCAAGATCGAGATCTTCGAGCCGGATCGAACGACGCTGGGTACCTGGACTTGGTCGTTGCCAAGTCAATACGACCGCCGCCACGGCACGCAAGCTTAGATGTCGGGAAGAATAGCTGCCGCATCTCGGTTGAACTCCTGCGCGTAGTTGGGCACAGAGGAGCCGCCCATGATGGGTTTGATCTTCGCGGCTCCCTGCCTTTAGCTGGCGACGCTCACCGGGACCATCACACATGACCGCGACCGCAGCACCATGAGTTTCGTTACCGGCGTCGGGCTGACGCCCTTTGGCAGGCACGAGGGTTCGTCCTCGCTCGACCTGATGAGCCGGGCGGCCGAGCTTGCCCTCGCGGATGCCGGGCTCGGGCGCCCCGAGATCGACGGCGTGCTCTGCGGCTATTCGACGGTGTCGCCGCATATCATGCTCGCCACCGTGTTCGCCGAGCATTTCGGCATCCACCCGGCTTACGCCCATGCCGTGCAGGTTGGCGGCGCCACCGGGCTTGCGATGGCCATGCTGGCGCATCATCTGGTCGATGCCGGCGTGGTGCGACAGATGCTCGTGGTGTCAGGCGAGAACCGCCTCACCGGGCAGAGCCGCGATGCCTCGATCGTGGCCCTGGCCCAGGTCGGACATCCCGCCTATGAGGTGCCGCTCGGGCCGACCATTCCCGCCTATTACGGCCTCGTCGCTTCGCGCTACATGCACGAGTATGGTGTCACGCAGGAAGATCTGGCCGAGTTCGCCGTGCTGATGCGCGGCCACGCCTGCAGCCATCCCGGCGCGCAATTCCATGATCCGATCACGGTTGCCGATGTCATGGCGTCGAAGCCGGTGGCGCTGCCGCTGAAGCTGCTGGATTGCTGCCCGGTCTCGGATGGCGGCGCGGCCTTCGTCGTCAGCCGCGAGCCGACCGGGGCCGCGCAGGTGCGCGTGCGCGGCTGTGCGCAGGCGCACACGCATCAGCATGTCACGGCCGCACCGGGTTTGAGCGAACTCGGTGCCGAAATCGCCGTCGCGCGGGCCAGGCAGGCCGCGGGCATCGCGATCTCGGATGTGCGTTATGCCGCGGTTTACGACAGCTTCACGATTACGCTGGCGATGCTGCTGGAAGATCTCGGGCTTGCCAGACGCGGCGAGGCGGCGGCGCGGGTGCGATCAGGCCATTTCAGCCGCGACGGGGAGATGCCGCTCAACACCCATGGCGGTCTCCTGAGCTATGGTCATTGCGGCGTCGGCGGCGCCATGGCGCATCTGGTCGAGACCCATCTGCAGATGACCGGACGCGCGCAGCAGCGTCAGGTCCGCGACGCATCGGTGGCGCTGTTGCACGGCGACGGCGGCGTGCTGTCCTCGCATGTCAGCATGATCCTGGAGCGGGCGCGATGACACACTTCGCGGACTGGACCTCTGGCCATGAGTCGATCGCGTATCAGCGGTGCGGATCGTGCGGGACGTCGCAATACTTCCGCCGCGCGTTCTGCGCAGCCTGCGGGTCGGCCGATGTGACAGACAGGCGCGCGAGCGGTGAGGGGACCGTCTATGCGACCTCGCTGGTCTGCCGCGCCGCCACCGAGGAAACGCGTGCACACGTGCCCTACAACATCGTGCTGATCGACACGGTCGAGGGTTTTCGGATGATGGCGCATGGCGACGCCAAACTTGCCATCGGTGACAAGGTCACCGTGCGCTTCGAGCGCTTCGCCGGGCGCGTGATCCCCTATTTCGAGAAGGAAGCCCTTTGAACATCCACGTAAGTGGCGCTGGACGCACCGCCGTCCCGGACGGGTCCTTGGCTGACCTGGCCTACGGTTTCGTTCCGTGCCGCACTGGCGCGACGCGTTTCACCGTTGCCATAAAATAAAATGCTGGCGATGACGAGCATCGCTGTCACCGCCAGCATATGTGCAAGCGCTTCCGAGTTCACCCTCTTGGTGGTGTTTTTCATGCCGCTTCCTCCCTGAATCTGGACACGACTCATCGCTGCGCGCGAACGCGCAAGACGGCAGGCTTTTTTGACTCGGAACACCCCACGTCGATGGATTCGCCGTACGCAACTCACAAATCGGCGAATGTCGATGCATCAAATCATCGGTCATTAATGCGGCGTCAATTTGACGTGAGCCTGATATTCAGCTCTCGTTCATCTGGAAATTCGCGCACGTTTGATCCACAAAAGACAAAACGGCTGAGGACGCAGCAATGGCCCGAATCGATTACAGCAACCCCGCCAAGGCCAGCGATCGCACCCGCGAACTCCTGACCAAGAACCGCAATGCCAATATCTTCAGGATGATGGCGCATTCGCCGAGCCACCTGGAACAATATTGCAGGCTTGGCGGCGCCATCCGTCACAAGGGCGAACTCGATCCAGTGGTGCGGGAATTGGCGATCACCCGGACCGGAATTTTGTGCGAAGCACCATACGAAATCGTCGCCCACAAACGCATCGGCGGGAATGTCGGCGTCACTGACGAACAGAATGCAGCACTGGAGCAGTGGCAGCAGGCGACCTGCTTCAACGATGTGCAGCGTGCCGCGCTCGCCTTTACCGACGAAATCGTCAGGCTCCGACGTCCGACGGAGGCCACCTTCAAGGCGATTGCCTCACGACTGACGCCGGGGGCCTTGATAGAACTGCAGCTGGCTGTGGGATTCTACATCATGACCTCGAAGTTCCTGGAAACTTTCGAGATCGACATGCAGCCGGTCGAGGACGTGGTTTAGGCGGTTTCACCATCGATCCGGGCCGTTTCGCGGGAACAATCTGGCCGAACGAGGGTGATCCACAGATCAATTTTTACCTTGCGCCCGCTTGATGAATCGAGCGGAGGTGGTTCATAAGCGCCGTCCCCGCGGTCCCTGTTCGATCGCGCGGCGCTTTGGAAGAGGTTCGCGTGGCAAACATTCATCGGCAGATTGCGCAGGAACTTGGTGTTCGCGACCAGCAGGTCGAGGCGACCGTTGCGTTGCTCGACGGCGGTGCCACGGTGCCGTTCGTTGCACGCTATCGCAAGGAGATCACCGGCGGTCTCGACGACGCGCAATTGCGGACTCTGGAAGAACGCCTGACCTATTTGCGCGAACTCGAAGAGCGCCGCAGCGCGATCCTCGAATCGATCCGCGAACAGGGTAAGCTCGATGCGGCGCTGGAAGCCTCCATTCTTGCCGCCGACAGCAAAGGCCGCCTCGAGGACATCTATCTGCCATTCAAGCCGAAGCGCCGGACCAAGGCCGAGATCGCCAAGGAGGCCGGCCTCGAGCCGCTGTCCGAATTGCTGCTGACGCAACCGCAGAACGATCCGCTTCTTGCCGCCGCGCCCTTCATCAATGCTGAAAAGCAGGTGGCCGATGCCGCCGCCGCGCTCGAAGGCGCGCGCGCGATTCTGGTCGAGCGTTTCGCGGAAGACGCCGACCTGATCGGCGGCTTGCGCGAACATATGTGGTCGAACGGCGTGATGGGCTCCACCGTGCGCACCGGCAAGAAGACCGAGGGCGAGAAGTTCAAGGATTATTTCGACTTCAGCCAGCCGATGAACAAGCTGCCGTCGCACCGGATCCTGGCGCTGTTTCGCGGCGAGAAGGAAGAGATCCTCGACCTGCAGCTCCAACCGGAAGCGCAGGCCGCGGTCGCCGGCGTTCCCACGTCGTACGAACTGAAGATCATGCAGCGCTTCCTCATTTCCGATCAGAAGCGTCCCGGCGACCGCTGGCTGGTGGAAACCGTGCGGTGGGCGTGGCGGACCAAGATCCAGCTGCACCTCAACCTCGATTTGCGCATGCGGCTGTGGACCCAGGCCGAAACCGAAGCGGTGCGCGTGTTCGCCTCGAACCTGCGCGACCTTCTGCTGGCGGCGCCGGCCGGCGCCCGCGTCACCATGGGGCTCGATCCCGGCTTCCGCTCCGGCGTCAAGACGGCCGTCGTCGACGCCACGGGCAAGGTGGTTGCGACCACGACGATCTATCCGCATGAACCGCAACGGCGCTGGGACGAGGCGCTGGCGATCCTTGGCAAGCTGGCGGTCACGCACCGTGTCGACCTGATCGCGATCGGCAACGGCACCGCCTCGCGCGAGACCGACAAGCTGGCGACCGAGCTGGTCAAGCTGCTGCCGGATCTCAAGATGTCGAAGATCGTGGTGTCGGAAGCCGGCGCATCGGTCTATTCGGCTTCGGCCTTCGCGTCCGAGGAATTGCCCGACCTCGACGTGACCTTGCGCGGCGCGGTCTCGATCGCGCGGCGGCTGCAGGATCCGCTCGCCGAGTTGGTCAAGATCGAGCCGAAGGCGATCGGTGTCGGGCAGTATCAGCACGACCTCGGCGAGTCCAAACTGGCGCGCTCGCTCGATGCCGTCGTGGAAGACTGCGTCAACGCCGTCGGCGTCGACGCCAACACCGCCTCGGCGCCGCTGCTGGCGCGGGTGTCGGGCATTGGCCCGGGCCTGGCGCAGACCATCGTGCAGCATCGCGACGCCAACGGCCCGTTCAAATCGCGCAAGGCGCTGAAGGACGTGCCGCGGCTTGGGCCAAAGGCGTTCGAGCAATGTGCCGGATTCCTGCGCATCAATGATGGCGAGGACCCGCTGGATTCCTCCGGCGTCCACCCCGAGGCCTATCCGGTGGTTAGGCGGATTCTCACCGCCGCCAAGAGCGACATCAAGGCACTGATCGGCAATGCCGATGTCATCCGGCAGTTGAAGCCGCAGTCGTTTGTCGACGCTACGTTCGGCCTGCCGACGGTGACGGACATCCTGAAGGAACTGGAAAAGCCCGGGCGCGACCCGCGTCCGGCCTTCAAGGCCGCGGTGTTCAAGGAAGGTGTCGAGACGCTGAAGGATCTCAAGCGCGGCATGATCCTCGAAGGCACCGTGACCAATGTCGCGGCGTTCGGCGCCTTCGTCGACATCGGCGTGCACCAGGACGGACTGGTCCATATCTCGGCGATGTCGAAGACCTTCATCAAGGATCCGCGCGAGGTCGTGAAGCCAGGCGACATCGTCAAGGTCAAGGTGCTGGAGGTCGAGGTTGACCGCAAGCGCATCGCGCTGACCTTGCGGCTCGATGACGAGATCGGGGCCAAGAGCGAGCGAGCAGCGCAGGGCAAGCCGCGCGAGATTTCGCGGGCGGCGATGACATCGCAGGCCCTGCGCAAGCCGCAGGACCAGGCGGCAGGCGGCGCGCTGGCCGAGGCCATGCGCCGGGCCGCCGAGAAAAATGGACGCGGCAAGGCCAGCTAGTCGAGTGTTTCCGAAGTTCGAATCATATCGGCATCCTCCCGGACCTCATCCTGAGGAGCATCGCGCAAGCGATGCGTCTCGAAGGATGGCCAAGGGCGCCGGTGCGAACCGCCATCCTTCGAGACGCGCGCAAGAGCGCGCTCCTCAGGATGAGGTCTGCGCGTGTAGATATCGAACTGACAGGTTTCATGGAATCGATCCACTAGTCGCACGCTTCAACTTATCTGAAGAGGTCGAAATTCTGTCGGACGTCCAGGTGCCTCGCGCAGCCGATAATGCTCTGGAGACTTTCGCTTCCGGAGCAAAGCGAGGTTGGGTTGATCTCATGTCGGTTCGACTAAGCCGCAAATGAGCCAGAGCGGAAATGCTCCATTTTAGGCCAGATCAAATTGCAGCTGTTCAGTGTACAGTTGGAAGCTAGTCGTTCCATCCGTGGCTTCTATACCCCACGGGGCCTCAGTGGTGACGTCAGCGATTTCGCGCCCAACATCATCTTGGCGTCTTGCTACGATCTCGCACGCAATAAGAGCGGGCTGCGGGAATTGGCTATCGGACCGTAGGTCAGCAACAGTAAGAACCGGCAGCTTCTCGACTACCGCCCATACTCTACCAAACCTATCGGTGAACCGGCATTCCACAATGGCTGGGAAATCGTCACTGACCCACCTAATGACCTCGGCACGAATATACGTAGTCACAATCTACCTACCCATCACGATCGGCCAATTAGCTGCCTCTTTGATATCAGGCGGGGAGTGTATTGTCGCCAATTGGCCCGGGGCGTAAGTGCAGGAACGCAAAGAGTATTTCCGAAGCTGAGGGTACACCGGCTGTGCCGTCAGCCCGCCGGCCACAGCCGTCCGTGACCCATTGCGGGAGTCCGGGCAGATGCGCGCGCATAGTTGCAACTGGGACAAGCTTCGCGGACATTGTGAGCGAAGTGTTGGCTGTGGCCGCTCCTTGGCACCACTGTCGTGGGATGGCGTCAGACGTCGACCAGCCTCAATTCAAAGAGTGCTTGTCGAGATCCTGCAATCGCGCAGAGTGCATCGAATGATTCCAAGATATGTGGTCATAGTGTTGGCGTTGGCACCGATTACTTCCGCAGCATATGCCGATTGCGAAAGTGAAGCAGGTAAGGCACGCGAGAACATCCTCGCTTCCGGGCCTTTTCATTACAGAAGCCGCCAGTGGAATAAGAACTTTGACCGTCTCCAAGTTGGAATGATAGAGCCCAACAAGGCTGAGCATATTATTGAAAGCACTCAAGACGGCGAGCGAGGTCCTGAGGAGATCTATATCGACACGCAGAGCTGGAAGAATGACGGCTTTGGCTGGCTTCCGCCACTGGGATCGAGGTGGTCGCATCAGTTCAGGGTGCCAGAGAGCCCCGGTCAAGCCGTGAAGGCGAAATGCCTCGGAGAAGTGGAGGTCGAGGCGAAAACTCTCATTGGTTACGAGGTAGAAGCCGACATCACGCCTCATAAGTTTCTTGAGAAGATTTTTGTGGATCCAAACACTAGGCTGACCGTCCGATATGAGAGGACGGGAGACGGCCCAGAAGCCATCAATGTCGTCAACACTTACCGCTATGATGATTCGATAAAGATCGAACCGCCGCAGATCGACCTTGCGGGCAGGAAGGCCAAATCTCTCCAAGCATTTCAGCTTGCTGTTGACTCCACTGATGCCAAATGCAGGCAAGAGGTCATTGAGACGATAGATCACGGCCAGGCGACGCTTCCGTTCCGGTACGAGATGGCCGGATATTTTTGGAGTGGCGTGTCGGGGATGCACGGCACTTTTGTCCCACCCAGTTCAGTCCACAACGCCGTTGACGGCGTTCCCTATCACGGCGGCGGAAGCGAAACAGTCGTGATTGGCAATCAAGCATGGAACAGGCTTGCCGGACAAGAATGGGTACGGACAAGCAACCCTTCCCCCATGGCGGGTGCAGTATCAGCCAGTTGGTCCGGTGTCCTTTTTCTCCCTGGATATATTGGCCTCACACACCACGTTGAGGGCGCCACGTGCCTCGGCGAGGTCGAGAAAGATCACGGCCGATATCGCCTCTATGAATATGATGTCTATTTGGATTCCGAAGCTGCGAGGAAACTTGTGTCGAAACGACGTATGTACGTTGATACGGGGACAGGCCTTCCCGTACTTTTTGAAGATCTTGGCTATAGAGGTCAGGTAGTGCGCCGGGAGACCAGAACGTACGACAAAGATATCACAATAGAACCCCCAACCGTGGGGCCGGCGTTGCCCGGGCAGAGTGCACCTTAGGTTCGCCTAGATGCCTGCTCTGGCCCATCGCGAAATTGCGCTACAACGCAAAACTGGGACGCTATCGGGGCACGGCGGACATCGAACAAGCTGCGCCCCATTTAATTTGGCCGAAGCTACCGACTGGCAATCTTTGCGTAAGGCATCATGAGCAACGGGTGGGATCTCTCGGCACAGCCCTGGATCGAATCCATCGGCGATCGCGGCGACTGGGGACGCGAGCACGTGCTCGATCCGGTGATGCTCGCGCGCGTTGGCCGCCGGCCGATATCAACGCGCACTGGATGTCGGTTGCGGCGAGGGGCGTTTTTGCCGGCTGCTCAAATCAGCCGGCGTGACCGCGGTCGGGATTGATCCGACGGTGCAGCTTCTCGACGTCGCGCGGCAGCGCGACCCTGCGGGCGACTATCGGATGGGCGTCGCCGAACGGCTCGAATTTGAATCCGGAAGCTTTGATCTGGTCGTCAGCTACGTCACGCTGGTCGATATCGTCGATTTCCGAACGGCGATCCGCGAAATGGCACGGGTGCTGCAACCTGGTGGAAGCCTGTTGGTCGCAAACCTGACCGGCTTTACGTCGGCCTGCGCCGCGCAGGGCTGGGTCAGGGAATGGCAACGGCCGTGAACCGCGGGTTGCTCGTTGAGCGTTGCCATGATTCGAATAAAACAATTCGGTTTGTAGGGTGTGCGAAACCCACCATTTCCGTCGGCGTGATGGGTTTCATGGAATCGATCGTTTAGTGCGCGCTTGCAATTCAGCGCACCTTCGCGATTGCCCGAGCAGGGCGCAATGCCGTCTTACAAATTGTGTGAGGTTACCATCGTACGGGTGATTTGCCCGACGTGTCAAAATGTATTCGCGGGCGACGTATCATAATACCTCTACTTTGCATGGGGTTGTTTTCGATATTTTTGGTGGGGTGTTGCCTGGCCGAAGCTCGCGAAGCGAGCGAGCATCCCTTCGCCTTCGCGCTGTGGGCTTCGGCGAGGCAGCCTTCGCTCGCTCCGCCTTAATTCGAACTCGCCGTCAGCAGGTTGACCCGCGCATTGGCGGTGATCAGGCGGTCGGCGAGGAGTTGCGCCAGATTGCGCATGATCCGCTCGCCGGCCCTGGGGTGTTGCTCGCGGAAGGCCTCGACGTCGGATAAGGCGATTTCCCAGGCGCTCGCCGACATGTCGGCCGCGACATCGGCCGAGCGATGGGTTTCCAGAAGCGCCATTTCGCCGAAGACCATTCCCGCCGTCAGCGTCGCCAGCCGGATGCCGTCCGGCAGCGTCACATGAACCACGCCGCTGCGGAGGAAGAACAGCGAGCTGGCCGATTCGCCGGCACGCACGATCTTCTCGCCGGGCTGATAGGTCCTGACCATGGCGAGCGCGGCCAGTTGCTCGAGCTCTTCGGCGTCGAGCCCGGCGAGCAGCGGCTGTTCGGACAGATCGGTGGTTTCGTGAAAGTCGATCGCGCCGCCGTGACGATAGACCACCTGGTCTTCGGCCCACTCGATCGCCGTATCCAAGAGATAGAAATTGCGCACGTTGGACAGCCCGCCGCAGCCTTCCGCGATCAGGTTCCATTGCGCCGACGAGCGGCGAATGCCCGACAGGATGACCGTGACATGATAGCTCGCCAGTTCGCGGAATTCCTCCGCCAGCAGGCGGGCGCCGGCGCGAGTGATCGCCGCGACACGACGCAGGTCGAAAATCACGAATTGCGGGCGGATGTTGGCGGCGAGCTGGCGCGACACGTAGTCGACATTGGACAGCGACAGCGTTCCGACCAGTTCGAACACGCGGACGGCCTGATGATGCGCAGCGAGGATGGTCCGCTCATGCGGTCGGCGGCTGCGCCGCGACGGGCTGTTGCCGATGTCGTAGGCGGCGATGATGCTGTTGCGCGCGTCGTCGCTGCGATCGAGCATGTGCAGGTCGTAGTGCGAGGACAGCGCCTCGCAGACCTTGATGCTGCGGACACTGTTGCCGTGCTTGTCGAGCCGTGGCGAATAGCTGCCGAGCCCGAGCCGCGCCGGAAGTGCTGCGAGGATGCCGCCGCCGACGCCGCTCTTTGCCGGGATGCCGACGCGGTAGATCCACTCGCCGGCATAGTCGTACATGCCAGAGGAAGTCATCACCGATAGCGTGCGCGAGACCGCATAGGGCGTCACCACCTGTTCACCGGTCACGGGATTGACGCCGCGATTGGCGAGCGTCGCCGCCATCACAGCGATATCGCGCGCCGTCACCCGCACCGAGCATTGCCGGAAATAGACATCGAGCACGGCGCTGACATCCTCGGTGATGACCTCGGAATTGCGCAGCAGATAGCCGATGGCGCGGTTGCGGTCGCCGGTCGCGCTTTCCGACGCGAACACCGCCTCGTCCATGTCGAGGTCACGGCCGGCGAAACGGCCGAGCGCCTGGCGGAGAAAGCCGAAGGCATCGTCACCTTTGGCTTCGCGGATCAGGCCCGAGCAGGCGATCGCGCCGGCATTGACCATGGGATTGAACGGATGGTTCTCGGCATTCAGGCGAATGGAATTGAACGGGTCGCCTGACGGTTCGACCCCGATCGCGCTTTCCACCCGCGCCGCGCCCAGCACATCCAGCGCCAGCGCAAAGACGAAGGGTTTCGACATCGACTGGATGGTGAAGGCAACGCGGGTGTCGCCGACCTCGTAGACGTGCCCGTCCAATGTGGCGAGGCTGATCCCGAAATGATCGGGATCGGCTTTGCCGAGTTCGGGAATGTAGTCGGCGACGGTGCCGGCGGTCTCCGCGGAAAACTCCGCGTGACATGCGTTGAGGAAGCGCAGCAAGGGCGGTTCGGAGACGGACCACTGTTTGGGGTGACGGAGCGGGACCGGGCTATCCATGAATCACATCCTGCCGAGCGCCCGCGCGATGCGAGCCGATATCGCGTCGCTTTTACCGGAACGCGGATGCGAGACAACAGCGGCAGCATCTTCTGATGCCCAATGAAGCGGCAGATCGTCTGGTCGACACGGTCCTGGCCCAGGCGAGCCGTTACGGCAGGCGCAACTGGTTCGGTACCAGTGCCTCACGGCGTCCCAGCAGCAACGCGATCACGATCGTCGGCGCCAGGATTGCAAGGCCGAGCAGCGTGACTTGCGCTTGCGAGAGCGGCATGATGCCCCCGCCGGGGGTCGCCACCACAAAGCCGCCGATCACCAGCAGGACCCGCAGCGGCCATTCCAGGACGCCGGCGCGCCTGAGGTCACCGACAAAGACCTGGTAGCCCTGAATGCCGCCGCAGATGAACAGGGTTCCGAAGGCGGCCAGCGCCAGCAGGCTGAGCCCGGTGAGATAGGGGCTTGGCCCCTGCAGCACCAGCGCCGGGTTCAGCACGAAGAAGAACGGGATGAAATAGATGATGCTCCCGACCCACATCGATTCCCAGCCGGTCTTCATCGCCGGAGAGCCGGCGATGCCGGCCGCCGCGAACGACGCGATCGCCACCGGCGGGGTGATCGATGACAGCATGCCCCAGTAGAAGATGAACATGTGCACCGCCATGCGGTTCAGCCCGAGCTTCTCCAGCGCCGGCGCAACCAGGATCGCGAGGAAGATATAGCACGCGGTCGTGGTCAGCCCGAGGCCGAGGATGAGGCTGGTGAGAGCGCACATTCCAAGCAGCAGGAAGGGATTGTCCCCGGCGAGCGTCAACAGATCGTTGGCGAGGCTGGAGACCACGCCGGTCATCGAGAACGCGCCGATCAACAGTCCGCAGCCGGCCAAAATGCCGATCAGTTCCACGAACGTGCGGCCGTTGACCTCGAGGAATTTCCCGATGCTCTGCAGTGTCCAGCGGGTGTCCCTGGAAAAAAGCTGGTTCAGGACCAGAAGCAGCGCGGTGGCGTAGAACGGCGCGTGGCTTTCGCGCTTGAAATACAGCAGCATCACGATCAGCAGCGCGATCACGAAGATATAATACCAGCCGGCCTTGATCGTATCGGTGATCTTCGGCAGTTCGACCCGCGGAATGCCCTTGAGACCATGTCGCGCGGCGTAGGAATCCACCTGCATGAACAGGCCGACATAATACAGCACGGCCGGAATGATGGCGGCCAAGGCGACATCGGCGTAGCTGACGTTCAGGAATTGCGCGATGACGAAGGCAGTGGCGCCCATCACCGGTGGGGCGAGCACCGCGCCGGTGGATGCACAGGCTTCGATCGCCCCCGCATAGGAGGCGCGAAAGCCGCTCTTCTTCATGACCGGAATGGTCATGGTGCCGGCCGTCAGCACGTTGGAGATGATCGAGCCCGACATCATTCCGAGCAGGCCGCTGGCAAAGATGCAGACTTTTGCGGCGCCGCCGCGGAAGGTGCCGCACAGCGCAAACGCGATGTTGATGAAGAATTTTCCGGCGCCCGTCATCATCAGCGCGGTGCCAAACACCAGGAAGCCGATCACCGTATCGGCGAAGGCCTGGATCGGAATGCCGAGCAGACTCTCGCCCGACAGCACGTGATAGGCGGTGGTCTGGTCGAGGGTGAGCTGCGAGCCGCGAAACGGCCCGAGCCAGTTGGCCTCGGCGAACAGCGGATAGACGGTGAACGGAAGCACGCTCAGGAGCAGGCTCCAGCCGCCCGTGCGCCGCAGCGCTTCCATCAACACCACCCACATCACGAGGCCGGCCGCGATCACATTTTGCGGTGCGCCGTCGGATTCCCATCCGAATTGCGCGGCCTTGCGGACATTGAGCATCAGCCAGATCGAAGCGCCGAAGGTCGCGACGAACAAGAGCAGATCGTACCAGGGGATGCGGTCAAGAGGCGCCGTCTCCGTTCCCGGAAAGATCAGGAACGTGAAGGGGAGCATCAGCGCGATCAGCAGGTAGAAATATTCGGTGTTGAGCTGGGTGTAATCGATGAAGAAGCGCAGCGAGAATTGCTGGTTGATGCAGAGCAGGATGGTGGCCGCGGTCGCGATCACCAGCGCCCAGCGCCATCCGCCGCGCAAGGTTCTGACCCGCGTGACCTCGGCTTCCTGCAGATGGCCGAGGCCGGCGTGGGGATCTTCGAATTCGATGCGCTTCGGCTGCGCCGCTAGGCCGTCATCGAGCAAGGAAGTTGACATCACTGGCCCCCGGGGACGGCGATCATGCTGCCGCGAAGCACTGTTGCGGTCAGTCGAAGCCGTTCGGCATGCCGGAGGTCGCGAGCGCCGCCGCGCGGGCCTTCATCCAGCCATCGAGAAAGGCCTTGTCATCCGACGGCGGACTGGATTTGCCGAAGTCTGCCCATGCCGCAGCCAGCACCTCCTGACGCTTGAGCAGGCTGTTGTTGTGGGCTTCTTGCGCGTCGGTCCACTCGCCAGCTTCCTTGAGCGCCTTCACGGCGCCGAGATGCACCGGAACCACCCAGTTCTTGGTCTGCCGGTTGGCGGCAAGACCACCGGCGCCGGGCGCCGAATCCTTGTAGGCGTCATAACCCGTGATCATGGCCTTGGTGATCGAATAGATCTGTTCGGCAGGTTGCGACGCATAGGCCACGAAGATGGGGTAGGGGTAGTTGCCCAACTCGACCGGCTTCTCCGGAGAGATGCCGGCGCCGCAGGTGCACAGTTGCGGGAAGAAGAACGAGCCGACCTTCTTCATCCGTTCCCACCCGGCTGTATCCTTGGCGGGAAGCGGCGGCCAGACCAGGCCGCGTGGCGAGGTCTCGGCTTCCTTCGCGGGACCCGTGATCGTGGTTCCGAAGGCCGCATCGGTGTCGTTATTGATCAGGCCCTTCCACATCGCGCCGTAACTGGCGAATTCGACGATTCTGACGTCGCTCTGCTTGAGATCGCCGAATGCCAGGACGGCGAGCGCGTTCTGGTTGAGCGCGGGCGAGCCGACGACGAAGCCGATCCGTTTTCCCCTGAGTTGTTTGATCTCGGTGACGCCGGTATCGGCCGCCACACCGAGAGAGCCTGCGTTGCAGTCGACCGACGACAGCAGCAACTGCAGGGCCTGCGGGCCCCATTCCCTGGCGCCGAATTCGAACACGCCTTCCTGCGCGAAATAGGTGCCCGACCCCATCGCCGACGCGACGGCGCGCTTGGCCCGCAAGGGCGCGAGACGCGCCACGTCGTTGCCCGCGGGCAGCACACGCAGGTCAGTCCCGTATTTGTCCTTCATCATCTTGCCGACGCCGACCGCGATGTTGAAGCCCGCGGTGCCGGTGTCGTAGGCGGTGACAGCCATGGTTGGCGGCAGCTTGACGTCTTCGGCGCTGACCGGGGTGATCGTGAGCAAGGAGACAGCCGCGAGAGCGACAGGCGCGAGTGCCGTCATCGACCGACGGATCATGGTGTTCCTCCCCTGGCTTCGCCGCGCGAAACGCTTTTTGTTGAAGCGATCATGTCATCGCGCCTTCGCCAAGGCAACGCCTGCGCCAACGCGTCGCATCCCGTGCACGATGATGGTTGAGACGTTGGCCGCGAGACGGCGCCGGTCTCGCTGCCAATCAAAATATCGAAAACAACCCCATGCAAAGTAGCACGACAGAGTGCCGCGGCGGGTCGCTAAGTCGCTGGGCCCTAGGTTTCCACGATCGCGACGACCTGTCCTTCAGTGAGCACGTCGTCGAGTTTGACCAGGATCGACTTGAGTTTTCCGGCCGCCGGCGCGGCGACCGGGATTTCCATCTTCATGGCCTCGACGAATAGGATGTCGTCGCCATGGCCGACGCTGCCGCCGATTTCGACCGGCAGCGCGCAGACGCGCCCGGCGACCTCCGTCACGATCTTGATGTCAGGCATTCCGACGTGTCTTCCCCGAGCTGCTTTTTGTTGTGGCGGCAGATTGCCTGAGGTAGCCTCATCTGCAAGTGGAATTTTATTCCGTATAATGGAAATAGTGGGAAGCGCATGGGACGACGGTCGGAGCGATTGAGTAGGGCGGGCATGCTCGCCAGCGATCTGTCAGGTGAGGGCGACGTGATCCAGGTGGTCTCGCGCGCCTTCGACGTGCTGAGATGCTTCGAGGGTCACGAGGCGAGGCTCGGCAATCTGGAAATTTCCAACCGCTGCGGCCTGCCGCGCTCGACGGTGTCGCGGCTGACGCACACGCTGACGCGGATGGGACAGCTGGTCTATTTGCCGCGCGACCAGAAATATCGCATCGGCCCCAGTGCGGTGGCGATGGGCACCTCGATGACGCGGGGGCTGCAGTTGCGCAACCTGATCCGGCAGCGGCTGCAGGAAGTCGCCGAGCAATTGCCGGGCACGGTCGGCTTCGTCATTCCGGACCGCTTCCACCTGGTCTATTTCGAATATGGCCGCGCCGCCAACGCGCTGGGCCTGCACGAGACCAACGGCAGCCGCATCGCCATGGCGAGCACCGCCGCGGGGCACGCCTATACCGCAGCACTGGACGTGGAGGTCGGCGACGCCCTGCTGCTCGAGATGGAGCGCGAAGATCCGGCGGCCGCCAAGCTGCTGCGGCCGCGCCTCGAGGACAATCGCAACTTCCTGCGCGAGCATGGCTATGTCGTCGCCTGCGGCCTGTGGAGCCCGCACATCAACGGCCTCGCGGTGCCGCTGTGGTCGCCGCAATACCAGACCTTCGTCGTGGTCACGATCGGGCTTCTGTCTGCGATGTATGATGAAGCGCGGCTGCACCGGGAGGTGGCGCGGCCGATGATCGAACTGGGCAGGACGGTCGGGAGCCTGCTCGGCGGGGCTGAAGGCGACATCTTCAGCAACCGGCTGGACCAGAAGCCGCTTCCGGCAGCGGCCAAGAAGAACAAGATCACCATGACGGAGGACACGAATGATCTGGAAGCCCGAACTCGACGAGCTCGCGCGTCGCGAAGCGTTCGCGCGCGAGATGGGCGGCGTTGAGAAGGTCAAGCGCCAGCGCGACCAGGGCCGGCTCACCGTCCGCGAACGCATCGACGGTCTGGTCGATCCGAAAAGCTTCCACGAGATCGGTGCAGTCTCCGGCATCGGCGAATATGACGAGCACGGCGAATTGCAGCAGCTGACGCCGGCCAATTGCGTGTTCGGGCGGGCGCGGATCGACGGCCGCACCGTGGTGGTGGTCGGTGACGATTTCACCGTGCGCGGCGGCTCGGCGGATGCCTCGATCTCGGCGAAGCCGCTGATGGCCGAAGAGATGGCGCATGATTTCCGCCTGCCGATCATCCGCATCATCGAAGGCTCCGGTGGCGGCGGCTCGGTGAAAACCATCGAAACCAAGGGCGCTGCCAATCTGCCGGGCGGGATCGGCGGCAATCGCTGGTATCGCTACACCACGGAAAACATGGCGCGCGTGCCGGTGGTCGGCCTCGGGCTCGGCTCGGTCGCGGGTCTCGGCGCGGCGCGCCTCGCCGCCAGCCATTATTCGATCATGACCAAGGCCTCGGCGATGTTCGTCGCCGGTCCTCCCGTGGTGAAGCGGCTGGGGCAGGACCTCACCAAGCAGGAGCTTGGCGGCGCCGATATCCAGACCCGCGCCGGCGCGATCGATCACGCCGTCGACACCGAGGCAGAGGCTTTCGCCTGCGCCCGGCGGTTCCTGTCCTATCTGCCGGCCTCGGTCTACGAGCTGCCGCCGACGATTGCCTGCGCTGACGATCCGGAACGCATCGAGGACGCGCTGATCAAGGCGGTGCCGCGCAGCCGCCGGCAGGTCTACAAGATGCGCCCGATCATCGAGGCGGTCGTCGACAAGGGCTCCTTTTTCGAAATGGCGACCAATTTCGGGCGCCCGATCATCACGGGACTGGCGCGGCTGCAGGGCCGCGCGGTGTTCGTGCTGGCGAGCGATCCGTTCCACTATGGCGGCTCGTGGACCGCGGACGCCTGCCAGAAGGTGATCCGCTGGGTGGATTTCGCCGAGACCTTCCATCTGCCGATCGTCTACCTGATGGATTGCCCGGGCTTCATGATCGGGCTCGAGGCCGAGAAGGCCGCCACCATCCGTCATGGCGTGCGCGCGATGGCCGCGGTCAACCAGAGCACCGTGCCCTGGTGCACGGTGATCGTGCGCAATTCGTTCGGGGTGGCCGGCGTGGTGCACCAGCCGGCAGACCGCTTCTCGATCCGCTACGCCTGGCCATCGGCCTATTGGGGATCGCTGCCGCTGGAGGGCGGCATCGAGGCGGCCTACCGCGCCGAGATCGAGGCGGCGGACGATCCGGCGGCCAAGCTGAAGGAGATCGAGGACCGCCTCAACAAGCTGCGCTCGCCGTTCCGCTCCGCCGAAAAATTCTGGGTCGAGGAGATCATCGATCCCCGCAAGACGCGCTCGCTGCTGTGCGAATTCGCGCGGCTCGCCGAACCGCTGCGCACTCCGGGGCCGCCGGCGGGGATGACGATCAGGCCGTGAGCGTGCGAGATGCGTCGATGCGTGTGTGATGTGCTGTTGACGTGAGAGAGCGAAGCCGCATCCCACCCACCGTCGTCATGCCCGCGCATGCGGGCATCCAGTACGCCGCGGCTTATCGGTTCGATCGCTGACGTCTCTGGAATACTGGATCGTCCGCCTTCGCGGACGATGACAGTTGAGAGTGCGGCGTCGTCCGGGGTCATTGCAGACATGCTCGCAATGACGGGCAAAGCCCGACCGGAACACCGCCGTCATGCCACGCCACCGGGTCTCGGTCTCGCCTTGGGCGAGCCCGATGGCAGGCCCCGGCGGGGCATCCAGTACGCCGTGGTTTATCGATTCGATTGCTGCCGTCTCAGCATCACCGTCATTGCGAGCGCCAGCGAAGCAATCCAGTCGTGCCGCAGCAAGAAAGCTGGATTGCTTCGTCGCTGACGCTCCTCGCAATGACGGCCGAATTCCAAACATGCTTTCGCGCGCCGCGGCGTCGTTTGCCCGAGAGTTTTCCAAACATCTTCGCCCTTCTTCGCCCTTCCTCACACAGAGGGCGCGGGGAATGCCGGGTGCCCAACGCACCCGCAGCAAGCAGTGCGAGAAGCGCAATCCAAAGCACGTTCATCATCCCGCCTACGAACAAGAGCGCTGTCAAGACCCAGCAGCAGCCGACACAATAGCCTCCGTGCATCGCAGAAGATAAAGTGTACTGTCATCGTAGTACAACCAATGCAACCGCTGATTTGTTGCTTCCAGGCGGGGTGCTTTTTAGAGTCGTTGACGTGTCTGTTTTCAGGGGGGACGCGCGATGGCTCGGCTTCTGTTCGCTTTGCCACTTTTCCTTTCTTTCAATTCTTTCGCTCAAGCGGCGAGCAGCTATTGTTGGTATTCCAGCAGCAGCAGACTATCTGATGGCCAGACCGTTAGCGAGACGCTCAAGGTCGTTGTGTCGTCGGTGGATCGGCCGCATATTCCCGGCAAGCCTGATCGGCGTCCCTGGTGCATCCAGAACCGGCACAGTCTCGGCGGCCATTCCTCCAGCACGATCATCGAGAGGCCGAAGCTCGGGCAGGTCAGTGCGAATGGCTATCGGGTTTCCTACCGCGGAGACAGGGTCGGCCAGGACAGATTCGTCATCGAGCGACGCTGGCTGAACGGGATCAACAACAAATGGATGACTGGCCGGATTATCTACGAGGTCGAGGTCGTGGCGCAGCCTCTCTGAAAACCCTCACCCTGCGCCCGACCGTCATATCCGGGACCCTCTACGCCAGCGGCTTGCCCCCGCACGTCAATGGCGCTGGATTCGCAACGTCTATGGCAAACCTGGGCGCGCCAGCGTGGGTGGTCAGGGTTGGCACTCTCACAGCCGGGAGAGAAGCTCCGCCTTCTTGGCCGCGAATTCTTCCGGCGACAGAATGCCTTTCTTGTGCAGTTCGGCCAGCCGTTCGATCTTGGCGAAGATGTCGGTTTCCGGGGCGCTGTCGGGCCGATGCGGCTCGCTCGGCGGTGCCACCGGTGATTCCGAAGCCTGGGTTTGCACCCCGTCCACCGCGACGACCGGCAGCATTGCGACACTCACGGTCCCATGCTGGCTGGTGAGGGTCAGCGAGCCGCCGCGCCCCTGCTGCTGCGAGACACCGCTGATCTGATGATCCAGCGTGTCGTAGACGGTCACGTGTCCGTTCAGCTCGATCGCCAGTCGATGTGTTGCGCCGAAATAGGCATAGCGGACCTGGTTCTGGGCGCCGGTACCGTTGGGAACCCCCAGTTCCGCTGGCCACCACTGACCCGACGCGCGGCCGGGAGGCTCCGGGACGAACAGGCTGACCGAACCTGTGTCTGAAAAGTCGTGGCTCGTCTTTGGCTGGCCGCCACCCTGCCGTTGCGACTGGGTGCCCGCGGGGAATGGCACGAAGGGCTGCGTCGCCAGGAGTTGCGACAGCTCGGAACACAGGCCGTCGACCTTGGCCTTGAGGCCGTGATTGAACATGTCGCCGACCATCGTCATGCCGCCCGCCATCCACTGCCCGGCACCACCGAGGTCGCGATGCTCAAACTGCGCCATCCTGCCGTTGCCGTTCACGAGCGCCTGCAACAACGCCATCACCGCCTCGGGACTGACTCCATAGCGCTGAGCCAGGTCGTTGATTGTCTGCAGGCCCTGGTCGGTGAGCTGGGGCACGGCGTTGCTCCTTTAGCGATGGGAACGGCGGCGCCGAGGCGGGCACCGCTCAGTGCCGGCCGCGATGTCCGTGGTTTTGCGGATCGGCAGCTTTACCCTGCATTAGGGGTGATGGTCGAGTGTGAATCCGCTCCCCGAATTGAGGTGATGAGATGTCGTTCTCCTGGTTCGCCAATCTCAGATTGGCTGCGAAGCTCGTGGTGCTGTTCGGTCTCGTCGGTCTCACGAGCGTTGCGAGTTTTCTGTACATCTACATTCAGCGCGGCCATGTCGCCCAGACCACGGGATGGACGACACACACCTATCAGGTTCTCGACGCGTTGAGCAGCATCGGCTCCGCGATGACCGATCAGGAGACCGGCCTTCGTGGATACATGATCACAGGCAATAAAGGCAATCTGGCGCCGCTGCTTGCCGGGCGGACCGTCTATGCGCGCGAGTTCGAAAAGATCAAGAGCTTGACGTCGGACAATCCGACACAACAGAAGCGGCTCGAAGCCATCGACGTCGCGGTGAAGGGATGGAACGAGAAAATCGCCGAAGTCGGCATGCAATTCATGTCGACGCAGGAAACCTGGGAGAAGGCGCGCCAGCTCGAGAAGGACGGTGCCGGCAAGCAGTTCTTCGACGTCATCCGCGCCAAGGTTGACGAAGTGGGACAGGCGGAGCGAAGCCTGCTGGCGACGAGAGCCGAAGATATGGAAGCGGCGCTTTCCGCTATCGCGAAGGCGATCATTGTTGGCGGCAGCGCAGTGCTGGCACTGGTGCTCTTGTCCGTTATCGCGCTGACCGGTGCGGTCGGAAGGCCCTTGGGCAGCCTGGTTCGAGCGCTCATGCGGATGGCGGAGGGCGACCTCGAGGTCGAGATCAGCGAGATCAAGCGTCGCGACGAAATTGGAGATGTCGGCCGGGCCGTCGAGGCGATCAAGCTGAAAGTTGCCGAGAAGGCCCAGGAGGAAGCCACAGCGAAGGCTCATGCCGACGCGCGAGCCGCGGAGCAACGCAAGGCCGACATGCACAAGCTCGCGGGCATGTTCGAATCGACGGTCGGCAGCATTGTCGGCGCCGTTTCCACTGCTTCGAGCGAGCTTGAAGCCGCGGCCGGAAGCATGACCAAGACCGCCGACGTGACGCAGCAGCTGGCCACGACGGTCGCGGCCGCCTCAGAGCAGGCCACGACCAATGTGCAGTCCGTCGCATCCGCAACGGAGGAGATGTCTTCCTCAGTCAATCAGATCAGCCGACAGGTGCAGGAATCGGCGCGGATGGCCAGCGCAGCCGTCGATCAGGCACGCAGGGCCAATGAACGCGTGAGCGAACTGTCCAAGGCGGCGACGCATATCGGCAATGTGGTCGAACTGATCAACACCATCGCGGGACAGACCAATCTTCTGGCGTTGAATGCGACCATCGAAGCAGCCCGAGCGGGAGAGGCCGGTCGTGGCTTCGCGGTCGTTGCCTCGGAGGTCAAGGCGCTCGCCGAACAGACCGCCAAGGCCACTGGCGAGATCAGCCAGCAAATCTCCGGCATCCAGATGGCGACTCAGGAATCGGTGGACGCAATCAAAGAAATTTCCGGAGCGATCGACAAGGTGTCGGAGATCTCGTCGACTATCGCGTCCGCGGTGGAGGAGCAGAGCGCGGCCACCCTGGAAATCTCGCGCAACGTGCAACAGGCGGCGCAAGGCACTCACGAGGTCTCGTCCAACATCACCAGCGTCCAGCGTGGCGCGCGTGAGACCGGATCGGCGTCCTCGCAGGTCCTCACTGCCGCGAAATCGCTGTCGTCGGACAGCAGCCGCCTGGGAGTGGAAGTCGGCAAATTCCTGAACGCGGTGCGCGCCGCGTGAAATAGGCTTTCCGCCGTTGCGAGCGTCAGCGAAGCCATCGATGCCGCGACATCAACACGGCTGGATGGCTTCGTCGCAAGAGGCTCCTCGCCATGACGGAGTCAAATCGCAGGCTGCGAACGCACGCGTCGGTCTTCATGCGTCTATCGGCTCATCGCGTCCAGGTCGCGCAGCAGGCCCGCAGCACCCTCAATGTCGCCATGGCGCGTCAGGCTGGTCCACATGACGACCCTGTGAAACAGGGTGTAGAGCCAGAGCGCGTTCTCTAGGTCCGGATGGTCGATCTCGCCATATCCGGCAAGCAGAGGTTCGCGGCTGCGGGGATCCTCATGGGTGCAACAGAACAGGGCCTTGGCCAGGTCAAACAATGCGTCTGAAGCCCGGGCATTGCCAAAATCGATCAGGCCGGTGAGCTGCACGCTCCCGTCGCTCGCATGCTCAGCCAGCACGTTTCCCGGCTGCAGGTCGTCATGGCAAAACACCGGTCCCGCACTGTGCTGCAGCAGATGGAAGTGTGACTGCGCCTGTTCCTCCAGGCGGCGCGTCAGGCTGTCCTCTGCGCCTTGCTCGCGAAACTGCCGGAACGCCTGGCTGAAAGCGACGCGCATGTAGTCATCGTTGGTCGGCTGCGGCCGTCGAATGCCGTCGCCGACGATGTAACCGTAAGCAGGCATGGGAATGGCGTGCAGACGCCGCAGCAGGGCGCCCATCTGCCGATAGGCGGCGTCGATGCGAGGTGTGCCGATGAGGCTCCGCACCGTCACGCCCGGGAGCCACGTCGTGAGCGCAAGGCGGTAGGGGATGCAGGTTCGGCGCTCGTCCACGCGCAGCCATTGCGGAATTGGCAAGCCCGCCCGCTCGCCGATCCAGCCGGCCACCAGGGCTTCCTTCGCCATCGTCCACGCCGGCTCGTCAGGATAAATCTTGAGCACGATCGGGTTTTCGGCCCCAGCGAGGTTGATGCGGTAGACCTCGCTGGTGCCGCCATGCAGCCGCGCGAACCCGACCGGGGCGAGCGTGGCATCGAGATCGCGGACGATGGTCCGGACTTGCTCGAGGTCGAGATCGACAGTCAGGCGTGCCATCGCAGAATCCCGTTCCCGGCAGATCAGTTGGGAGCCTTGCTCGGTAGCCTGGCGCCAGGTAGCGAGTGAAATAGAGCCGTTTCCTCGTCATTGCGAGCCAACGGGTCGCGCGAATGCGCGCCCGATGACAGGCTCCGCGAAGCAATCCATCTATGCGCGTGGGGAAGGATGGATTGCTTCGTCGCAAGGGCTCCTCGCAATGACGAGGAAACAGCTCTATTTCACCGGATACATTTCAGGTCAGCGCTCACGGCGAGGAGCGCGTCTTGAACGATGAGGCCGTAGGCCGCATCCTTCGAGACGCGCCACAGCGCCAGCTTGCTAAGCATCACGCCGGCGCTGCCGCGGCCGCCACCACCACCGGCTTCGGCGCTGGCCGTGAGATCAGCAGGATCATCAGCGCGGCTGCGACGCAGAGCGCGCCGGCCACGAAGAACGCCGGGAGATAAGTCGCAAGCAGCGTGCGCGACAGGCCCGCGCCGAAGGCGGCCGTGCCGGCACCGAGCTGATGGCCTGCGAAGATCCAGCCGAACACCAGGTTGGCGCGTTCCGCGCCGAACCGTTGCGCGGTGAGACGGACGGTGGGCGGAACGGTGGCGATCCAGTCGAGGCCGTAGAACATCGCGAACAGCGACAGCCCGTAGAACGAGAAGTCGGTGAAGGGCAGGAACAGCAGCGACAGCCCGCGCAGGCCGTAATACCAGAACAGCAGCCAGCGATTGTCGTAGCGGTCCGACAGCCAGCCGGAGACGATGGTGCCGAAGAAATCGAACACGCCCATCGCCGCGAGCAGGCCTGCGGCCTGTACCTGCGGGATGCCGTAATCGAGGCACATCGGGATCAGGTGCACCTGGATCAACCCGTTGGTCGAGGCGCCGCAGATGAAGAAGGTCGCAAACAGAATCCAGAACACACGCGTCTTCGCGGCATCGCGCAGCGTGCCGAGCGCGGCGGCGAAGATCGATCCGGTGGGGGCGGGAGGGGCGGGGATTGGCGCTGTGCCGGTGTCGCCGAACGGGCGCAGGCCGACATCCGAGGGGCGATCGCGCATCATCAGCAGGACCGCACTCGCCGACACGCCGAGCATGACGCAGACCAGCGTGAGCGCGATGCGCCAGCCGAGGTGCTCGGTCAGGCTTGCGAGCAGCGGCAGGAAGACGAGTTGCCCGGTGGCGACGCTGGCGGTCATGATGCCGACCACGAGCCCGCGGCGGCCGACGAACCAGCGCGTGGCGATGGTGGCCCCCAACACCAGCGCCGTCATGCCGGTGCCGATGCCGATCACGACGCCCCACAGCAACATCAGGTGCCAGACCTTGGTCATCGCGAGCGAGCCAAGCAGCGCGGATACCACGATCAGCTGCGCCGTCAGCGTCACGTTGCGCAGGCCATAGCGATTGAGCAGTGCGGCCGCGAACGGGGCCATCAGCCCGAACAGGATGAAGCGGATCGACAGCGCCGAGGAAATTTCAGCGGTGGTCCAGCCGAATTCCTGCTGCAGCGGCACGATGAACACGCCGGGCGCGCCGACCGTGCCGGCCGTGATCAGCGCGGTGAAAAAGGTCACCGCGACCATCACCCAGCCGTAATGGATGTTGCGGCGGGCGAGGGCGGCTGACAGCCAGTTCGAGATCATGAAAGGTCCTTGCCGGAATTCGGGATGACGATGAGGAGTCAGGTGTTAGTCTTGCACGACTGCACCGAAGTCCGAAATGGCATACTTCCCTCGATCCGGGACATTGGCGGCAGGATGACGAGGATCGGACGCTGCGGCCATGGCGGGCACCCGGATGGATCATGAATTACGACCATAATATAATGTGCAGCAAAATTGGCAATGGGGACGCTGGTCTAAACTTGTCGTGAGATTGGCACAGGGGGTTTGTCTCGGAAAGTCCTTCGAATACCGCTGTCATCATCCGCGAAAGCGGATGATCCAGTAAACGCAGCCGTCTCGATTCTCACGAACGCTGCGGCGTACTGGATCGTCCGCTTTCGCGGACGATGACGGTTGTGGGTGGGTCGGCTAGCGTTTCCGTCGGATGAATCCCCGCATCAGCCTGCAAGGTACCGCTGTCATATCCGCGAAAGCGGATGATCCAGTAAACGCAGCCGTCTCGATTCTCACGAACGCTGCGGCGTACTGGATCGTCCGCTTTCGCGGACGATGACGGCTTTGGGCAGGTCGGCTACCGCTTCCGCTGGATGAACTCCTGCATCAGCCGCGTCGGCTCATCGGTCAGGAATGAGCGGCCAAATATGCCGATGCTCAGGTCGACGGACTCTTTCAGCGGCAGTTCCTCCCATTGCCGAAGCAGGACCTTCTGTGCGCGCAGTGCCTCGGGGCCGCATTGCAGCAGAGACCTCACCGTATGTTCGATCGTCGCATCGAGGTCGCCGTCCGGCGCCACCACATCCACCAGTCCCCAGGCCAGCGCCGTCGCCGCGTCGATGTTCTCGCCGGTCATCACCAGCCAGCGGGCGCGGCCCCAGCCGATCAGCCGCGGCAGGAGGGCCGCGTGAATCACCGAGGGGATTCCGACCCGGACCTCGGGCATGCCGAACCGGGCGTCATGCGCCGCGATCCGGAAGTCGCAGGCGGCGGCCACCTCGAGCCCGCCGCCGAGGCACCAGCCGGGCATGCGCGCGATGACGGGTGCCGGGAACGCGCGCACCGCCTCGCAGAGATCGCGCAGGCGGGTGATGAAGGCCTCCGCCGATGGCTGGTCGAGCGTGGCCATTTCCTTGATGTCGGCGCCGCCGATCATGCTCTTCTGGCTCTGGCCGGCCAGCACCAGCACGCGGATGCCGGCATCTGTCGCCAAGTGTTCGAGCCCCTCCCGCACCGCGTCGGTGACGGCCGAGCCCAGGATGTTCAGCGAGCCGGCATTGCAGATCGTGAGCCGCACGACGCCGCTTGTGTCGCGATCGAGGCCGCAATGGGTATTGAGCATCTGCATCAGGATTTGTCCCAAATCAAAACACGCCGGCGCGCATCCCCCACTGTAGTCCCAAGCCGGGGGAGACGGGGCAGGAAAATTGATGCAGCTTTTCCCGGCGGGGCGGGCTATTATATGACTGCAAACATTCCATGAGATCGACATGCGCTATTCCAAGGAACACAAGCAGGAAACTCACGCCAAGATCGTGAAGAAGGCCGCGGTCCTGCTCCGCGAAAAGGGGGCGCATGGCATCGGCGTCGCCGACCTGATGAAGGAGGCGGGCCTCACCCATGGCGGCTTTTATGCCCATTTCGAGTCCCGGGAGGCGCTGGTGGTCGAGGCCTTCGCCTATGCGATGGACCGCTCCACCGAACGCTGGCGCAAGATTGCCGAGCAGACACCGCCGGACAAGCGGCTGGCGACCATCATTGCGTCCTATCTGACGCCCGTGCACCGCGATGATCCCGGCCATGGCTGCGCGGTGCCGGCGCTGGGCGCGGAAATCGCCCGCGAAAGCCCCAGGACCCGCAAGGCCTTCGCCGCCAAGCTCGAACAGATGGTCGACATGATGACCGATCAGGTGTCCGGCGTTCCGCGCAAGGCCGCGCGCAAGCAGGCGGTGGCGACGCTTGCCACCATGATGGGAACGCTGGTGCTGGCCCGCATTGCCGGGAATGGCGAGTTTTCCGACGAAATTCTCGACGTCGGCCGCGAAGCGGCGCTCGGGCGGACGGCGGCGAAAAAGCCGGCGGTCAAGAAGGCGGCGCGAAAGGAGCCGGTCGTTCCCGTCTAGCGCGGCGAATTCGAAGGTCGCGCGCGTCCTCGCCATGGTCGGCGCCTGACACCGATCATCTGGGATAGGGGGCGCATCGTCCGCGCCGCGGCGCCAAGCCGGCATTTTCGCAAAACTGCTGCGCGGCCAGGTCACCCCGATCGGCGGGACTAGACCCTTCCCAAACGCGTCAAAGCCTGCAAGATGCCGCCCAAAATCGGCATTCGGGTCATTCTGGAGGACGCCATGCGCTCAATCGGACACTTTATCGGCGGCCGTGAGGTCAAGGGGACATCGGGGCGGACGGCGGACGTTTTCGAGCCGATGACCGGCGACGTCCAGGCCAAGGTGGCGCTGGCCTCCAAGGCCGAGGTTCGGGCGGCAGTGGAGAATGCCAGGGCCGCGCAAGGCGAATGGGCGGCGACCAATCCGCAGCGCCGGGCGCGCGTGATGATGAAGTTCCTGGAACTGGCCCAGCGCGATTATGACAAGCTCGCCGAGCGTCTGGCGCGTGAACACGGCAAGACCATTCCCGACGCCAAGGGCGATATCCAGCGCGGGCTCGAAGTGGTGGAATTCGCCTGCGGCATTCCGCACCTGATGAAGGGCGAATATACCGAGGGCGCCGGCCCCGGCATCGACATCTATTCGATGCGCCAGGCGCTCGGCGTCGTCGCCGGCATCACCCCGTTCAACTTCCCGGCCATGATCCCGATGTGGAAGTTCGCGCCGGCGATCGCCTGCGGCAACGCCTTCATCCTGAAACCTTCCGAGCGCGATCCCGGCGTGCCGATGATGCTCGCGGAGCTGATGATCGAGGCCGGCCTGCCGGCCGGCATTCTCAACGTCGTCAACGGCGACAAGGAGGCGGTCGACGCCATCCTCGACGATCCCGACATCAAGGCGGTCGGCTTCGTCGGCTCCTCGCCGATCGCGCAATACATCTATGAGCGCTCGGCTGCGACCGGCAAGCGCTGCCAGTGTTTCGGCGGTGCCAAGAACCACGCCATCGTGATGCCGGATGCCGACATGGACCAGGCGGTCGATGCCCTGATCGGGGCGGGCTACGGCTCGGCCGGCGAGCGCTGCATGGCGGTCTCGGTCGCCGTCCCCGTCGGCAAGACCACCGCCGACCGGCTGATGGAGAAGCTGATTCCGCGCGTGGAAAGCCTGAAGATCGGCACCTCGATCGATCCGTCGGCCGATTACGGCCCGCTGGTGACCCGCGAGGCGCTGGAGCGCGTCAGGAACTACGTCGAGATCGGCATCACAGAAGGCGCCACGCTCGCGGTCGATGGCCGCAGCTTCAAGATGCAGGGTTATGAGAACGGCTTCTACATGGGCGGCTGCCTGTTCGACAACGTCACGAAGGACATGCGCATCTACAAGGAAGAGATCTTCGGCCCTGTGCTCTCGGTGGTGCGCGCCAAGGACTACAATGAGGCGCTGGCGCTGCCGTCCGACCATGATTATGGCAACGGCGTTGCGATCTTCACCCGCGACGGTGACGCCGCGCGTGACTTCGCCGCCAAGGTGAATGTCGGCATGGTCGGCATCAACGTGCCGATCCCGGTGCCGATCGCCTATTACACCTTCGGCGGCTGGAAGAAGTCCGGCTTCGGCGACCTCAACCAGCATGGTCCGGATTCGATCCGCTTCTACACCAAGACCAAGACGGTGACCTCGCGCTGGCCGTCCGGCGTCAAGGAAGGCGCGGAGTTCTCGATCCCGACCATGACGTAGTCGACGCAGCCTTACCGCTCTCCGTCATTGCGAGCGAAGCGAAGCAATCCAGAAATTCCGCCGATAACAGCCTGGATTGCTTCGTCGCCTTCGGCTCCTCGCAATGACGGAAAACACGGGTGCAGGCGAGCCCAGCTCAACAGGACAGGGAAACGCGGAGAACGAATGCACTTCGCTCTGGACGAGGATCAGATCGCGGTGCGCGACATGGCGCGCGATTTCGCGGCCGAGAGGATCGCGCCCCATGCGCTGCGCTGGGACGAGGACAAGCATTTCCCGGTCGATGTGATCCGCCAGGCGGCCGGCCTCGGCATGGGCGGCATCTATATCCGTGAGGATGTCGGCGGCTCGGCGCTGACGCGGCTCGACGCGGCGCTGATCTTCGAGGCGCTGGCGACGGGATGCCCGACGGTGTCGGCCTTCATCTCGATCCACAACATGGCCACATGGATGATCGATGCCTATGGCAGCGAGGCGCAGCGGCAGCGGTGGCTGCCGAAACTCTGCGCCATGGACCTGATCGCGAGCTATTGCCTGACCGAGCCCGGCGCCGGCTCCGACGCGGCCGCGTTGCGTACCCGCGCCGCGCGGGACGGCGATCACTACGTCCTGAACGGCCAGAAGCAGTTCATTTCCGGCGCCGGCAGCACCGGCCTTCTGGTGGTGATGGTGCGGACCGGCGGCGAGGGGCCCGGTGGTATCTCGACGCTGGTGGTGGAGGCCGACACATCGGGCGTGTCGTTCGGCGCCAACGAGCGCAAGATGGGCTGGAACGCGCAGCCGACGCGCGCGGTGATCTTCGAGAATGCACGCGTTCCCGTCGCCAACCGGCTTGGCGACGAAGGCATCGGCTTCAAGATCGCGATGGCCGGGCTCGACGGCGGACGGGTCAACATCGCGGCCTGTTCGCTCGGCGGCGCGCAGAGCGCGCTGGACAAGTCGCTGGCCTACATGAAGGAGCGCAAGGCCTTCGGCAAGCGGCTCGACGAATTCCAGGCGCTGCAATTCAAGCTCGCGGACATGGCGACCGAGCTCGAGGCCGCGCGCACCTTCGTCTGGCGCGCCGCCGCCGCGCTCGACCGCAAGGATTCCGACGCCACCCAGCTCTGCGCGATGGCCAAGCGGTTCGGCACCGACGTTGGCTTCGAGGTCGCCAACCAGGCGCTGCAGCTTCACGGCGGCTACGGCTATCTCAGCGAATACGGCATCGAGAAGATCGTGCGCGACCTGCGTGTGCACCAGATTCTCGAAGGCACCAACGAGATCATGCGCCTGATCGTGGCACGCAAGCTGATCGAGGGCGCGCGATGATGGATACCGCGACCGAGCCGGATCTGATTGCCCGCCGCGAGGGCTCGGCCGGCATCGTCAGGCTCAACCGCCCCAAGGCGATCAACGCCGTGACGCTGGAGATGTTTCGCGACATCGACAAGGCGCTGGATGAATTCGAGGCCGATCCGGCTGTCAGCCTGATCCTGCTCGAAGGCGCTGGCGAGCGGGGCTTGTGCGCCGGCGGCGATATCCGCGCGCTCTATGAGAACTCGAAGCTGCAGGGCGATCTCGGCAAGGTCTTGTGGCGCGAGGAATATATCCTCAACGCCCGCATCGCCAAATTCCCGAAGCCCTACGTGTCCTTCATGGACGGCATCGTGATGGGCGGCGGCGTCGGCCTGTCGGCGCATTCGAGCCACCGCGTCGTCACCGAGAAGACCCGGCTGGCAATGCCCGAGGTGGGCCTGGGCTTCTTTCCCGATGTCGGCGGCACCTGGCTGCTCGCACATGCGCCCGGCGAGATCGGCACCTATTTCGGATTGACCGGGCAGACCATGAACGGGCCCGACGCGATCTTCGCGCGCTTCGCCGATGTCGTGGTGCCCACTGAGAAACTGCCGGCGCTGCGCGAGGTGCTGACCAGGGTGCGACCGGGAACGCTGCCCGCTGAAGTCAGGCTCCTGGTCGAGGGGTTTGGCACCGGCGAGACGGCGGGTCCGGTAGCCGCGCGCAAATCCGAGATCGATGCCCTGTTTGCCTTCGACCGCATGGACGATATTTTCGCCGCCTTGCGGGCCGATGGTTCGGAGTTCGCGCAAGCCACGCTCAAGACCCTGGCCGAGAAATCGCCGCGCGGCATGGTTGTGACCTTGAAATTGCTGCGACTGGCGCGGTCGGCGGCCTCGCTGGAGGCGTGCCTGGTGCGGGAGTATCGCGCCGCGCTGGAAGTGTTCAGAAGCGACGATTTCCGCGAAGGCGTGCGCGCGGCGGTGATCGACAAGGATCGCAATCCCCGTTGGTCGCCGGCGCGAATCGAGGATGTGACGGCCGAGATGATGGCGCCTTACTTCGCCGAGATCGGCGCCGACGAACTCGTGTTCGCTCAAACAAAATAAAACAACGCGCGGAGGAATCGACATGGCCACTATCGCATTCATCGGGCTCGGCAACATGGGCGGGCCGATGGCCGCCAATCTGGTCAAGGCCGGCCATCAGGTGATCGCCTTCGATCTGGTGGAAGCCTCGCGCCATCAGGCGAAAAGCGATGGGGCCGGGATCGCCGACAGCGCCGCGGGCGCGGTCAAGGACGCCGATGTGGTGATCACCATGCTGCCGGCCGGCAAGCATGTGCTCTCGGTCTGGGCGGATGTGATCCCGTCCATGACCAAGGGGACGCTGATCATCGACTGTTCGACCATCGATGTCGAAAGCGCCAAGCAGGCCCATGCGCTGGCCGCCCTGCATGGCATGGCCTCGGTCGATGCCCCGGTGTCGGGCGGCACCGGTGGCGCCAAGGGCGCGACCCTGACCTTCATGTGCGGGGCCGAGGACAAGGCGTTCGCGGCGGCCAAGCTGGTGCTGGAGAAAATGGGCAAGAGGATCGTGCATTGCGGCGGGGCGGGCGCGGGGCAGGCCGCCAAGATCTGCAACAACATGATCCTCGGCATCTCCATGATCGCGGTCTCCGAGGCCTTTGCGCTGGCCGAAAAACTCGGCCTGTCGCATCAGGCGCTGTTCGACGTGGCCTCGACCTCGTCGGGCCAATGCTGGTCGCTGACCTCCTATTGCCCGGTGCCGGGCCCGGTGCCGACCTCGCCGGCCAATAACGACTACAGACCGGGCTTTGCGTCGGCGCTGATGGTGAAGGACCTGACCCTGGCGCAGGATGCCGCCACCGCCGCCGGCGCCGCGACGCCGCTCGGCAAGCACGCGCAGGAGATCTACCGGGCGTTCGACGCCGCCGGCCATGGCGGGGTCGATTTTTCCGGCATCATCCAGCATGTCCGCGGGTTGGCGGGAAAGTAATTGAATTCGTCATTGCGAGCGCAGCGAAGCAATCCATGCGACCAAGGAACCAATCTGCCGGGCGCCCACAAGGGGCGCCCCTACGCAACGTCGATCCCGTAGGGGCGACCCTTGTGGTCGCCCTCTTTACGCGCAATGACGACAACATCACCGCCTTGTACCATAGGCCAAAGACATGACGACATTCCAGGACGCGCGCGCCTTTCTGCTTGAGCACCGCACCGATTACGATGCCGCGGTGACAGGCTTTCGCTGGCCCGATCCCGTGCCGTTCAACTGGGCGCTGGACTGGTTCGATGCCGAACTCGCCGCGAACACTTCTAGCCGGGATCACGCGGCGCTGTGGATCGTCGATGCCGGCAGCGACCGCCACACCAAGCTGTCGTTTGCGGCGCTGTCGCGCCGCTCCAACCAGGTGGCGAACTTCCTGCGTGCGCAGGGCCTGAAGCGCGGCGATCATCTCTTGCTGCTACTCGGCAATGTCGTGCCGCTGTGGGAAATCATGCTGGCGGCGATCAAGCTCGGCGTCGTCGTGATCCCCGCCACGACGCTGCTGACAGCCGACGAATTGCAGGACCGGCTCGACCGCGGTCGGGCCACAACGGTGGTGGCGACGCAGGATCAGGTCGCGAAGTTCGCCAAGCTCGGCGCCGAGCATCTGGTTCGCATCGTCGTCGGCGCAACCTCCGAGCATCCGGGCTGGCGGCCGTTCGAGGAGGCGGCAAACGCTTCCGAAACATTCGTGCCGGATGGCCCGACCAATCCCGACGATCCGATGCTGCTCTACTTCACCTCGGGCACCACGGCGAAGCCCAAGCTGGTGCGGCACAGCCAGCGCAGCTACCCCGTCGGTGGTTTGTCCACCATGTACTGGCTCGGCCTGCAGCCGGGCGATGTGCATCTGAACATTTCATCGCCGGGCTGGGCCAAGCATGCCTGGAGTTGCTTCTTTGCGCCGTGGAACGCCGGCGCCACCGTGTTCGTGGTGAACCAGCCGCGCTTCGATGCCAAGGGACTGCTCGCGATCATTGGCCGCTGCGGCGTCACCACGCTGTGCGCGCCGCCGACGGTGTGGCGGCTGTTCATCCAGGAGCGGCTCGCGGATTTCAAGGTGGGCTTGCGCGAGGTCTGCGGCGCCGGCGAGCCGCTCAATCCGGAAGTGATCGACCAGGTGCGCACGGCCTGGGGACTGACGATCCGCGACGGCTATGGCCAGACCGAGACCACGGCGCTCGCCGGCAACTCGCCGGGGCAACAGGTCAAGATCGGCTCGATGGGGCGTCCGCTGCCCGGCTATCGCGTCGAGGTCACCGACATCGACGGCAAGCCCGCGAAAGAGGGCGAGGTCACGCTGGTGCTCGGGGCCGATCGTCCGGCCGGCCTGATGCAGGGCTATCAGGGCGAGGACGGCAGGCTCTCCGGCACGGATGGCGAGCGCTACCGCAGCGGCGATGTGGTGTTCGTCGACGACGACGGCTATCTGACCTTCGTCGGCCGCTCCGACGACGTGTTCAAATCCTCCGACTACCGCATCAGCCCGTTCGAACTGGAGAGCGTGCTGCTCGAACACGGCGATGTCGCGGAGGCCGCCGTGGTGCCGTCTCCCGACCCGATCCGGCTCGCGGTGCCGAAAGCCTATGTGCTGCTGACATCAGGCGCGGCGCGATCGCGCGCCACCGCGCTGTCGATCTTCGAGCATCTGCAGACGCGGCTGGCGCCGTTCAAGCGGATCAGGCGCATCGAGCTCGTCACCGAATTGCCGAAGACGATCTCGGGCAAGATCAGGCGGGTGCAGTTGCGGCGGCTCGAACACGACGACAACCGCGCGGATGCGTTGCGCGGCACCGAGTTTCGCGAAGAGGATTTTCCGGAGCTGAAGACGCGGTCGTCCGGGCAGGACAGTTAGTGCGTTCCAGACGGGTGGCTTCATCCTTCGAGACGCATCGCGAGACGCGATGCTCCTCAGGATGAGGTCGGGGACCCTCATGGTGAGGAGCGCGGAACGCGCGTCTCGAACCATGAGGCCCGCAGGTCGCGACAAATGGCTCTGAGTGGAATGTACGTTACTTGAAATGAGTCTGTTGGAGAAAAGAGCAGGGGAATGAACGAAGTCTGGAAGAAGCCGCCAATCTCGCTGCAAGCCTACCAGGACATGGTCGGCAAGGAAATCGGTGTGTCGTCGTGGCATCTGGTCGATCAGAACAGGATCAACCTCTACGCCGACGTGATCGAGGATCACCAGTTCATCCATGTCGATCCCGAGCGCGCGAAAAAGGAAACGCCGTTCGGCACCACGGTAGCGCACGGCTTCCTGACCATGTCGCTGCTCAGCATCATGTCCTACGAGGTGATGCCGGTGATCGAAGGCACCACCATGGGCGTCAATTACGGCTTCGACAAGCTGCGCTTCATCTCGCCGGTGAGGTCGGGCCGGCGCGTGCGCGGTCGCTTCACGCTCGCCGAAGCCACTCTGCGCAAGCCCACCGAAATGCTGTCGCGAACCAATGTCGCGGTCGAGATCGAGGGCGAGGAGAAGCCCGCCCTCGTCGCCGACTGGCTCGGCCTCATCTACTTCGCCTAATGTCTCCGTCATGGCCGGGCTTGTCCCGGCCATCCACGTCTTGTTCGATGCACCCATCAAGGAAGACGTGGATGCCCGGCACAAGGCCGGGCATGACGAGAAAACCCACATCCAGGAATCTCGCTCATGACAATCAGATTTGACGGACGCGTCGCCATCGTGACCGGCGCGGGGAATGGTCTCGGACGCGCGCACGCGCTGGGGCTGGCGAGCCGCGGCGCCAAGGTCGTGGTCAATGATTTCGGCGGCGCGCGCGACGGCACCGGCGGATCGCTGACCCCGGCCGAAAGCGTGGTCGAGGAAATCCGAAAAGCGGGCGGCACCGCGATGGCCGACGGCGCCGACGTCTCCAATTTCGAGCAGGTCAAGGCGATGGTGGACCGCGCCACCCGGGAATGGGGCAGCGTCGATCTGCTCTGCGCCAATGCCGGCATCCTGCGCGACAAGTCGTTCGGCAAGATGGAGATCGCCGATTTCGCCAAGGTGCTGGACGTGCACCTGACCGGCAGCTTCTATTGCTGCAAGGCGGTGTGGGACGGCATGCGCGAGCGCAACTACGGCCGCATCGTGCTGACGACGTCGTCGTCGGGCCTGTTCGGCAATTTCGGCCAGGCGAATTACGGCGCGGCGAAATCCGGCATGGTCGGCCTCATGAACGTGCTGGCAGAGGAGGGGCGCAAGACCAACATACGCGTCAACATCATCTCGCCGACGGCGGCGACCCGCATGACCGAGGAATTGCTGCCGCCGCAGGCGCTGCAGCTGATGCGGCCCGAGGCGATCACGCCGGCGGTGGAATACCTGCTGCATGAGGACGCGCCGACCCGTACCATCATGGGCGCGGGCGCGGGCTCGTTCGCGGTGATCAAGATCATGGAGACCGAGGGCATCAACCTGGCCCAGTCCGACTGGACGCCCGACGCCATCGCGGCGCATTTCGCCGAGATCAGCGACATGTCGAGGGCGCGGGCGCTGCAGGGCGCTTTCGAACAGACCCAGAAATATGTGGCTCAGGCCGCGGCGCGGGCGGGCATCAAGCTTTAAGGTTCGGGTCGCGTGAAATGAACCCGGGCCCGAACGCGTAGCCGGGCGATATGTGTGGCATATGACGACGTGGATGGAGCCCGGAGCGCTATGAAGGAAGACTGCAATTCGACATCGAAGGCCGACCCCTCGTCGGAGCGCACATTAGCGGGCGTCGCATGGTACGAGGAGGCGATGAAGCCATCTCGCCAGCGCAATATGACGCAATCTCAGAGGGATCGATTGGCTCGCAGCCTGCGGGCGTCCCGGCGGGAGCGCTCCCTAGAGGGGCCGTTGGAAGTTACCGCGAAATCCGAGGCCCGGATGGACCAGAACGAACAGTAAAATTTCTCAAAACCTTAGATCCGGCGGCGGCCGAAAAGGTCGTTGGCCATGAGTTCGGACATGTAGTCGACGAACTGTCGGGACGGATCCCGGTCGAAGGTCTGAACGTCGAACTTCGCCAGCTTTACAATACGCTCAATACCGGGCAGGAGCGCACCAGAAATCTGACGGGACCGCAGCACGCTGGATATTCCGAGGCCGACGTTCCACGCGAACTGATGGCCGAGGCCATCCGCGCCTACATGGTCAATCCGAACTACATCAAGATCGTGGCGCCGAAGACGGCAGCTCGCATTCGACAATACGTCAACAACAATCCGCGGATCAATCAGGCCATCCAGTTCAACAGCACCGGCGCGGGGCCGTTCGGCCCGCTGTTGTTTCCGGTCGATCAGGACCCACTCGACGACGACAGCCGATGAGTTATTGGCGCTGTTGCGGCGGCACGGCGCGCCGTAGCGCCCACGACCTTCGCGGAAAATCCGGCGCTGACGCGCCGGGTGACGCGACGACCCGCCGCGAGATGCGGCAACCACGCGAAAGAGTGATCCGTGACCACGCAGACCACGGAGCCGGCAGACGCAGAAGCGTTGGATGCGGCGATTGCGCCGACTCTCGAAACGGCCCTGCTGCCGATGGGGACGGGGGCGATCGTGGGAGCTAACGCGTTGCGCACCGTTGGAAATGCAGCGAAAACCCTGGAGTCCAGCTCCGCCGGGTTGTATAATCCACCCGATAAACTGCCTCGTCCGTTCGAGGCGGATTATCCCGCCGGAGGGATTGCGGATGAGTCAGGAAGACTGCAATTCGACATCGAAGGCCGACCCCTCGTCGGAGCGCACATTAGCAGGCGTCGCATGGTACGAGGAGCAGATGAATCCCTCCTACCGTCGCAATATGCCGCAGTCTCAGAGGGATCGATTGGCGCGGCTCCTAAGGCACATCCGGCGGGAGAACTTCCAAGAGGCTCAGTCGGATTCTATCGGGAAGTCCGCGGCCCCGACGGACCAGAGCGCTCGATAGGCTATCTCAAAACCCTTACCCCGTCGGTTGCGGAAAGGTCGTCTCTCATGAGTTGGGCCACGCTTTTGACGAGTTGGCCGGTCAGATTCCGATAGCCGGCTTGAATAGCGAATTGCGCCAATTATACAATACCCTGAATACCGGACAGGAGCGAACCACCCGCCTCACGGGTCCGCAGCATAGGGGGTATGGGGATCGTGACGTTCCACGCGAACTGATGGCCGAGGCCATCCGCGCCTACCTGGTCAATCCGAACTACATCAAGACGGTGGCGCCGAAGACGGCAGCTCGCATTCGACAATACGTCAACAACAATCCGCGGATCAATCAGGCCATCCAGTTCAACAGTGGTGGGGCGGTGCCATTCGGGCCGCTGTTGATTCCGGTCGATCAGGACCCACTCGACGACGACAGTCGATGAGTTATTGGCGCTGTTGCGGCGGCACGGCGCGCCGTAGCGCCCACGACCTTCGCGGAAAATCCGGCGTTGACGCGCCGGGTGACGCGACGATCCGCCGCGAGATGCGGCAACCACGCGAAAGAGTGATCCATGACCACGCAGACCACGGAGCCGGCAGACGCAGAAGCGTTGGATGCGGCGATTGCGCCGACTCTCGAAATGGCCCTGCTGCCCATGGGGACGGGGCGATCGTGGGAACTAACGCGTTGCGCACCGTTGGAAATGCAGCGAAAACCCTGGAGTCCCGCTCCGCCGGGTTGTATAATTCACCCGATAAACCACTTCGGCCATTCGAGGCGGATACTCTATGGGGGTGTCAGGTGAGCCAGGATCGCCCCTCTTGGTGGATAACCGAGGAACAGCTCTCACGGCTGGAACGATTGTCGGTCGAAGAACAGTTGGCGGAAGGGATGAAGCCCTCGCGCCAGAGGAACTTGTCGCCACCGCAACGAGCCTCCTTGGCTCGCCACCTGCGGGCGTTGCGTCAGGATCGCTTCCACGGGGTGCCTCCGGGAGTTATCGCGAGATACCGGGTATCGATGGACCAGAGCGAACAATAAAGGTTCTCAGAACTCTCGACCCATCGCAGGCGGCAAAAGTCGTCAGTCGACACCGCGATAGAATTTGCCAGAGCGGTGCCGAGGCTCGACGAGCGAATTTCCGCGCTGCTGAGCGTGGTATTCGGCATCACCGGAATTCCGCCGTCGTTGGATAACCGTTCTATCAATAATGTTGTCTCGACCATCCGCGGTCTGAGCCGTGTGACGATTGAGGTGTGGATGCTCGGCACCAGCCTGTTCATGATGCGTGTTTGTGCGGCTCGCCAATTCGCCTAAGCTAAAGCCATGCCAACTGAAAAAGAGGTCGCCATCATCGGCGCCGGTCCCGCCGGACTGATGGCGGCCGAGGTGATCGCGCAAGGCGGGGCGCGTGCGACCGTCTACGACGCCATGCCATCGGTGGGGCGCAAGTTCCTGATGGCCGGACGCGGCGGGCTCAATCTCACTCATAGCGAGCCGCTGCCGGCGTTTCTTACGCGCTATAGCGGGGCGGAGGCCCGGCTTGCGCCTGTCATCGCCGCATTCCCGCCCGAGCATTTGCGGCAATGGACCGAGGCGCTGGGGCAGCCGACCTTCGTCGGGTCCAGCGGTCGGGTATTCCCGAAGGCGATGAAGGCCTCTCCGCTGCTGCGCGGCTGGCTGCGCCGGCTGGACTCGATGGGCGTTACGTTCGCGTTGCGCCATCGCTGGACTGACTGGGACGACGATGGCCGGCTGCGGTTTCAAACTCCTGAAGGCCCGCACGTCGTCGAAGCGCAGGCGACGGTCTTGGCGCTTGGCGGTGCCAGCTGGCCGCGGCTCGGCTCCGATGGCGCCTGGGTCGCAACGCTCGCAGCCAGGGGGATCGCGGTCTCGCCGCTGCGCCCTGCGAATTGTGGCTTCGCCGTTGCCTGGTCCGACATTTTCCGCGACCGCTACGAAGGCCAGCCGCTGAAGGGCGTGGCACTGACATTCGGCGCGCGGACGGTGCGCGGCGAAGCCATCGTCACGCGCAGCGGACTCGAGGGCGGCGCGATCTATGCGCTGTCGGCTGATCTGCGCGAGGCGATCGCGCAAGCGGGCGAAGCGACCCTGCGTATCGACCTGCGGCCGGATCTCGCCGCGAGCGATCTGCTGACGCGGCTGTCCGGGCCGCGCGGCAAGCAATCCCTCTCGAACATCTTGCGCAAGTCGGCGCAGCTGTCGCCGGTCGCGATCGGCCTGCTGCAGGAAGCAGCCATTGGCGCCGGCGCAAAATTGGCGACGCTCTCGCCATCAACGCTCGCCGGCCTCATCAAGGCCGTGCCGATGATGCTCAACGGCGTGGCTCCGATCGCGCGCGCCATTTCCACCGCCGGCGGAATCGCGTTCGACGAACTCGATGCCGATTTCATGATCCGCCGACTGCCGGGTGTGTTCGCGGCCGGCGAGATGCTGGACTGGGAAGCGCCGACCGGCGGCTACCTGCTGCAGGCGTCATTTGCGACAGGAGCCGCGGCGGGGAGGGGCGCGCTGAGGTGGCTCGAGAGCCAGACTCCATAGCGCTGGGTTCCGCAGCGCAACGATCCGGCGCGATTTCCCGTAACCCGGCGCGCCCTTTGCGGTGCATCAATATGATGACCTTCGCGTGATCGCCTTTCGGGAGCGGGTGGCTGGTTGTAGCATCGACTTGGAAACGAACCGTGCAGCATCGGTTCGCGCAGGGACAAGGAGCCAACCAACGAAGGGAACAAGACAATGGCTATGGCAGTCACACACGGGATGCTGTCGGACTCCGATCATAGTGCGCAGCTGCGCAAGGCCGTCATCGCATCAACCATCGGCACGGCGATCGAATGGTACGATTTCTTCCTTTACGGCACCGCGGCCGGGCTGATCTTTGGCAAGCTGTACTTTCCCAACGAGGATGCGCTGACGGCGACGCTCGCGGCCTTCGGCACCTATTTCATCGGCTTCGTCGGACGCCCGATCGGGGCTGCGATCTTCGGCCACTACGGCGATCGCATCGGCCGCAAGGCGACGCTGATCGCCACGCTGCTGTGCATGGGCATCGCGACCTTCCTCATCGCATTCGTGCCGACCTACGCGTCGATCGGCATCTGGGGCGCGGTCATCCTGACGGTGCTGCGGATGCTTCAGGGGATCGGCGTTGGCGGTGAGTGGGGCGGATCGGTCCTGCTGGCGATGGAATGGTCGCGCACCCACGGTCAGCGCGGTCTGGTCGCATCCTGGCCGCAATTCGGCGTGCCGTGCGGCCTGTTCCTCGCAAACCTGGCTGTCCTCGCTTTCAGCCAATTGACGGGTGACCAATTCAACACCTGGGGCTGGCGGATTCCATTCGCGCTTTCGATCGTTCTCGTGGGCGTCGGACTCTGGATCCGCCTTGGCATCCTCGAGACGCCGGTGTTCCAGCAGCTCCTGGACAACAAGAAGATCGAGAAGACCCCGATCGTCGAGGTGTTCAAGAAGCATCCGAAGGAGATCATGCTGTCGGCCTTGCTGCGGGTGTCGGAGCAGGCGCCGTTCTATATCTTCACGGCCTTCATCTTCGCCTATGCCGTCGGCACCCTGCACATGTCGCGCGATCTGATCCTGAGCGCAGTGCTTGCTGCCGCTTGCGTCTCGTTCATCACCATCCCGCTGTCGGGCCACATCTCCGACCGTATCGGGCGCAAGAAGATGTATATGATCGGCGCGGCGGCGGTAGGCCTGTTCGGCTTCCTGTATTTCGGGATGGTGGACACGGCCATTCCGGCAGCGGTGTTCATCGCCATCGTGCTGTCGCTGATCCCGCACGACATGCAATACGGGCCGCAGGCGGCTTTGATCGCGGAAGCCTTTACGCCGCGACTGCGCTACAGCGGCGCGTCATTGGGCTATCAGCTCGCGTCGGTGATTGCCGGTGGTCCGGCACCCCTGATCGCGACAGCCCTGTTCGCCACCTATCACTCCGGCTACGCGATTTCCATCTACATCGCCGCCTGCGCCGTCGTGAGCCTGGTGGCGGTGTGGTTCATGCCCGACTACACGGGTCAGGATATTTCGGCGGAGTATGACGACTGACGCATTACCGACGGACGCTGGTACTGATCTTTCCACTTCGTCATGGCCGGGCTTGTCCCGGCCATCCACGTCTTTGGCGCGGCAACAAAGAAAGACGTGGATGTCCGGCACAAGGCCGGGCATGACGAGTCATTGGCTCGGGCCGTTGGTGTCACAACAGCAAACATCAGGTTTCGTGGACTTCTCTGGCGAGCGCCTTCTTCACAAATTCCACGGAATCAATTGCCGTCCCAAGTTCGATGCGAAACTGCTCGATCGCTTCTTTCATCGGCGACGGCAGGTCTCCCCACCAGTCAATAACCTGACTCATCGCTTCTTCGACGGTTGCTATCATTTGCTCGATGGCGACGTCGCGGTAAGTCTGCATAGTCTTGACTCTCATTTTGGGCTGCCGCAGATCGTGGAACCCTATGCGGCCGGGTTTGCACAGCGCCTCATTCGGTCAAGTGTAATGCGCGGAGTCAGGGCGCTAGAGCGCTTTCCGCTTAATTTGAATCGGGAGGATTATAGGGGTTTCCTCGGGCGAGCAAATCAGATTCGATTCCTCCGACGACAACGGCGGGGGTGC